>Ga0214480_101049_pt1 | contig 12707 bp, 9 predicted proteins | sample M1_20Mar14CPVII9_3_FD_165042 | JGI IMG/M metagenome (GOLD analysis project Ga0214480, IMG submission 165042) | Marine eukaryotic communities from Monterey Bay, California, United States - M1_20Mar14CPVII9sort6BwellE17 | ecosystem: Environmental > Aquatic > Marine > Unclassified | place: USA... | reverse complement strand
ACGAGATCGAAGAGGGAACTTGAATTAATTAATTTGGAAGAGTGGAAGAGAAGTGATCGTACATACAATTCAGGTATTAGTTCATCTGATTGGAGGGAGGTATGCTTAGAATATGAGTGGTAAGAGTATTTTTATTTTTATTGATCTGAATTGTATTGGAAGTACATTCACATACTTATTTTACTAACATGTATTGCCAATTCTAATCACGAAGGAATGTCGGAAGGAAATGCTAACCGTAGCGAGGAAAGATTATCCATGCTATTTGATTCTTCTTTCATTTGGTGTTCTACCCTTTTTCTTATCCTCTTTAGCCTTTATTATATTGAGAATGATAGATGCAAAATACAACGGATAGAGCGCCGATCGAGGGGCGCAACTAATCTTACACATTTGGGCAGTACAAACAAATCAAATTAAACAAATCAGATACAACATACACATACTATATCGTATATTTATTAACTATAACTCTTCGCCAGTAGAAGTGCATACATAATTGGTATCCTTCATACTTCAACTATCGGTATCAACGAACTTCCTACCTCTTATTCCTCCTCACAAACGGAACTCACTCGACTCGCCAGTGTGTATTCTAGTTTCCCTTCAAGCTATTTTGTGAATAGTCACGACTAGTATGTGTCAGTCAGAGTTGTATTAGAAGCGCATTCGAGAACAGCTTCTAGAATAACAGGCCTGTACTGTGTTGATTCGAGAACTGATTCTAGAGAAGAGGCCCGTGAATGGTGCAAATTTGTGATGGGCTCAACAATAACACAACTCAGTATTGACATTTTGAAGCCTGGATATATGATCGAAATTATCGGGCCAAGATTGCAGTAGTACTGTATTGTAGTACAATGGACAAGACGGAGATATAAAAGTAAGGTTAAAAAGTTATCTTTTGGTGTACAAGTAAAATATATCGACTTTAAATAGAACGAAGAGTCTCGATTGTCAAAACGCTCCTGAAAGTCGGCTAAGAGTTGTAGAGTGGTATGACAAATAGTCAGAAGATATCCATAGTGAGCTAAAGCATAAGATATATACTATTCCATCAAATTCTACACTACTCAGTAAAACATTCTACACAACGTCTTCATTTTCTATCTATTTCTGGCCAAGCTATCTCTATCTCACTTCACTCTGGCCAAGCTTACCACTATCTCTCCATCTCACATAAGCCATTTCACATCGATTCTGTCACTATCACTTCACTTACTTCGTCTACAAAAATCCATCATACTTTTCAATAGTATGACTCCTCTTCATCGTCACGTTCGTCAATAGTCTCTTGATGTGATGTATAATATCGTCGCTGCCGCCAGTGAGGAGTAGTAGTGTTAGAAGCCTTTTGTGTTGCTTCTGTTTCATATGTCTCGGTTGTCAAGTTAGATAACCAGGCTTCGTCGTCCTCCCTACTGCTTAGCATCTCTTGATTGTATCCAGTAGTATTGGAAAAGGCAGCTGTTGGTGGTTCGGGATTATATGACACTGGAGGAATGATGCTAAGTTCATCTTCCAGTACCTCAACAGATCCTCTTACACTGTTGTTGTTACCACACTTTCTACCTCGATAGTACTCGTTATCTAATCCTTCATCATTCTCATCGGTTGCTTGAGTTCCTCCCTTCTTCTTCTTCTTTTTTGAGTGTTTATTATACCAACAAATTGTAATAATTACCGATATCAATACACCTAAGATACATCCGATGATCAAACCAGCTAATTCCCCTTTTGATAATGTGGAGGATGATGTTGCATTCATATTGTTGTCAACTAGATTACTATCTTTTGTAGACGACGAGTCTCGTATACCTACATAATTGATTCCTACAATATCAACATTGTCAAATGGATTCTGATTGTCAACAGTGTTAGAGAATGAGTCCATTGAACTTTTGATGGTATCTAGGATTTGCAGTTCAATGTCATCGTCAAATAATGTAGAAGTGTTTGAATCATAGTATGCTATCATGTATCCATTAATCTGATGACATACTTCACTACTGCTTGTTGTTGTGGAGCACTTCATATCTTCTGCTACTTCGTCATTCGGTAGTGATGATAATTCTTTGAGAGACGATGTTGCATCTTCACCAACCAGACGGCGGCGGTGACGTAGCATTATATTTCTTGTTTGTTGCTGTGCACTGCTGCATAGTTTTGATCCTACTGAAAGTAGCAGCTGCTTCTCGAATACTTGCAGTATATAATTGATTGGTTTCTCTGTTGATGATGTAACAAGTAGATCATAATCGAATTTAATGAGATGCTTCCCGTCATCAGCTACTACACCTTCTTGAGATACATCAATGGCAGTAGTGGTTGCTTCGTCGCAGTAGTAGAACTTATCATCGTCCAACGCTGACATATCATCACCATCATCATGATACTCAACCACATCTAACGCCATTGAGTCCGAGCTGTTGACGTCATCTCCTCCCTGATTCATATCCTCGTCAAATATACTGCTAGTAGATTCATCGGACGGTGATTTACTACCATCAAACACATTCTGCTCTACTACAGATGATTTCACATCATCATCATCTTCAAAGATACTCGTCGTACCATCAAATGTTAAATGAAGAGTGATCTCATCAGAGGATTCATTGGTATAGTATATGTCGTTGTCCACCATGTCTTGTGTTCGGAGGATTGCAATGTAATAAATTTTCAATCCATTAATATTACTATCGTCTACATCCTCGGTATATTATACCTAACCATCTGTCCTAAAAGGTTTCAGCTTTGCCATAGCTTTGGTGAGGATATTCACCTCAAAACCATGTGGAGGGAAGTGAGTAATTCTGCTTTCTGAGGTAATTTCGCCATAAGATACCTCCTTTTAGCAGAGAATATCAATCTAATAGTATAACATAAAACAATGCCTCCAGCTACATATAATAATATGAATTATGTATCAATCATGTTTACATTCCTACAAGAGATATAAAACATTCACATATTCTCCCAAGAACAGGCCGTCACATACAACCTCAGATCTCATTTAAGTGTATCACAGGTTTGTTGTCTCCAGTAAAGAGAATAGTTCCTTCAAGATTTCGTGGAGATCTTCGTCGAACAACACTGCCTTCCTCATCACTTGTGCTTTCACCAGAGTAGGTGTATTCAAGTGTTAAATCAACAAGGTGACCATCATCCTTTGATATACTTGTCACATCATTACTCTGGGCAGAAGTATCGCTACCTCCCTTTGAATACTTGATATACCAACGTAAAGCAAGCACTGACATGAGAAGTACAATTACACCTGCTCCAACTATCAAACCAAGAATGAGTGTTGGCTTAGACATGGGGGAAGAAGATGCTTCACTCTGTTCAGAAACAATCAAGGGACTCTCTTTGACAGACGATCCTTCTTGTCGTACACCTACAAAGTGTACTCCAGCAATGTTGAAAGACCCGGCACTATCACTACCTGCCGATGGTGGTGTAGTAAATGAAAACGAATCCATCGATTGTTGAATGACATCTTGGATTTTCATCTCGACCTCATTATTGACAGAGGAGTTAGAATAGTATGCTGTCATGTAGCCTTTGATAGGATAGCAAGTACCATCAATGTTTGTGAGTGTGGTAGTACATTTGGCTATTGAAGATTGTGTATACATAATGATATGATGAGTATAATGAAGTTAGAGTTACAAATTTCATAATTGCAAAGGCACAGCACGGATAGAGGCACAGATGATTGTATCTAATATCCAACACTTACCATCCTCCACTACCTTATCAATAGGTAATGATGTTAATTCTTCAAGAGAAGAAGAGGAAGAACTTCCTCCACCAACTAGATGACGTCGTAGCATCACCTTTCTAACTTCTTCGACGTTATTACACAATCCAGCCTTGTCTAATCTCAATCCTACATTCTTTAATAACTGTTCTTCAAACTGTTGCAATATATCATTGATTGGTTTCTCCTCGGATGACGATTGTGGAACGAGTAGATCATAGTCAAATTGAATAAGTTGTTTGGATGCTGCTTTAGTTGCAGCTGCTGAATTGCCGCCGCCGCATGAGTATGATGAAGTTACTTCATTCATGGCCGTCCAATCGCTCCCTTCAATATCATACACTACCTCCTCTTCCTCCTCCTCGACCTTGTCTTTCATTTCATCTGCAATCTCGACGACGACACTCTCATCCACCGATACTTCATCCGCCGATGGAGGAGTAGGTACATAATCACGCGATGTATGCTGTTCGTCGATATTAATGGAGTACTGGTTCTTCTGCTCAGTTGGCAGTTGTGTATCGACACCATCGCCAGTTAATTGCACGGCTAGATTCCCTGAGGGTGTATCCCCCGATCCATTCGTATTGCCTACTACCATGTTGTCTTAGTTACACTAATAAGTAGTAGGAGGACGGAGTATTATACCAATATTATATTTAACAGATACGTAGATAGAGTTGCAATGATTATGGTCGGATGGAGGTTTATGAAGTAACTGAAGATTGCATCATTATTAAGGATTGGCGATTAGTTGTCCCTCTCCGCACGGAGAGAGGCAACATATCCATCTGTTTGGCTGACGCGTTGCTCTTTGTAGCGTGATGTGGTGTGTCTATTGCTCTATTGAACATTGTCGGCAGGTATGTCGGCGGCATGTTCATTTCAGTTTCTCCTAACGAGGATACCTCCCAAGGTATCCTGTCTAGTGTCCGAGCAAGGGTATGAATACAGCTTGTTAAGTGGAAAAGTAACAGTCATCATTTGTACATTAACAAATACCAAATATTAATAACACGTTACAAATTCCTATAACTATCTCCCTCATATCGGTTATCACAGTTGAAGCCACATGAAGCTTTGACCTAACATATCATGTGGTCAAAAGAGGGGATAATGAAAATAATGTCAAGAAGAAGACTTCTCATGACCAAAACATCATCATATACATCATAACCATAGATGTCAACCCAATAGAAATCTTTCCGGCGGCCGAGTTACTAGACTTCTCCTTCATCGTTGACACGGGCTCTTCCACTACAATACTCTCGACATCTTCATTCTGATAGTTCCAACGAGCAGTACAAGTCCACGCACAGCCCGGAGCATTTAAACAACGCCTTTCTCTCCAGATATCACGACATTGAGGAGGACGCCATCCACCACCGCCATAGTTACCATCACCAACCCTTGCTACACATTCACCAAACCTGCTGAGCCAACGACAACCTGCACGATCGCAATTAGAAGACCGACCAAATCTGTATAGATCAAGTAAGTAGAAGTTGGGTTAGAACATAAGAGTTGACGTTAGAATATACGCTGCAATGCTTCGTCATAGCCATAAATATGATCATATATAGATAACTTACTGCCTGCAAATGTTGTTTTTTGGTCGGAATCCTCCACCACCCCACCAATCTCCAGAACTACTATACCAACTTCTACTACTACTCCACCATAGAGGTGGACGACGTCCTGCTGTGTATCCATTGCCAACGCCATTATCATCATCATCATCCCGTCGACGATCGTCATCATCATCATCCCGTCGACGATTATTCTGTCTAATACGCTTCAACCTTTGACGTTTGCTAGTCCCATCTCTCATCAAGTCGCGATTATCTTCCTCCTCCTTGTCGTTGAATACAACCTCAACCATTTCCTCATCTCCCTTACCAACTGGTACATATCCATCTTGCATCTTCTTCTCGTGACTTTCAATGTTCAAGATACGATCTTCTTCATCCAAAGTGTCAAGATATGCCGTCCATGCTTCCTCCTCACTCATTTCTCCCTCCTCCTCACCATCAAATCCCTCCGTCTCACGTCGTTGGTCATATTCTCCCCAAGTCTCACCTTCATTATCTAATACCACATCATTGTATTTATTGTCATTTACAGCAGCAGCCTCGTTCTCATCAACCTTATCTTCTTCTTTTTCAAGTCGACGATCACTACGACATCCACTGCTAGACCACCTACAATTCTTATCATTCCTACAACGTCTTTTGTTCTTATAATCGCTACAACGACCACCATCATCATCATCATACCGATCATCATCATAATCATCATCATCACCATTACGTCTACGCTTTTCACAGAAACACCATTCATCTTGTGATGAGAGTGAGGAATATGATTTCCATGAACCCAGATCACGCTATATGATACATATGATATGATATGATGTTGGATGGTATGAAATAGAGAACATGAAAAAATATTAGAGTTATATATCGTGTATATAGATGAGAAGGAATCAGGCAGTACAGATATGTTACAATGATATGCACATAAAATCTCACACAAACGAGTTCGGCCCTGAAATCCTACTCTTAAACACTATCTTACCTCCATAGTATTCTCAAATTCTTCAAAACTCCATTCTTTATTATTTGGTTTACCAGATGACTTATCAATTACCAATGATGACTTGGCTACACTATCATCTTCTGCTTTGGATTCGATACTATTAGAAGCCGATGATGATGATGATGTGGCCGCTGCTATTAGCAGTATGACAAGTGTTGTTATTTTGCTCATAATTGTTTGTTTGTTTGTTTATTATATAGATAATATGTTGAGCTAACTGTTTGTATAATATTTGTAGAATATGACAAGAGAGAGATGAGATTAGTTAAATAAGATTTGTAGGTTGTGATGTCATTGCAACATTATTTTTTCAAATACATTATACAACATACCTCAGGATATTGAAACTTCCGCCGACAACAGCGAATGTGATTCTATACGATATCCTACTTAATTGCGTTGATATTAGTAGAAGGCCTTGACAACTCGATATATAGAGATGTAGACTTCAAGGCGCGGCAAACAATAGTAGCCGCGCCAAACAATCGAAACAATGTCTAGGACTTTCTCTTAATCGGATTTGAAATGTACGTTGCTTCTCCGATCTACTCACTCAGATATTATCGCTCATGACTCTCCACTCGCATGTGTCATCGCCTTTGAAAGTGGCGGTACGATAACGACAAGGAATTGCCTCTCGCCTCCATACAAGTGAGTCCCATATAAAATTAACGGTCACATTTTCATTTGTCTGTTATCAAAAATGCAAAGAAGTAAGGCTTCAGATTCAGATACAAGTACGAGTATCAACTTGCTTTGTAGAGTAGAACTTATTATCAACATGCATTTAATTGCCATAAGAAGAGAGTAGAACTTATTATCAACATTAAAACATTTATCCTATTATACACTATACTTCCAGTCAAGCACTCACATGAACATTTTCATTGCTCGCCATTCCATTCACCTATTAAGCATCACTTTGCACAACTACTTCAAAGACTTGTCCTCCTTCTTCAAACAATATCGAAACTACTTTGTCAGCTGCATATTCTAACTCTTCAGATATTCCAATATCTTCTCCGTCACTGACAGATAAGGCATTTTCATTCAACACTTGCTTACCATAAGCAATTGCCGTTGCTCTACCTTCCTCTGACAAACTCGGGAGGCTATCTGTGTCATCTTGAACTGATACGCTACCGCCAAAGCAACAGGTTGTATCACTTCCGTCATATGCATCAGCAGCTTCATAATCCACACCATACCCAATATCTTGTAGCGATGCAATTGTTAGTGTCGATATTGGATTCCCTTGCCCGTTGCCATTGATATAGCCTGTCATGAATTCGTTAACCAGACAAGTTTCATCCCAATGTCCGCCTCGGGTACCTGGTCCGCCATCTTTCTCAATAGGCGGTGAGTCATCTACACAACCCCAATCTTGAGTCCATACCCTCTTTGCATTCGCTCCGGTATAGACCAAGTCTCCGGTGATCAGATCGTTATTATCCCAGAGAGTACCTATACCAATTACATGACCCATTTCATGCCTATCATAAAACGAAGAAGCAAGTGAGTGTAAGTTCTTTTGCGTATGAGAAGAGAACGACAAGACAACAAATGAAAAGAGCTCCCTACTTACAAGATCACTGCCTCATATATACCCCTGGCTACCAAACGAGCTATATCTGCCACATCGAACCGCATATGCCCAGCAATCGCAGTTCTACTACCTGCGGGTCTATTTCTCCGCCACCAAATCGGACCAGCAGCTCCCAGGATTCTAGAAGAGACGAAAAAGATTTATGAGTTTTATGTTTGAGATGACGGCTGTGGTAATAAGGTATCCTCAAGTCAAGTGAGAGAGACTCTATTACAAGCAAGCTTACCTTCCTACACCATCAATCTCTTCATCTCGACCACAAATATGTACATCATCAATCCTTGGTGCAAAGCTACTAGCAGTGCACCAATCAGCCACGGGAGCTGAACTCGTTGAGACGGAAGGTAGATTACCCACGATAAGCTGTTCCCAGCGAGTTTTAGCATTCGAATAGGCATTGATACTGTCTGATGTTAATAACTCGAGTGCTGACATGGTGTGTGTATATTATTATCAGTAATGAGAAAAGTAGTAAAAAAATTATGACAACACTGTTAGATACATTTCATGCATTCAATCTTTGTAGCATACATGTTGACAGACTTACACATGTCGATGTTATAACGACTATTGTCCTGGTTACCAAAATCATTGTTTTGGAAACAATCAAAATTGCCTGAACAAGGAACGGAAACAAATGTTGGTGAAGATGGTGGAGTTGGCGGATTCGGTGTTGGTGGGTTCGGAGTTGACACAGCTTCACAGTCAATAGAGAGTTCAAAAGTTCCTGAAGCTGATCTGTAGCCATCTAAGGCCACTTGATATTCTACACCTTCCTCTGCTACAAAGTTCACTCGACTACAGAAGCCTGTGCAGCCAATACCATCATCGTTGCCTGCTATACAAGTCTCGCTATCATCATAAATACGAATTTTGGTATCAAAGGCTGTTCTTGGGTTGCATGTTGAGAGTGTTATGCGATCTCCAGTACCTATAAATGTATACATTCTTGTACCTCCTAAACCCCTACCCAAAGATTCACCAACTCCGTCTTGTACATCCTGACAGTTTGGTAATGCATCAGACTCCAAGTTGGTTGTATCATCAACAACAGTACTACCACAAGTCAATAATGAAGGTGTATTTGAAACTGGTTGAGGAGTTGGCTGATGAATGAAAAGAAAAAGAGGAGATTTCTCATGAGTACAGTTAATCAAGATATATATAGAAATTTGAATATAGAATATACATACCCTTTTGGTTGGACTCTTGGTTGGCATATCGGTCGGGCTTTTCGTAGGGTTTCGAGTTGGAGATGATGACGGCTTGGAAGTAGGACTATTTGTGTTGATTGGACTTGGTTCTCCCAAGTTGGTTGTCACTGTCAGGCTATTCAGATTAGGTCCGCCACTACTCGTTTCGGCAATTAGTGTAATCGTATTGGTAGTTCCGGAGTTACAATTGATCTCAACTGGTTCTGTATCATCCCAACTGTCCCAGGCCAATGTAGATTGGAAGACAAGCTTCTTTCCTGTATTCTGACCATTGACAAGAATGTTTGTGAATCGAGTAGCTGCAGAACCAACTGCATAGTTGGCTACCAACAAACACCTGCCGTTGGAGCCACCGTCTACATTGATAAAGTCCATATATGTACCTTGTCCTCCATAATCTGCAAATCCATCTCCAGTGTATCCTAAATGATTATTTGCAAACCTAACTCCATCTGTTGTTGTGATGTAATCTTCTGCTTCGTAAACTGTAATAGTTTGCTCACTACCATTATCAGGTACTGGTGGTAGTGTAGGACGATTAGTAGGAGGATTAGTATCTGCCGCTACCACGCTATAGCGTACAATACCATTCCAAACTCGTGGTGAGAAAGTTCTGCCACCAAATTCGGCGTTCTGTCCAATACCTTCATAAATGATAACATCTTCATTTTGTGTAAACACACTTTCCTCATTATTAAGTCCATTAGTATAGCGTATACCATTCTCAACAAATACATTAATCGATTTAATTGTTCCGGCAGGTATAATAATGGGAGTATCAAAGTCGGGTAGTACAGTCGGTATACCAGTACCTTGCCCATTTACATTGGTATCTTGAACTATATTCCAACCATTTGAAGATGATGTAAAGCCTGTATAGTCACCTGAACGTTCCCATACTTTGACAGTCTGTGGATTATCAGTAGTGGAAGCATGAACTGTTAATCCATAGATTTCAATATCATTATTTCGTGCTTGTATCTTGAAGATGTTGGAATTACTTCCATTATTGTCCTCAAACGTAGTTTCAATGCTTTTACAATCTCCTAATCCGTTGCAATTGTTTAAGATTATACTTGGTAGATTATCAGTATCAGTATTAGCAGTAGTGGAAGAGGAAGAGGAGGTGACAGTACTTGTAGTCGTTGTTGTTGTCGTTGGCCATGGATCGCCCTTCCAGTATGAATCACCCTTCCAAGATGTATCTTCTTCACTGTCATTAAGATCTATACCATATTCTTCCTCAACATGATTACAACTTTCTACACTCGTATGAATGTCAGTCTCAACTATCTTATTACCTTCATAGTATGTTGTAGTCGTTGTACAATGCATTACACATTTATCATTATGGTTTTGAATCTGTTTACTGCATTCAGTCTCAGTGTTACTTGATTTATAATCTGACATTAGATATGACGATTTCTTCTTCATCTTGTTATCATGATGATGACTGTTATGATTATGATAATGATAATAATCTATTTCTAGTGTTCGTTGTTGTTGTTTGTGTGTTTCTTCGTTAGTAGTTGCTGCTATTGAATTGCGAGGTCGTCGTAGTGATTGTTGTCTTTCAGTAGCTGTACAATAATAACTGAGTATGAGGAGAAGAACCGCAGCTTTCGAGAAGCGGCGGTGACCGATCATAATGTTACTGGTTATCAATGTTGATAGTAGATGATATCCTCATATATTATATGATGTATTATGCTATACATAGAACATTAGTAGTTGTCCCCACTTCATTAGATTGTGAGTGTCGGGGAATGAAATTTTGCAAAGATACCACGCGAGTCAAATTTTCAATCTCCCTTTTCTTCCCTCCCCCTGCAACAAAAAGAAGAGATATGTGCATTATAGAGGATAAGAGAAGACATAAGCGCCAACAATCAAAGAGGATAAGAGGTATATAATACTAGGAGTTGTCACAATTATTGTTATCATACATCATCATACAATATAATAATAATAAAATGGTAACAACAAGATCCGAAACTCGAGCAACAACAACTCAAACTAGATCCAAAACAGCATCAAAATCACCACCGCGAAAAACAGCAACAGCTGCAACATCAACTACAGCAACGCCATCCCAGAAGAAGAAGGTACTCGTACCTCGAAAGAAGTTACAAAGTGTTCCGGATCTATTAGCGAACGGTGATGAGGATGTTGATTCCTCTGAATCTATCAAGTCGAAGATTATATGGATGATATTCCTCTGCATTATGTTCTATCTATCGTTTGAAATGTTTCTACGATTTAACACTAATGATGTTGATAATAGTAACGATGTTATTAGTGATATGAATGTAGATGATAGTAGTGGTGGCAATAATATCGGAGGAGAAGGAGATGGGACAGAGCTTTAAACATACAAAACGCTCGTGATATTTGTTATTGTGCAGCTTCTTGAGTACTACTGTTAAATGTGTATTGGAAAGTAAGAGAATGATGAATGTTTTGACATGAGTATAAGAATTATCTTTGCAAACAATGATAGTGAGTGTTAAACCTATTCCATGGTGATAGCATGTCAGGAAAAACAATAGGTATATGATTGAGACTACTAACGTTTTTATTTATACTTTTTATCAAATGAATTATCTAGATCCAACATCATGTATCGTACTATTCTTTCCTATTATTATCTCTCCACACATTATCCAGAACAATCCAAAATACACGTCTGATCTAATCAAAGATATCTAATGCTAAACAAATATCACTAGTCATTGATCCCTTAACAATTCAATCCAATTATACCAACCATTTCAATGTTTCCTCTTTGTATTATCCGGATTTACATTCTTCTTCTGTCTTTGGCTTCATGCCAATATGGGAGGGTATGTGATCTCACAGTCTCGCTGAGATTGTCAGCAAGACAATCTCAGAGATTCTGGCAACTTATCAGGTGCATGCCAGAAGGTCAGTGAGTGCCTATGTATCATCCTGTCATCCTATAATATATATTTAATTACTTTTTGACACAATTCAGCCCTTGCTTTCATCTTAGGATGATGACCATATGAGATGTCAAGTCGGCCGGCCAAAATCTCGGCCAGCCACAAATTTCGGCCGGCCGAGATCATGCAGAAGGTCATTGAGTACTTGTGATTATATATCATCCTGCCATCCTATAATATGTATTTAATCACCTTTTGACACAATTCAGCCCTTGCTTTCATCTTAAGATGATGACCATATGAGATGTCAAGTCAGCTGGCCGAGATCTCGGCCAGCCACAAATCTCGGCCGGCCGAGATCATGACAACTTATCAGGTGCAGTGACCATGCAAGAAGGTCAGTGAGTGCTTATATACCATCCTGCCATCCTATAATATGTATTTAATCACCTTTTGACACAATTCAGCCCTTGCTTTCATCTTAGGATGATGACCATATGAGATGTCAAGTCAGCATGCCGAGATCTCGGCCAGCCACAAATCTCGGCCGGCCGAGATCATGGCAACTTATCAGGTGCAGTGACCATGCCAGAAGGTCAGTGAGTGCTTATATATCATCCTGC
>Ga0214480_101047_pt1 | contig 12732 bp, 9 predicted proteins | sample M1_20Mar14CPVII9_3_FD_165042 | JGI IMG/M metagenome (GOLD analysis project Ga0214480, IMG submission 165042) | Marine eukaryotic communities from Monterey Bay, California, United States - M1_20Mar14CPVII9sort6BwellE17 | ecosystem: Environmental > Aquatic > Marine > Unclassified | place: USA... | reverse complement strand
AGACAATTCTTGAGGAAGTAGTTGACAATCTCGTCATTAAGCCAAGTGTTTGGTTGGAGTGTTTGCATACTACCCCGTTGGACAGAGTCTGCACCTGACAAACAACCATCCCGTCATTGACCTGCTTTATCCTCCTCATTCGTCGTCGTCAAAGTGGATTCTCCTCTTTTTTCTCTCTGGTCCTGCAATAACCGTGGAATTCGGCTCGGCAGCCCCATACGAACCATCTGAATCCTCGTTTAGGAGTCGTTGAATATCGGCCCTCTTTCTAGCGATTGTTGGCTTTGACATTTTCCTTTTGAGCCAATTGTCTTCTTCTTCGCAACAACTCTCGGTACTATTTCCATCTTCACCTCCCTTGTAATTGACTTCATCCTCTCTGTCTTCTACCCCCTCTTTGCTACTAACCTCGTCGTCTCCATCGCTGATCTCCTCTCTGCTATTAACCTCATCTTCTCCATCGCATGAGGAAGAGCCGCTATGGCTATATGAACTTTCAGTGCCACGGGAGCCGTTCATCTTGCGACAATACTTGATGACGCTATTCTCTGGATGATCAAGTAGATCCTTTTCTAGCAGTAGTATAGGCCTCATCTCGTTATCCACGCTTTCATCAGATGAAATCTCCTCTGACCAATTTTCAGATTCAGATGATGATGGATTTTCAGTGACATCATCCTCGTCGGTGGCCTCGGCTTCGGTATCAAACAGACTACACTCCATCGTTTGTGAATACTAAAGAGTAGTGCTCTTCTTACATCAGTTGTACCGATATTATGATCAACTTGGCGGTGCCACCAAACAGGATGAAAGGCCGGACGGCTGGATGAGGATAGACTCTGTATCCTATCCATGGTATTTATTAGGGCTTGATTGTGTCATGGAGGCTGGATGAGCACTGCCATAGGGATCTTCTACTACTAAAACTACGCTGCTACTCTGCTACTTACAATTTTGGTGGTGGAAAATGATGTACTGCGTTGGTAAAGTATACGTTATTTAGTATCGGTACTGAATTATCGCATTTGGCTATAGAACGGAATATTGATTCACATGATCAAGATTTTGTGCAAGTACATATTAGGTAATAGCACCATATCATGTTTCCTGTATCGCAGTCAAGGAATTTAGACTCTCTTTGTTGCGGACCCTGGGATCAGAGATAGGTGGATTTCAACTCTTGACTATCTTTTAATCTAATGTTTTGAGGGCTGTTTTCTACTAAATAACACTTATTCTATTACTGAGTAGCTACTAGCAAATAAACTTCTCAGGGCTATACATATATCTCAATTTTCCATGATGATTTCTCTCTGATACTCTGTTCTCTCTCTCTTTCTGCTCTCTCTCCATCTCCTTCATTCACTACCTAATCAATTATTACCGGTTAGGGCATAATGTGCCAAATATACAGGAATACTTCAAAGTTCCCTTCTTTAGTTCATCTTGTACATTGTCAGCGCATACATTACATAACATTGTGTTGCAACATTGAGTTATCGACATACCACCCCTCTCATTAAGAGCATGCTGGAGAGGTATGAAACAAATAGGGCACTGATCTGATTCTTCCTGTCCCTGGTTTTGAGGCGCCTGTGATGATGGCTCTTCTCGCTCACTACTAGAAATGGATGCCATGCTAAGCAATCTTGAAACCGATTCGATGAAATTACTATCACGTCGAGCTGGAGGCAAGTATACTGCATCAGTACGTGGATGATAAGTGATCGGCCTCAAGACCGGCATCCTGCAAGTTGCACAGGTAGGTTGTACTGACCAATTCACGTTGCCACTTCCATTGCAGTTGGAACATATATAATATATGCTATTGACGTTCGTGTTGATATCTTCATCTTCTTTTGTCATTGATGGCTGATGGCTTCAAAATACGATGATAATATTGATATGATGTAAAAGATTTCCTACCGGTAATGGGTTATGAGCTCAAATCTTTCAAAGAAAATAAAAACAAACCTCCATAGGTATCAGCTATTTATTCGATATGTAGTACCAATGATTAATTGTAGTATATTGCAATGAATGTAGTAGGTACAGAGAATAGAAGAGATGAGAGTAGTAGGTGTGTTTAACTCGATCACTAGTTTAGCCTTTCGATCGTAATAAAACCCCAAATCAGACCCAACGCACAAGCCTACCCATAAACAACAACAACATTAATGATGCAGCCCTGGGCTGGATGAATTCAACGTAACGCCATGTTTTTAATATCCAGGGCTGCATCGAGGCTGCATCAGTTATGAGAGAGCTTAATATGATACGGACTCACTCCGTAAAGCATACCACAAATCTCTTAACATCAACAATCATCAATACTTCTCGCTGTTGTATACAAAGCTTTGTATGTTATCATGTACGCCTTTAAAGAGAACAAAGTATGTCCAAACTGCTACGAAGGTTTCAATCAGTGCTCTTCTTACACCGGGATTACGAGTAAGATATATCGTGCTTGTTATGACTGTGAACGGGAACGGTTATACTATGAAGATGTCGATGCCAAAGAGTGCAAGGCGAAAGAAGCAGCAATGAAATTAATGCGTCCATTAACAGACGAGGAACAACAAATTGTTAATGGTACAATAAATGGTATTGGTCCAGTTGCTGAGATATTAGTTCGGCAGGATGCAGACTCTGTCCAACGGGGTAGTATGCAAACACTCCAACCAAACACTTGGCTTAATGACGAGATTGTCAACTACTTCCTCAAGAATTGTCTAGCCAAGAGAGATGAAAAGCTATGTGCCGAACAACCAGGGCGGAAGCGATCCCACTTTTTTAATTCGTTCTTTGTCCAGACAATGTTTGATGAGAAGAATTTAAATCCAAGTCTTCGAGGGAAGTATAATTATAAGAATGTGAAACGGTGGGGGAAGAAGGTACCAGGTAAAGATATATTCAATTTACGGTATATCGTATGTCCCGTTAATCTGGATAATATGCATTGGACATCAGCTGTTATCTTTATGGAATTGAAGAAGATCCAATACTTTGATTCCATGGGAGGTACAGACAGGAGTAAGCTCGAGGGGTTGTTACAATATTTGAAGGATGAGCACAAGGCCAAGAAGGGAACAGAGTTGGATGTGTCCGAATGGGAATTAGTGCCTTGTACAATGGACACTCCTCGGCAGAGAAATGGTAAGTGTTGGGATGTTGTGTATAACTTGTTCGTTTGATTGATCAGATACTCATACCTTCTTCTCCACAAATATTAGGATTTGACTGTGGGGTATTCACATGCATGAACTGTGACTTCATCTCCAAGGATTGCCCCCTTGTATTTACCCAAGACCACATCAACCATTGCCGGGAGAGGATTGCCCTCTCCATTATGAGAAATTGTGCTATTGAGTGATTCAGTTTACCCTATCAGGTAACTCCTATGTATCAGTTTTAACTTGTATCCTTAGTTCGTTCGGTCAGTTTAAGAGTAAATTGGCGATACACCGAAAATATACTTCGAACCTTGCTATGGTATCGTACTTGCTCTAGAGAGTAGATAATCCCGGTAAAGATCATCAAACTAGTAAACATTGTGTTTTCGACAACGATATTCAGTAACCTATTTCAATTAGCTACTATAGATTAATACTGTACACAAAAACAGATTCCATGGACGGTTTTGCATCTATCCTTTTGCTTGAGGGATACCATTAATTTTCCACCATCCAAAATCTACGATAATCACTCTTCTAACAAAGTGTAAATAACAACATTGGAAGCTGACCATTGACCATGATGTTGACTTCGTCATCAAACTTATTCTTCAACTCCACAGCCATTTGATAGATCGTAGACTTTTCGTAGAAAAATTCCATGGCATTATCAAATGTAAGATGCACATCAGATTGAAATTCTTCGAAATGGTGGTATTCTCTTGCATGACACTTCTGCTCGATGGTACCTAAATCCATTGGCTTTTCAATGACATCAAAATAATCATACAATTCCAATTCAACAGGATCTACAGGTCTTGAGAACACCCATCCATGTTTATGATCTTGTAATCGCTTAAGAAGATCAAGGAAAATACGTTCTTTAAACCGCACGAGAATAGCAAGATGAACTGGAACCGACTCATCATAGAGAGTATTAGCGTCTGGTACTGATAAATAAGTCATGACAATAATTATTGGTTAGCCTGGTTTCAATGAAATGAAATCCTTTATTACTCACAACATTGCAATACAAAACGCACGGGGCTGGATCAATCATTAGGGGCTGCATCGATCATTAGGGGCTGGATCAATCATTATAACAATGCTCTCTCTTCATAACATAATTTGTCAATCAAACTATTTCCAAAATCTACTATTTACCATGACAAAACCCTATGAATCCTCGTTCAAGATGAGGTCAATTACCACCGCCGCCACCATGAAAGAAATTAGAACTGGGATGAAAGTCACCGCTGCCATTAAAAAAAGAGAGGAATGGGTGAGTGATGGTAATAAATGGGACACCGTCACACCAGGTAGAGTACCCCCAACTGGTATAAAGTACATGGTTGTTGATCTAGAAACACATGATTGGTTGCCACCCCCTGACCAAAATAAATATGATACTGGACGTATAGTCGAGATTGCCTGGAAGCTGTTCAGCGGCGATACCGGTGACTGTCTAGAATCAAAGCAATACCTTATTAAACCTTATGGGTCCTATAAAGACATTGCCAAAAAGGCCACGGCAGTTCATGGTATCACTACCGAGTGTGCATCTAAACATGGCGTTGATGTGGAATTGGTTCTGGATGAACTCATTGGCATTGTAAAGAACATCCCCAATGATGGTTTTGTGGTTGCACACAAAATGGAACATGAACATATTGTGTTGACAAACAGTTTCAGTCCTAACCAGCAGATTGTATGGAATGATGCTCCTAAGTGTGACACTTGGAATGTCCGTCTATTGAAATTCTTGCCAGAAGAAGCAAAAGATAAGTACAAGAAACGTCTTAGTCCTCCCATTCGTTGTGGATTGAGGCTCCAACAACTACATGAATGTGTGTGTGCTGATGGTATGTATGATTATGCCCATTTTGCTGACACCGATGTGCAGATGACCTGGGAAATCTTTCGGTATTACAAACAGCATGCTACCGTCAAAGAACTCACGTGGACAAATCCTTCTGTAGGGGAAGGAATGGACAATGATACCAAAGAGCCTGCACATGCTTCTAAGAAAGCTCGTGCGCCGGATTTGAAATATAAGAGCCCGTTTCCAATGAGGCTCAACCGTCCATTCATCAGTGATAGTCATGCTCAAACCACACGTAAGAAGTGGCAAATTAACAACCAATGGGACAAATACACCGAGGGGAGAGACCTTCCATCAAGTTTCAAGTATGTTGTTGTTCACACCAAGAGTCATCAATGGTTATCGTCGTTGCCGAATTTACACGATCGTCCTTCTGGTTGTATCGTCGAGATTGCATGGATGTTATTCGATGAGAAAGATAACTGTATTGAATCTAAACAATATCTCCTTAAACCTCAAGGATATGATGAAATCGATCGAATGGCTACGAGGGAATCTCATGGTATTACAACTGAATTGGCCAACGAACTCGGCAGTGATGCAAATTCAGTTTTGAGTGAGTTTATTACCATTCTCGAAAAGTTACCACAAGATGGCTTGATTGTTGCACATGGTATGAAACGTGAGAATGTCATCTTCGAAAACAGTCTAAACTCAGAGCAGTTAATTGTGTGGAAGGCAGTTCCAAAGTGTGATACATACGAGGACTCTTTGGTGAAGTATCTACCAGCTGATGTCAAGAAGGAGAATGTACGTCATCTCCAATATATGAAATTTGGAATTCATATCTCAAGGTTGCATGAATACATTGGCGGTGACCAGAAGATTGGTATTGATGTGTATATTGCCTCTGCTTGTGTTCAGATGACCTGGAATATCTATTCGTATTACAAGTTGCATGCACCAGACGCAGAACTTCATTGGCAGCAATACAAACCAAGGCGTATGCCTCCCACATCTGAAGGTGCTCGTCTTCGTGCAAAAAAGGCGAAATATGAATTATAAATTGGTAATTTAGAGACTATATGGTTTTGTTATGTGGATGGATAAGATGAGAAGATTGTTTCTGTTTACCAAAGGAACGGCATCTTCTACTACCACCAAAATAAAGGCGATTGTACTCTATCCGTGATTGTACTGAGTAGAAAACTGGGTTGCATGCACAGTTTTAACATTTGAGATTTTGAGTTTAAGACTTGTTCTATCTTACCACTCCTAACACGGGTAAACTGCCCCCCGCCAGAGCGGGCATGCTTCATAATGACTTATGTTACCCTCCTCCCTCATATGAGCTCAGCAACTCTAGCTCTAGTCAAAGTCATGTCTAGGGAGCAAGTACATCGACTTAATGGATATATGTGGATTGTTTATGGAACCTTTATCACCATCCTTCTATTGGTAACACTCGGACCATCAATCACTATTGGGTATGCTATGCTTTGCGGGTCGGCTTTGCCATTCCACTGGCTGTTTCCTGTTCACGATGTTGCAGAGAATCAGACCAAATTAGGTCTGTTTGTTGGTGAAATGGGAGGGAATAATCTTGGCATTAAAATAAAGGGATCTCAAAAGGTGTAGTGTTATAATTTTGAACATAGTATTTTTACTAAGAATATGTACTTCTTGATAGATATCTACAGACTACATATCATACAGAGTTTGTAAAAGTACATATCATATGTTCATTTTTATACTTTATAGTTATCGGTACTCTAGTATACATACAAGTACAGTATCGTGTTCAATCTATCAATTGTGGACCAGGTGTTTAATGCTTGGACTTGGTGTGGCTTCCCCCTCTTTATGATCATCTACAATGGCTGAGCGTTGAGTTTTCTAATCTTCTAAGGAATAGACCTCAAAGTCGACGATCGTAAACTCCTCTTGTCTATCATCTCGTGTACATGATACTCCACGCGAGAAGGAGTTTCCAATGGATAGACTTAAGTTATTATCACCATCAACCATGGATATCATCTTGTTGCTAATCTGACATGCTTGTTTAAACTTTTGAGAAGGCTTGAAAATATTTACATGTGGCTTCTTGTTGTTGTTGTTGTTGTCGTGATGTTTAGACAGTGATAACTGGCCGAAGTCAAAGTCTAATGCAGATGTAGGTGATGTTCCAAGGTCACCAAGTCCAGGGATAAAGGAGGTATTAGTGGATATAGGAGCTTGATGTTTGGTCTTGGCAGAGGGCGGTTCTATTGCAAATAGGAATGCGTGGTTCGGAGAGCTACCCTCTGACTGCTGTTTCCTTCCCGACCATACATCAGTTGCATACCCACCGACAATTCTACCATCGGATGTCTTTGCCACGATGATAGTTTGACCATAGCCTCTAACACTTCTCATAAACGTTGAGAATGACTCCCCATCACGAGATGAGGAAAAGATACGGTTGAACTGACAATCTTGGAGAGACCAAGGTAAACCGTCTTCTACAAGCATATCTACCATAAATGGTGATAGTATAGGAGGTGAAGATATAAGACTATCTTCATTATCATCTCTCGTATCTGATAAGCCCGACATTGATGTTGGCGTTGGATAAGCTACCGCCGCCGCTGCCGACCGATCGGAAATATCTATATCCTCATAGAATCCGTAGTCGTCCTCCATATCAAACATCACTTCACAATCCATCATAATAGGCTGCTCAACCTTTGTTCTTGATTGCTGACAGATTTTATGGCAATGTCAAAAATTTACGATTTCGTTGAGTGAATGAACTTAATTGGGAGTCTTTTAGATAATTGGCACTCTCTATTGCAAATGGCATACATACCTATGGTGGCGTAACCTCAATCAATACATCATTGTTTAGTTGAGTAGCTATTTGTTAGATTATATAATACCTTATTATCTGATATAGTTGTAAATCTCGGGAGTTTCTCGATATATAAAGATACATTGCAATAAAAACACCAAGACACCATACAACCACACAAAATAACAAATGGCAGACAGGAAAGCTCGTTTAGAAGCCCTTGCTGCCAAAGCAGGGCGTACTACAGAATCTAATACTAATAATGATGACGGTAATGATCAACAAGTTACCGATACAACAAAGCCCACTATACAATTTAGAAATTATGTACCAAAAGATGCCTCTCTCGATGCTTCTGCCACACAAAAAGATGACGACGCCAAACCACAATCAAAAAAACAAAAGACAAATACTAACAAAGAAGAAACATCAAAATCAGCATTAGAAATAGCATTAGCAAAAACATCACGTGAATCACGAGAAGCCGCCGGGCAGAATGTAGGTTCCGGTGGATGGTCAACAGTATTACCCGTCACTACAAAAAAAGTCAATTGGGATTTAAAGCGTGATATACAAAGTAAGATGGATAAGTTAGAAAGACGTACACAACGTGCTATTGTTGATTTGTTACGGGAAAGGTTGGAGAAGGAGGCTGCCGAGGGTGGTGGTGATGACGAGGATAGTGATTTGGATTAACGTGTATGTATTTTGTGCACAAGATGTGCTCAATTTATATAATATTTATTATATGAGTTGGTATTTAGCTGGAGGGCGTCAGGGGTATAGCGTTTTATGTATTGGTACCTTGTTTTAGTATTTGGACTTTGGATGTCACATACTCTCGGTGTAAATCTGCAAACTTTTGAGGGATACCGGGCACAATAACCTAGCTGAACATATATATCTCAAAGTTACCTCTAGGATTATTGTTCAAGTTATAACCTATCTAATAAACACTATTCAAACTCCAATACACTCTCTACCATGTTCTCGGCTAGCCGATCCATAACTGGACGTCCTTGGCTATTCAACTTTGAATACTGTTCACTCTTACTATTTGCCACCATTACAGTATGACCAAGAGGAAAATGAAACGAATCACCGGAGTTTGTAGATGCTGCCAACTCTTGTGATGTGAGTATACACTGTTCATCGTTACTGGCTGTATCATCAACATATACTTTTGGAGTTGCCTTGCTTGCTTCTTCCGAGGCATTATCAACCGTGGCAGCTCCAGATTCTGTCGATAATCCAATATTAGTATGAGATTGATGCAAACTATCAAACTTCAAACCTTTCCGTTCTCGGATAAGATCATCTAGTGACCCATAAGGTCCCTTGAGCCATGCCGGCTTGGCTAATCCAGGCACGGGGATACGATCACGTACATCGATGAAGACTTTAGTCCACCCTAGTGCATCTAATGATTGAGACATTTGTAGTAACTCGTCATCGGCTGTTGCATCATCGATATAGTGAGCCTTGGTTGGTGATTGAGGTTGTGTTTGCTTCTCAGTACGGACCACTGCCACGATAAAGGGAGGGAATGCATCTTTATCTTTCTTCTCATCGGTAGTGGTGTCCTCCACATGCTCACTCAATTCTCGTTTATGGGCCACTGCTGCAACTTCTCCATCTGATGTAGTATCCTCCTCCTTCTTCTCTTCAATACTTCCATCCCCAGTAGCACTATTCAAATCTCTAGATCCGACAACAAAGTGTCCAACACCACTCTTCTCATTCAAAAATGCCGCCGTCAATGTCGGTACTTGAAAGTCGGTACCATAAACATTTGCATATGCAATCCGCTGTCGAAAGTTCCGTAATGGACTTAAATATTTTTCAGAGGTACACATGTTATGTATGATACATTCTAATTCTTCCTCATCTTGTTGATTATCTGTTTCATCACTAAAGTTAGTAATACCATTGTTGATATCTTCCTCATCTTCTGCATCATCCTTCAGATTATTACTACTACGTAATGCACTTAATCGTCGAACACCTCGTCCAACATGTTCCATTAATCCACCATTTTTCAATCCACCATCTACATTCATCTTATCACTATTTAATCGGAATAAATCTTCACCAGTCTTACCCATACCTGTACCAATGATAGTTTCTGCAATTCGTGGTATAGGTAAGTATGTATGACGTGATACACCTAGATGAGGTGTAGCGGTTGTACAGAATATATTTGGATGTATATTCAACATACTTAATCTACCCTTTTGTGTAGAGGCAGTACCGTCGGAATTAATATTTATTGGTAACTGATATGGTAATAATGATATAGCATATCGTGAATATAATCCACCTAAACTGTTCCCGACTATTGAATATGTCACATGATGTTGTTGATCTTCCCCTTCAGTTGAGGGAGAAGATGCAGCATCAAGAAGACGATTCTCAACATCATCCTTGATAAAGTTGATAATCTCATTCGCTAATCGTTTACCACCATTGATAATACCATCGGTTGTTTTCCCTACATTACATTTAACACTGTGTACTACCACCTCTGGTTGTATTGTTGTTGCAACTTGTCGTTGTTGAGCAGTTTGATTATGCTGTTGGGATGTAATATGTGTTAAGTATGAACTTGATCGTCTGACACGTTTTTGATCTGGTGGTGTACCAGCTACATCATCATTCGTACCTCCATTATTATTATTGCTACCATCCATTATTAAAGAGTTGGGATCAAGAACAGACTTGAAAGCAGTACCAAGATATGCCATTTCGAGATCATTCCCTAACCAACCGTGTACTAAGAATATATAATGTGTTAATATTGGTGTTTTCGATAATGGTGGATTGTATGGCTGTGTATTATGTTGTGTTAATAATATATCATCTGTTTTTGTAGCAGATAATTGAGTAGAAGAAGAAGTACTGGTCTGTTCATTTGCAAATGAAGTAGAAGAAGAACTCCGTTCAATAATAGAGGCAGTACCCACATCTAATGATGATGATGGTGTTTTAGACTGTGCTGTACCCATTTTGTTAGTATGTTTTCTTTTAGAGAAGAGTGGATGTTCACCGAATAGTAATGAGAAGACGGCTAATGGTATTGTAAGTAGGAAGAGGATTGTTATTGCAAATAAAGATCTTATGCACAACATGTGAGCATATCTCTATCAACTCAAAAGGAAGGATCAAAACCCCTAATACCCCCACAAATATAGTCAATAATCTGCTTATCCTGATCAATAAGGAGTAGCTCAAGCCCCTAGCTCTTATCTAAGTCGTATTACATGCTCTTCGTTTAGAAGGGGAAGATACCTATTTGGCGAGCGATTACCTCAAATTGGCGATTAAACTAGGATACGTGGCAGTTGAGCCTCTCGAATGGTACTCAATCTATCCTAGATGCCTTGCTTTCGTTCATTAATACAGCCCGGCCGATCCACATGTATCTTCTGTGTGTCGCACCCTTTTTGCTCACTAATCACTATCAATCTCGAGTGGCTCTTGCTTTATGCTCAAGTTTGCTCGACGATAATGCCATAATTTATCTCGGGCCGTATTGAATAGTGAATAACAAAGTCATCGATTAATAAAGAGACTATCAAAGCCATCATCGTCTCCGAAGCCGCCTATCATTGATACATAAAACAAAGTTCATTGCAATAGCAACATATCAAGTATTCTCATATTATTTTATCTACTCTTGCATTCTACGAACAAGAGGATCATTGCAATATTATATCAATAGCAGAGTTCAGTAAAACCTTCCTTATCGAAACCCTAAATATATTATATTGACAATACATACACATCATGGGCAGAAGCAAGAATCCAAGACGACGAGCATCACTCGACTCCCCTTCATCACCAACCTCAGTTGCAATGCTATCACGACCAAACAATACACAAGCAGGACACGACGGCAGTGCTCTAATCAACGGGACAATGGGCTCATCAGCATTCTATCAAAAAGGACGTACACCATCAACAATAACACCGCCAGGCTCAACACCCGAAGAGATTAACGACGCTATCAATTTTCATTGGAAGAATCTATCAATTGAATTGAAAACATTCCTACTCAAGGATCCAAGTCAGTTATCATTAAGTAAATTTGTGCAGTATTGGACTACACCGTCACGTATTGAGAATACATCACCAAATATCGCGGCTAGTATCTGTGGTTGTTCATGGTATCTTGCATTAAATTATATGAGTATCAACAAGGTCGTTGAGGCACGGGCGTTAATATTAAATGGATGTTTCATGCAACAGTGTTATAATAAACCAATTGATGAGATTATACAATTATCGAATAGTGCACAAGGGGAACATTTCAGGGAAGAGCTGCCGTTCTTTACTGATGGGATTTTGGCAATTGCAAGTGAAGATCGTATGTCCAACTTTTTAAGGAACAAGGTATCATCGGATTATCAACGTCGTATGAGTTTTGCAACACAGACAAAAGCAACAAAAAACAAGGTTGCCGATTATGTGAATCAAATATCAAGTGATTGGGATACAGGACGGGGTATTGGTGAGAAACAGAAGAAGGAACGGAGGAGACGTGCCACATTAGATTGTTTACCGGCAGATGAGTTTATTGAAATCAAGTTGACGGATTCCAAAAGTAAGGAGGAGAATGTAATGAGGTATGGTAAGACTATGCCAATGAAGGGATTATTTAAAAAGTATGCCGAGGATAACAACCTCAGTCTTAGGGAGCTCCGATTTTCTTATGAAGGACGGACACTCTTCCTTTCGTCTGTGGGTGGCAAGTCTCCTCAAGATTTGGGTATTGCAAACTTGGATGAGATTGTTGTTACCAACAACTCGGCCGCCGCCGCTGCTGCTCAAGAAGATAGTAGTAGTAGCAGCTCGTCAGATGAATCCAAGAAGGAGAATGCCCAGCCTAAATCAAAGAGTAGCACAAG
>Ga0214480_101045_pt1 | contig 12743 bp, 10 predicted proteins | sample M1_20Mar14CPVII9_3_FD_165042 | JGI IMG/M metagenome (GOLD analysis project Ga0214480, IMG submission 165042) | Marine eukaryotic communities from Monterey Bay, California, United States - M1_20Mar14CPVII9sort6BwellE17 | ecosystem: Environmental > Aquatic > Marine > Unclassified | place: USA... | reverse complement strand
TAATGTCGAGACCCCTATACACAAGCGTAATCCGCACCCATTGCCCATGGATGAACGTGTGCGCTTAAAAAAAATATCTTTGTGTTGGGGAGAGCTTGATATGGGATATGATTACAACTATACTCTAGACTTGGAAGGAAGCACTATTGATTTATTAACAGTACAGAAGTATATTTACACAATTGTTAAAACCGCAAGTAAAGAAGATACGAGATACCTTTCAATTCAATATAAAAACAAACAATAGAAAATCGACAAGTCGTATTATTACCACAAGTAGACAAGATATCCCCTCTCAAACTTCTAAGATATGTTGTCGAAAACAAAAACCATCATTGCAGCTCTTGTTGTTGCAAGTATGATAGTGGTCTCGACATTAGCGAATGATGTATTATATTGTCCTACTGACAATTGCAAGATATATTCAAATCCCTTTGGATTAGATGGAGATCCAAACGAGTACATGGAATGTTATAACCCATCAACAAACGAAATATCCAATGGTGTCAAGATTGATAGCAATGCAACTGATGATACAGCAACAGAAGTCCCAGATGGCTGGACGAATGATACCGAATTGTGTACTGATTACTCTGAATGTAGTAGTGCCGCTGATTGCCAATTATTAATTGCTCCGGGATGCAGCTGTTATGTGTCAAGTTGTATCCATCCGTATGATGCAAACCCAGACGACAGTGGAGGTTTATCGGGGTGTACTGGCAATGAGTGTGGTGCATATGTACCTCAATGTTCATTTGCCAATGGAAGAACAGGAGGGACATGCTTACTAGTTGATACTTCGGATATAGATTACAACTCTAACTTGACAATGGCTCCATCGCCTTCTCCTCAATCACCAAATGATTGTGACGATCCGACATCATCTAATGAAGGAGTGGCTCCCAAAGCAACCATTAGTGCATTGGTTCCTCTGTTTGTGTTTGGGATGAATTGCATGTAAAGTTATTGATTGGCATTAGTTGAAGGAATGCGTCTATTTGTGTTAGTAGTTATATGGGGATCAGGTGCTAGTGTGGCTAAGAAGAGAAGAATTACTGGACTGTAAGTATGAGTACTTTGTCAAAACATGCTAAGTTTTAATCATTACTCTAACGTATTCCTATTCTTTCTGATGTTCACACATCTTTTTAAGGGCGAGTCCTTTCTACTCTGAAGTGATGAGCTTATCATATTCGATAAATGCATTTAGTAATTCATCACCTCTGTTGAGTTTACGATATGTTGATGGAGTTGCTACAGTTGTCTTGTGAATAGCAATTGGTGTAGGCGACGCTCGTCTTGTAAGAAGCTCTTTCATTCGATACGAGTGTACTAAGGGATCACATAATAGTTCTTGAGCCTTGAGGTTGTTATCCCTACGCGATTGTAACTCATTGAAGATCTGACGCTTCTTCACTACATCATCTTGTAACGCCTCGAGCTCAAGCATAGAGTTGTTGGGAATGATATACTCATGAAGCACTGGATTGTAAAGTGCTCCAGCATGAGATGATGTTAGAGAATTGTCCTTGTGTCGGAGCAAGAGATCAGCAGCAGCATCGGCTTGGCATACAACTCCATCTTTAGCCTTCTTGTGACCCTTTAGTTGCATCATGACACTGTGTGGAATTACATATTCTTCGAGTAGTGGATCGAACGATAGATCATTTGGCATATCCAATGAGTTATCTTTCTTTCGTCGAAGACAGCTAGCAAGAGCAGTAGTCTCGTGGTCATCATGCTCAGCTTGATGATATAGTTGAGCATCAGAGAAGAGCGGATCACCTTTAGATAGAGTCCTTTCTCCACAACCAGTAGTAGCAGTATTCTTCTTTTCATCTTGGATTGTACTAAGCGTCTCCTCCAATCCCTTGAATACCTCCATTAATAGAGGATCCCCACCGTATCTCACTTGTTTCTTTACTCCCATGTTTTACTTGTATTTGTATATATACTTGGTTTATATTGTTGTTGTTATTGTTGTTGTTTGTATTAGCTTTTGTTTTATGACACTTGATAATGAAGTCCAGTCTTCTTGTTTTAGTAGCATGCAGTCTTCTCATCTTGACATTTTGAGTCGAGTAGTGTTCTCATTTCTGGATAGCCCTACCTCAACACAAAGGATACCTTAGTCGATAGATCATGCAAACCAACCAACAATCACTGATAAAGTGCTAACAACGGCTCAACACTAAGTATGGTAAACAATACATCTTATAATAACGAGTATCTTAGGGGATACCAGGGTTGTCCTTACATCGCATCCCCTCTATCTTTTCTCGATCCAAACACTTCGATCCAAACACATGGTCGATTAACTATTAGCTAATCCATCTTCCAATACAGAATGGTTGATACTTTGAGTTCCACAACATTCAACCATGTTCAACCTCCTTTAGTTTAAGAATAAGTTTCATCCTTATATATCCTCCTCAATTTCGTACAAACAGACCTTGTAAAAGGCATATGGATAGTAACGAGAAAGTGACCTTACAAGTGTACTCCGTCATGAAATCAGTCCAGCCCATAAGAAAGCATCCCTACAAGTTTACTCCTCGGAGCATCAAATTAAATGTAACGAAGGCGCGAATTTCAAAACCAATGCTCGCCTAATAAACTACACATGATACACCTCAAATAGCAAGGAATAGCTGCGAGAAATAACCACCTCATACTCAACAAAATCTCACGGAGAGGTGCTATTGTTATTAATCAACTGCCGAACTATACAATTGAATTTAAATTCAATGCAAAGAACATAAAGACATTGCAATATATCAACAAATTTGGCTAGTAACAACAATAGACTAACTTTTCGATTTAACTGTTATACTACTATTACATCTTTGCAATCAAGGTTCACCACAGTAGAAGCCTCACTATCAATATCAGTATATCAAACTCCCGCGATCAACAATTGACCGCGGTTTCTACTAAATAACACCTACACACGAACATACAATAACTAAAAATTATCATGCACTGTCAAACAATTACCATACTAGCCCTATCATTGGCTGCCTTAGCCAATGGTGCCGATAATGAGGCCTCCAATAATAACAACACTGAAAAACGTCGTCTTGTACCAACTAATCGTAAACGCCGCAAGGGTGGATTATCATCTACTACCAATTATGAAAGTGTATCTGAATCACCATTAACTTTTACTACCAATATTGAGGAAGTTTATCCAGAGACAGACCGTGAGGCTATATTAGCCGAATATGAAATTAATGGATATGATTGGGACGACCGTCATTTAGTTGATACTGAAGCTGAGGACGAGGAAGAAGATTATACACCCCAAGTTGAAGATTGGATGAATGAAGAAGTTGAAGAAGATGATGGTATCTTCATTGATGAAAGTGAGGAAGAGTTGGAATATATCACAGATGAAATGAATATTGAAGAACAATTTGTTAATACTATTGATTTAGCTGAACAGGAATATAATGCTGCGGCAGCAGTAGAGGGTGTTATTATTTATGATGATATGGAAGATGATGTTGTACCCATGGATGAGAGTGATGAGGATTATCCTATCCGTGTTGAACGTATTATTGAGGAGCCTTCGGAAGAACAGGTGGAAGAGGAAGAAGATGAGGGTGTATCACTTGACCCTGACGAGGAGGAAATGTTAGTTGAAACCAAGGGTGCTATTACCCTTGATGTCGAGGAGGGTGAGGGTTCCGAGGAGGTTGATTCCGAACCATTGGAATTTACCACCGAGGAAGTTGAGCCTATCCAGCGTAAGTTGCGTCGGTTGATGGATACTCCCGTGTATGTTCCTAATACCAAGGATGATGAGGGTATAGAGCGGTATTTGGCCAAGAAGGAGAGTCTAAAGGATGATTCTCTTGATATTGTAAGTTTATGTTTTTGTCTTATGGGTTGATATTTCCTTGTTTTTATTTATTGTCAGCCAATTGAAGTTGATGCTCACTTGCCTCCTATCCATTCCCTCACCCTCCGACCACCCATTCCCTTACCATCAGTTTGACCCTGCCTTGGATGCCAATGGCGAATTCGAACTGAATGATGAGTCCCTCGAGTACTATGAAGACTTTACCGTCAATGAGGACGGACAAGATCACCGAGACCTACAAAATGGCTGCGGGGGTGGCAAGAAGCGTATCAAGATTCAAATTGTCACTGACAATTCTGGCTGGGAGAATCGTTGGGAGGTTAGGGCTAGCAATGGTGCCATTCGTGCACGTGGCCCCCCAGCCGGTCGTCGTTATGATGACAACCGAAGTTACTTCGGTCAGATGTGTCTACCCCCAGGACAGCACCGTTTCATCGTGTACGATAAGTTCGGTGATGGAATGTGTGGTCAACGTACAGGCCGAGGAAGGTACGCAATGTGGATTAACAATGTGAAGAGATTCTCAAGTCCGGCAAATTGCAATGCCAATTGGCAGAAGCGTGTCCACTCTTTCAATATTCCAAGGCCTGCTGCTTCCGCACCCGCTCCCGCTCCACAGAATAATCAGCAGGTTGCTATTTCAGGACGTGGTGGATGTAAAACTGTTAGGATCCAATTCAAGATTGACAAATTTGGAAGGGAGACCATCGTATCTCTCATTGGCGGGGGTCGTACTCACTTGATTAGTAATAAGGCTGTGGGTGCCTTCCAAACTAAGACCATGTCCAAGTGTGTACCCCCTGGAACATACACATTGCGATTGGTAGATGCAGATGGTCTTTGTTGTAAAAATGGCCAGGGATTTTATAAGATGTGGGTTGATGGAAACTTGATGGCTTCTGGTGGATATTTCATTGGATCTAAATCCCACACCATCAAGATTGGTTTCAACTGGCGAAACGGTATGACTGCCCGTGATACCGAATGGCTTAATGCGCACAATGCCAAGCGTCGTATTCATCACGGTGGTAAGGGTTACCGTCCCGTGAGACACTCTCGTGCGCTCAAGTCAACTGCTCAAGCCTATGCGAATCGACTTGGTCAGAACTGTAGAGGTGGTAGCCTCGTTCATGCCAAGGGTACAAGTGAGGGTGAGAACCTTGCCAAGAACTCCGGTTCGGGGTCATGGGGAAACCGATACTCTTGTGCAAAGATTATGAACAGGTGGGTTGATCAAGAACTCAGCTGGCCGTACCCAAGGAATGCACACATGACTCAAGTAGTATGGCGTGCAACCCAATATGTTGGCTGTGGTGAAAGTGTAAGGCAGTATGGTAACCAGTTCTGCCGCACCCAAGTGTGCAGATACATACGTCCAGGTAATTGTAATGTCCGTAATAAGAATTGGAGGGCAGAGGCCTGGAAGGACGATACTGGATGTGGTAATGCTTGTCCTAATGGGGGTTGCTACATTTAAATCAAATCTATAATTTATAAGAGATTGTTGTTTTAGACAGTTTGTATTCTTCTAAGTTATCTAGAGAGCTTTTCCTGATATTTTATTCTTTCCCTTCTCACGCGGCCAAGTTCTGTCTACTCTTTCACATCATTCAGTGCGATTTCCTTGTTTAGAGGACCTCACCAAAAGGAACCCGAACAATAACCAAGAGCACTTCATACGAACAGGAATACCTATCCTTCAGCGTGGAGTAACATAACAGCAAGTGAGATTGTAAGCAGAAAAAGCTGTCCGTCTAAAACATGCTATCTAGCCCCAATCTCTAAATCCCTGTTAGGAGCCGGTGATTTGGGTACCTTTCCAGTAGTTTTATCCAATGCATAGCCACCATTTGTTGGACTGTTGTGCATTGATGTTAATTCAATAGTTTCCATCCCACTCATTGTACTTTTATTCGGTAATGCCAAGTACTTTACATGCTTCTTTGATGAACTCGTGCCGCCATTACTGCTATTATTACTGCTGGTGTTGTTGATACCTCTATCACTATTCTTGATATATTCTTTCGAATTTTGTATCCTCATTCTACGTTGGTCGAATAAGCTAGCAGATGTTACCTTTTGTCGTTTCACGTTGCGTATTGCCAAGAATCCTACTAGGAGACATATCATCTGCATTCGTAGCTGTGTATTGAAGTGAAGAAATACAGCATCAGATGAATATGCCAGATCACACGAGACAAGCCGCTTTGCCAAACTATACATTCACTTACCATTCTATACTGTTCATCTGCATTTGTATACCTGCATGATCTAAATTCAGAGTGTGTCTGTGCCTGCTTTTTAGAAGACTCGCTCTCTATTGAAAGTTATAAGTATTAGAAATCATATGTCATTACAGGTCAAGTACCTTACACAAACAAATACAATCTAAAACCAAAAACTTTCTTACCCTGAAACAATACCGTACATTCAAACTGTTTCCGTCTACCATATAATAAACAACTATCATACTCGCCTTTAATCTTCTCATCCTCTTTTTCAATTAATACCTTATAATTATAGGGACATAATTCACATTCTGATGATGGTGTGCATGGTGATACCTCTTTTGACTTAGATATGGTAGTAGTAGTGGTAGAAGAAGTGCTGTTTGTTTTTGTAGTAGCATTCTTTATACTATGATTTAGTAATTTCGGTTTAGTTGTAAATAATTTCTTTTTATTATAATTATGTGTTGTATGTTGTTGTTCATTATTCATAATCTTGAGTACATCATCATCTGAACTATTAACTGTAGTAGTAGATGATAAACCGACAATAGTTGGCTTTTGTTTGGTTTCTCTGCTACCCTTTGCAATGTTCTTTTGTATTTCTTTCACTTGTTGCAATTGGTTAGCTTTAGAGATTTGTATTGTTGTTGTTGTGGCTAGTATTATTATCGAGGATCCTTTCGCTGCCGCACATATTTGAGATACGGATAATTGCAATATTATAGAGAGAAGTAATACACGCTTGGAGACCGACATTGTAGAGTATTATGGCGTGGTAGGAGTCGAGACAAGCAATCAGCAATCAGGTTGTTTTCAGTTTCACAGGTTTCATGAAAAGTACTTATGAGTTATGATGCATATTAATAAACTTCATAACTAATACATATTATGTACACAACCCCAATTACAGCATTGGTATTACTTGCAATAGGCATTCATATCGTCTAATTCACCTATGTGTTCACCATTACTCTTTTTCAATTGTACCCTTCGGCACTCTCATAAAATCACGACTTTTTCAATTTTTGAATTTTACACGTGGAATATTGCGTAAATCGACTTCGCGGTATAAATAAAAATTGAACCGATAGAAGTTGTTGGAAGTTGTTGTATTGAACTCTACTCGCACATACAATCTCGTGGTATGTCTTAGTGTCACGAACTTATTTCTAGTTGCTGAGATATTCACATTTTAAAGTTGTAAGTCGGTAGATTATGTACTAATTTACTTCTTGTCTTAAATATGTGTTTATATACTTGTTATCGTCCCCCATACTACTGTCTACGCTTACTCTAAGTGTAGCTCTTCAATGACTTCCGTTTGTCGTCTGTGTACAACTTTTAATTCTTCTGAATAAGGTACTATTCCATTAACACTCTTCAATGCTTCGTCGATTGTTTTGTATATGTTATCTTCTGCTTCCTTTGTTGCTTCATGTTTCTTCACTGCTGCCTTGAGTACTGAGAAGTTGACGTGTGGTTTCTTCTTCTTCTCGATCTTCTCCGCAGTATCAAGTCCGTCTCCGTATACTTCTATAAAATCTTTATTTGTATGCAAATCGCGTGCTAAGAACTCAGCTATCATGTGATCAGTGTATCCATCCTTTGCCGTTAATACCGAAAGAAGTAACTTGCCTCCCATCTCAGCCGTCATCTTAAATCCTTTTGGTAGCTCGGCTTTGTATTGTCGTAATCCTTCCTTGACACTATCCTCAAATGCAGTTGTTTTGTGGCGTAGTTCGTCGGCACTTGCTTTGTTCTTTGTTGTTGCTATACTATCTTTGATTCGATCGTAATCCGCCTCGCTAATGGTTTCCTTCATCATCTTCCTGTCTTTCAAGAACTTTCTAATGAAGTCAATGTAGTATTCAAGTCGTTGTGAGCCATAGACACGATCAATCCTCCTCACTTTGTGAAACTTGTGTGGAAGATTTTGTTCCATTAATAATTGTTGTACCTTATTCAACTTCTCCACCCTCTCCTTCTCTTCCTTACGTGCCCTATCGACTGCCCATTGATTGAATCGTCTGATGAGTGTAGATATGATGATGGCACGCCATGTACGACGAGCTTCGCCTACTAATGTCTTAGCAATCAATGCTGCCAACTGAACATAGTTCTCACAACGTTGTTGATGGTTGGAGTGGATTGCAACTTGACCCCATATGCCTTTCAATAGACCAGTGTAGTCGTGTCCATTCCATGTATCCTTGTCGATTGTTCGCGTCTTACGTCCTTGTGATGTTGAATGAGAAGGGATGGAGCATGAAATGTGTTAGAGATGTTTGTGAAAATGTAACAAACACAAACAACAAGTGTCTTACCATCATCCTTATAATCAAAGAGTCGTACTGTGTTGGGTGCCATTGCCATTTTCTCAATATCCTCCCAATGTTCGCCAATGAAACCCTCCTCAATTATAATGTGAGTCTTCTTCTTATTAGTTAACCACTTCATGCACTCATCCAATTCGATCTTTACCGGCCCCTTCGGCGTGTTGTGTTGTTTGCATAGTGTAATCTCGCCAGGAGTGAAGTCATCGTATGTTGATGAGTTATTAACTTCTTCTCCGTCTCGATTCACTTCTACACCTCCACCATTCAACTTGGCGTCGAGTAGCCACCCAGCCATCTCCTTAGCTACTTTCTCATCTCCGCCAAGTCCATACCAAAGTAGTTTTTCACTTCGCCATCGTTTGAGTAAATGATCATTGAGGGTGTTCTCATAGATTGAAAGGAATTTCTTAGACATATCCTCAAAGAATGCCTGGTCAGCCTTGTTGTCCTCGTTGGCGCTTGTTTGTGGGATGCCCTTCAATGCCTCGACATACTTTTCAAACGGCTTCTTATTCTTCCAGCCATCATTCTTGAGCTCCTCCAGTTGCTTATGCATGACATATACTTGGACGGGCATGAAGCGAGCTAACTGTCCAAAGGTACCGCTGCCGAAGTATAGGTCGTTGCGCTTGAGGAAGTCGAAGTTGTCATTGAATGTATATTCACAGAAGGCACGGTGGAAGAGTAACATTGTGTAGAAGGTAGGTGATATTGGATGGCGAGTTGGTACTTCAGTAGCGGTTTCACTGGCGTTGTCTTCATTGAAACTTTCAACAAAGTCGTCCAAATCATCATCTTCTGATAACACTGGCACGGCTCTTTCATTCATAAGAGAGAGGAGAGCACAAGATAGCTTCCAAGGATAGCTATTGGACTTGAAGTGTGTCTTGCAGGCAATAGCTAGGAAGTAGATTTGAGTGTAGTTGTCAAGAAATACTTCACATGTTTTAACAGTCTGTGGTGGTAGTATACAAAGAGAAGAGAAGAGAGGAAGAGAGATGTGCATAAGATGTGTTCGTCGCAAAAAAAGGATACCAAAGTCATTATTCATGGACGGATACCAACAATTAGCGGGCGACTTACCGAAGCCCAGCGAGTCCATACAGGATCTTGGATCTCACGTGGGGCCTTACTCAACCTCTTCTCAAGATCGCCAACCCCTCCCTCGTCTCCATCTTCTAAAGCCACTGCTTCAACAGTATTAATAAACTCCGTCCACGCCTGCATCATCATCTCCTGGCCGATATTTGTCCATTCTTCGTTGTTTTGTAAGTGCTCAGACACTTTCTTCCACATCGTATCCAAGTGTTGCAATCCACGATCTTCCTTTAAATAACTCATTAAGGATGCAAATAAGTACAACATCTGAAATGGAGAGCGGCAACCCATACCTTGATCGCCCATGGTCTTCTTTGACGCATTCTCTAATGCCTTCTGTAACCCGTGTAGAGAGCAGTTAGCTTCCTTGCAATTATCATCCATGATACCCATATCAACAAGCTTCTTGTAAAGGTGTTGTACGGCTCCACCGCCACCGGCATCACCTGTAATAACATGGGCTTCGATGTCTGTATCATGAAGAAGGCGGTCCATTACTGTCTTCACTCCATTGGCAGCCTCCGCCGTAGAATGTCCAGCACTGTCAATGCTAGGGCAGAAGAACTTGAGGGTCTTGTTTCCATCATCATCTAAGCCGGCCCAAACAACAATAACAACAAAGTGATCTTGTTTACCTCGTTGCCCATGATCTGAGATGATACCACAATACTTCATACCAGACGCTTCCATGTCACTCTTCATCTCTTCAACAGCCATTGCCATACAATCAGTGGCAAGAAGGAGTTCCCATCGAGCTAGACTTCGTGCACTTGGGCATGCATTGGCAATATCAACAGCTTTGATCTCTAATTCAATCTCATTCAATAAAGCTAACCAAGCACCACACTGAATCATAGATGTAGCCTCATCTGAGCAGCCATACCCAGTAATGTTAAATGCCGTCATAATCGCTTGAGACTCTTCACTGAATGATGATTGTTTGCCGGAGAATATCTTCTTCAATTTCTTCACAATCTTATGAGACTTTTCCAAATCACTCAGATCTTTATTCATGACGATAGTCGTGTTGGATGGGATCAAGTGTTGCGTCGCACCATTGGTTTCAATCTTCATTGGCTTATTTGCACGTGTCCTATCATCATCGGCACTATCCTTTCCCTCTGGCACCTCGAACAGGTTGTCATATAGTTGCTTAACAAAGATGACTTCATTTTTTACAGTATTATTTAATCTTCCCGTTCTCTCATTGGCCATAGTGTATGTTAATGGAAAGACTCCCGCTGTATCATTCTTACTCCAATCCCAATTGTCTGATGGATGTTTACTATTGTCAATCGCAGGAGGGGTACTATTATCACCTCCTCTGGTAGTGGCCGATACATCTTCCATTATTGCATCATCATCTACATTTGATGGTAAAGTAGGTTGAGAAGATGTGGTATTGTCGCTATTATTGTTGCTGTTATTGCTGTCGACTGACGGCTGTGTCTGACTTTGCTGATGTTGTAGTAGTTCATCATATTCAGTTTGTAATGGGATGGCTTCTTGTACATTCTCTGTCATTTTAATTCCCAAATCTACTACCTCCTTTTGTATACCTTCTACCTTTTGCTGTAACTGTTGTAGTAACAGCTGAAGCTTATTCTTTCGATCAATAAGCTCAACCTCATTCATCCTGTCGAACATTTTCTTATTAGTATTAATAGGAGGGGAGTTATTGTTAGACGCCGAGCCCGGCCTTCCTTTCTTCTTCATGGGGCTTTTAGTTGTTGTATCATTTGGTCCTTTCTCTTTTCCCTTCTTCTTACCGAATTGACCACCAGTACTACGGTTCTGATTCGATCCCCTCTTCTGCTTCTTACCTACTGCCTTTGGAGTGATGACATTAGATGATGTTGATGTTGATTGTTGTTGATTTAATATTGATCGAGTCTTTGTTTCACTTAAATATGTTTGTAGATCTTCTTGCATCTGTTTTGTAATATTATTGCTTCCGTTATATGGCGGCTTTAATGGATGGGCTTTCATTCTTGATGTATGAGCCCCGAGCGGTGGAACAAACAACGCCTTATAATTCTCTCTCCTACAGATACTGCTGATGTACTACTTTGAGTATGCTGTTGTAATAGCTTGGAAGCCGATGGAGGTTGATCACTCATATCTTCTTTTTCATTCATATCAACTGTTCGCATAGAGGTTGTGTCTTTTCTATCTATAACTTCAGTCATTATTTCTAATAGTTAATTGCAAAGCTATTTGATATATCAATATCGTCCTTTAGGAAACAAATATCTCCACCCAATGATTGATAGTGCAAGATAAGATACGATTGATTGAGGGCGGCTCAAAACAATGCAAAATGTCGCCAAACTTTTTCCTCTCTCGGTCGGTATCCGTCATAGATAACACCAATTTACCCTTCGGCACTCACGTGAAATCACGGCTTTTTTCAACTTTTGAATATTACACGTGGAGCTCTAAGAAAAAAATAAAATTTAATTGAACCGATAGAATTGTCTACTATCAGCCCAATATTGTTCTACGTGCTCATACGATCTCGTGGTATGTTTCAGTGTCACGAACTTATGTCTAGTTGCTGAGATATTTTTATTTTAATTTTTATTTAGTGGTGGTATCATCCGATTTGTATGCCATCCTTTGCAACACATAAAAGAAGTCGACGGCACGTGACAACCATCTCCCGCTGCGTAAGGCTGTTGCTCTGTTGTTATTGGATACAAAAGTTAGTCAAAATACAACCACAACACTCAAGCAATTAGTTCCCCCACTTCGTATTGTGTCAGGTATTACTGATGAGGATGATGTATATGTATCAGTTAGTCATAGTTTATTAGTTAGTGCATTTAATCGAGGGAAGGACGTAGAGAATATATCGTAACATTTGAAGAGTTGGGTATTACCTCAGAAGAGATTAGAACAATCAACAAGGATGATAGGAATAGTCCAAAGGAACACCTCTTATTGGTACGTGTTCGATTGGGAACAAGGCGGAATACATCAACAAAGGACGACTATCATTATGAGGTGTGTCATCTCATTAATAGTGATGAGGGAAAGAGAGAGGTGCACCGCAACAACTCAACAGAGTATCAGCCAGTTCAATACAAAGGGAGAGAGAATTATAAGGCGTTGTTTGTTCCACCGCTCGGGGCTCATACATCAAGAATGAAAGCCCATCCATTAAAGCCGCCATATAACGGAAGCAATAATATTACAAAACAGATGCAAGAA
>Ga0214480_101044_pt1 | contig 12747 bp, 8 predicted proteins | sample M1_20Mar14CPVII9_3_FD_165042 | JGI IMG/M metagenome (GOLD analysis project Ga0214480, IMG submission 165042) | Marine eukaryotic communities from Monterey Bay, California, United States - M1_20Mar14CPVII9sort6BwellE17 | ecosystem: Environmental > Aquatic > Marine > Unclassified | place: USA... | reverse complement strand
TATCATTTTTCTTGATCGGCTGATGTTAGCATCGATATCGTAGTAACTACGCTAGTGGTAGTATTCACATTTGCAAATATTGTAGGAGGATAGGTCTGGATTATGATCCTGTGTTGATATTATACTGTTCATTGTTGCTATTGAGCTAGCGTAGTAGAAGATAGGGGGCTCAGCGTCATGGTAAAAAGTCTTAGCGAAAAAATTGTGATGAGATTGAGGGGCAGAGCTTTTCAACTTTGCAAGGTAGCTACCTAATAATTTACTAAGCAATTACCTTGGAATATACAATATGAAGTTGGGGGGCTGTTTGTCCCCCAATCTTCAGAGAATCATACATAAGGTAATCTCCTTTTGATATCTATACATTCGATATGATATCCTCCATAGCTACAAACTTTCTTCTCATAATCTCGTTGGCGGGAGCATCATATGCATTTGCAGCATCGTAAGTTTTTGTTTAATTTAAAACTGTATTGCAATTGCAAAGGATACGATCGATATAGTTTTGGTGCATACTGACGCATACCCATCATCTTATTGACAAACATAATATAGTGCTAATCCACCGACAAAGTTGCAGCTGAAGTACTTTGATATTAAAGGGGCTGCCGAAACGTGTCGAGTTTTGCTAGCATATGGTGAAGAAGATTATGTTGATGTCCGCTTGCAACATTCAAATCAGAAGAGTTCCTCAAAGCTAAAGAAAGTGGAAATTTAAAGATGAATCTTAACAGAGCTCCTGTACTTATTACCTCCGATGGCAAAACAATTGGTCAATCTAAAGCTATTGAGAGATTCCTTGCAAAACGTTTTGGATTGATGGGCGATACTGCAGAAGATGAAGCCGTTATAGATTGTATAGCCGAGCATGTTCGTGATGTAAAAGATGGAAAGAGATAGGAAAGAGTGGTTTGATGTTGATATGCCTAGTATGTTGGAAAAACTAGAAGATGCAATCTCTGAAACAAGTAGTAGTACGGGGTATTCATTTGGCAGCAAACCAAGCTATTCGGATGTCGTAATTTGGTCATTATTACGTGATTGCTTTGCAATGGACTTGGAGGATACAAGAAAGGCTTCTGAGAAATTCACATCGTTAAATGCTATATGTGATCAGGTTGCAAACAATCCTGGAGTGGCTAAGTGGTTAAAAGAACGTCCGGAATCGATGTTTTAGAATTTAAGCATGTGTATAGGGTGGAGCACATTGCCAACAGTGGTAGTGAGAATTAAAGTAGTGACGATACTACTTTCCATATTATATTAGCGAGGTTTATTAAGTATCATCTATCTTTCTGCCTATTATAACCTAACACTTCGTAAAATCAACATAGATCAAAGCTCTCCTGATTTCTTGATAGTCACTAGTGCTCCTGGTCTTCCTTCATTTGTACCAACAGCTTCAATCTCATCTACAAACTCAAAGCCATCTAAAACCATCCCAAACACCACATTCTTATTGTCCAACCATGATGTTTTGACAGTATTAATGAAGAATTGTGAATTGTTTGTGTTCGGCCCTTTATTTGCACTTGATAAGAGATAGACTTTGTTGTGTAATACCTCAAATGATTCATCATTAAAGTAGCCACCATATATACTCTCTCCTCCGACACCATTGTTTTCAGTTATATCTCCTCCTTGTAACCCAAAGTTTGGGACTGTACCAATATGAAGTGTACCATATATTGAGATATTAAATATATAACGCATATTCAAATAATCAATATCCACAAATTGAACTCACTAATACGATGAAATGTTGATCCTTCATAACATAATGGTTTACCACTTATCTTTCCATTACCTTTATCGCATGAACAGAGGGAACGAAAGTTTTCAACAGCCTTCGGTACAGTGTTACCAAATAAACCAAATGTTATTCTTCCTTTTGATGTACCTTCTTCTTCATCATCTATGACTATTGATTGGTCAGTTTTTGCAACGTAATAATAATATATGTGTAAATTTGAAAGTTAAAGACATAAGACGTGTATAGGTGTATTAATATGAAATATGACACTCACCAACATCAAGATAAACCTTATGTGTCACTTCGGGAAGTTTACTAATGTATTTGCAATTAAAAACATAAGATATTATAAGTAAATACAAACACAACATTAAGCCAAATTATACTCACGAGAGCGGAGCTAACTTGGGTTTCTTTGCCTTTTCTCTTGGTACATTATCGTCTAAAACACTAGTAGCCGATACCGGATATATAACTAGTGTTATTACTACTATTATTATTAGGATATTCATCATATATCATACGCGGCTCTTAGTTCAAAGAAAGAGATGCACCGACAACAAAGAAAATCAAGTGAAGAATTATGAGAAGAAATAATGTTTGACAACAACTCTCTAGAAAGCCATCAACAATGTCCTTAAGAAGAAGACGATTATGATATACTAAGATAGCTACTATCTGCTAATATTTATAAGTACAGTTGTTAGATGATACTTTATTCTTTTTCAATTTGTGCGTTCTGTGACGGATACCAGGCCTTGCAGCCTTGGTGGGCTCATACACCACGCCGCAGCTGACGAAGTCCTATATATATGGGGTATTTAGACACCACATCCTGCTATCGAGTTTTCATATCTCTTTTTCTAACACCAAACCTAAGTCATAACTAATGTTAACACTACTTATTATTATTCAACTCTGCCATACGCTTTTTTCTGGTTAGCAAAATATGGTTTATATGCACTTCTCTCACATGAAATTTATGAGCTCATAAACCAACTCGATGGAACAGAAGTACATATCCTTTTGCAACTTATCGACTTTTTCCAAAGTTGCACAAAACCTTCTCATATAGGCTTGAGCAGTTATGGTAGGCTTCTCATCAATTATCATCTAATATGGGATTGATACCAATAGACCATCATGCATAAGAAATTTATGAGCTCATACATAATATACAACTCACATGACACGTGGTATCCTTTTGTGCAACTTATCGACTTTTTCCAAAGTTGCACAAAGTTTCTCGTTTGATTGACTCGTTAGGCTTGTGCACTTCCCTTACAGCAAATTTATGAGCTCATAATATAACTCACATGACACGTGGTATCCTTTTGTGCAACTCCTGAATTTTTCGGAAGTTGCATAAGGTTTCTTGTGTTGTTACTTATTTTTGATATTTAGTTGTAGTAGTTACTGTTGTTAATGATGATGATTGTCGTATATTGAGTGTAGAGTGATATTTTTGTTTAGGTGTTGATTGTATGTTGTATTTGCTGATGAAATCTGTTGACTGATGTTGATATATTTGCTACCCTCAATCAAGCTAATTCCATATCAGTAATCCGTTCCCCAGAATTAATCTCACATATATTATAATATTAAATAATGCCAATCACTAATACACTAATATCTATCTCAATACTATTGACGATTAACACCTAAACTAAATAAAAATTATATCGATATGATATACTTCCACCGACCTACCTACCGAATAATCGATTGATTCTAATGTTTGCATACCGTATTATTCTTGATATGAGGTATTATAATACTGTTTGTACAGCCAATACTCTCCTCTGACAATGCCTTTAATTTGTGATGGAGGTTATAATTTTGTAAAGGTAGGTGAAAATGTGCACAGACGAGAGTAGGAGTATTTCCTGAAGATTCTACCATGCGGTGCATATTATATGCCTATTAAATGATATATATGTTCCTCTCTACATAGTAGATGCATGCCCCGTCCCTGAGTTATCTACCTATACTATCTACTGAGTGACGGGAGGTAATTAGGTAATTGCAAGAGTCGACGGATAGACCATTACCGTTGCAAGAATAAAAAAGCACTCTAACTTTTTGCTAGATTTCCCCTACTGCTCTCCGTCCTAATAGGACTTCGCACATGAGGAGTTGAGTTATTGAATTGGCTCTCTAGTGGATTCGTAGGGAGGATATTCTCTGGTAATATACCATTAGAACTGTTGTTCTAACACTCTTTGTAGTATCATTTAGTTTGGTTGATTGATATTCATATATTAAAGTAGTCAATTACCCACAACAACAAAATCCTACAACAACATAAGCCCCTCCAATAACATACTTTACTATTACTCAATCAGATAACTAAATGTCCTACTCACAATTGCAACAGCAAAAGAAGGGAGGGAATGAACCATGGCGTAACAAAGAACGTCACTACTGTGCAGTTTGCAATGCATGGATGGGAAGTGATCGGCAGAGTATCATGTTACATGAGAATGGGAAGAAGCATAAAGAGAATGTTGAGAAAGATTTAGTGAACCGTCGTGATGAAAAGAAAAAGAAGGAGAAGAATAAGAAGGATTTGGATAATGTATTTGCTAGTATTAATGCAGCAGTGGGTGGTGGCGGTGGTAGCACTACCAACTTTGGTTCAGCAAAGCCATGGGAAACTTTAACCCAACAGTGTGTACAAGTACAAGCTGTACCAACACCGCAACCAATAAAGAAAGAGAGTAAACCCAAACAACAACCAATTAAAGTTACATCATCTAGTACTACAAAACCCAAAGTACCAACCAAGCCAATATTCGATCCAAATGTTGGTCACTATGAACTTGAAGGTATCACATATCTAGAAGGGAAAACGTATGCCAAAGTATTAGAAGAAGGCATGCCTATTCAATTATGGTTGGGAAGTTATACTGCCACTGATGAAGAAAAGCGTGATTTACGTAATTATAATCATTGGAAGAAGATGGCATTATTAGCAAAGGTTGTTAAAAAGAGAGGTAGTGCTGGGGATGAAGATGATGTTAAGATTACATGCCATGTATCATATCTCTTGAATGCAACTGATGACGAAGAGACTCTTGAGTCTAATGTACTACCCTCACGGATACGCCTTGTACTTGGTTCTGATCCATTAATACCCTCTACTATGGAGGAGGCGCATTTATCATTGATGGGTGGTGAACAAACAATCCAAGTTAATAATCACAGTGATAAAGAACAAGCAATTGACGAAGCAACAGGCTTATCTGGTTGGTCCACAACGACTATACGGAAAGTATCATCACATTATGAACAGAATCAAGAGAAGAAGCGTCAACGTCAACACGAGAAGGAGGTTGCCGAATACAAGGAAAAGAAAGAGAAGGAGATTCAGGCAAGGCAGATGGAAGAGGCCAAGTATGCGAATGCGCATGACTCTGCCTTGGGTGCATATAATGTATTTGATACAGCGGCATCTGAAAAGGGAAGGGCGTATAAAGGTGTAGATATAAATAAAGAGACAAAAATGGAGGTTGCAGATACAGCCAAGAGTCTGTCCAAAGGTTTGGGATCTGTTGCATTCAAGAAGAAGAAGATCAAGAAGAAGGGTAATGTTCGAAAGACCTTTGCTGATGATTGATCATCGGGTATACTTTATCACAATTAAATTATCTTATTCAGAAACATATAATCTATGTATACAACTTATACCTCGTCAAGAAACACAACGACCACAGAGAGATTGTCATAACTAAACTTCTTTAGCGCTTGCCCACATAAATTTTTCGCAATGTCGCCTGCCGCATATCCTTCTCCTCTCATGCGGATCACTTCTCGTCCAACCTCTTCATTACTCATGACTTCAAATAATCCATCACATGCAAGTACCAAGGCGCAATTTTGTCTATTGGACAGTGAACTTTCAAGGTTCAAGGTTGTCATATCTGGATCACTTACTATCCCCTTTTCAGTGACATAAGATCCCTCAAGAGATCTACACAAAGCGTATTGGAAATCTCCTACTCGCATATAACTTCCTGATGTCATGGAACACTCGGGGATTGAGTAATCGCGTCCTTCTTCTTTTCCCTTTGTCAATCGTTCAATCTCAATTTCATCATCTGGAGAATGATCTCTTGTCTCAAACACGACGACTGAATCTTCGGAAGATGTTGGCTGACCAACAAGTAAAGTCCGTGAGTCTCCACAATTTAGTACATTAAGTTCATTTGTGCCATCTGGATTCATTTTTATGGCTGCGCATGTTGCAGTAGTGCCGGCTACACGATACAGGAAGAGAGGTATAAATGAGTGACGTGATTTATGTGTGAACGCCTAACTCCAAAGTACACATACCTGCAACTAACGACTCACCAACCAAATCTTTTGAACCAGTATCAGCAAATAAGATTCCTTCTCGAGGGTCATAGTCAACAATACATTCACCATTTTCATCACACCCTCCTCGATATGTATTACAGGTGGTTTCCCAAGCATTTTCTAGTGCATCTCTAATCGTTTCCGATGTCCCCATTAATTCTGTAGTAAACAAAGGGGGTAGGATACTAGCACAGGTCTTACTTGCAGCTGTACCTGCATGTCCATCAAACACACCGGCAAGGAGGATATCTCCAATCTCGTTATTCTTAATCTCATGAAGTACTGCATATCGAGAAAGTAGGATATTAGACATTTGTATCGAAAGCATGTAAAAAAAGATATATCATCAGCAACTTACCAAAGGCATCTTCTTGTGCCCCTCTCCTGCCTCCGCTTTTCCAGGCACCTTGTCCTGTTACTGTATATGAATTGCTACTCTCGGTTACTTGATCTGATTTCGGTTGACTTTTGGGCGTTGATATTCTATCAAAGTGTAGTGTTAGCGATCCTGATTTAGGCTGGCGGCTAATCAAGTTGACTGCTTGGTCAAACCCTTGGTCGACAAAAGGAAGTTCTCCTACACCTCGTAGTCGATCACCTACTTCGAATATACCAAGCTGTTCTGCTTGAGATCCATGTTCCCACCCTCTAACAAAGACTTCTCCGGGTAAAGCCATTTCAGTTCCTCTTTGCCATTTATCCCATTCATCAGTACTCATACTACCATCATTCTCTACCTCAGATGCTTCAGCTAGTAATAAGCCTACTGGTTTACCCTTCTCAAATGAAGCCAAGAAGGCTAGTGGACGAGGCATATTACCCGTGAGATCAAAGCTACAACTTTCAAATGCTTCAATCACACTCTCAAAGTATGCTTCATTTTGAGCAACCTCTTTTATTAATGATTCACTCCATTCAACATCTCCTGATTTCAACCCCATAATCTTTTCCAGTTTTTCAATTGCATCATAAGATGTAATGCGCTTATTTGGATCAACTTCAAACATTTGTTTCAATAATGACCATAGACCTCGCCTTGCTCCTAAATACTCCAATCCATCATCGAATCCACCAAATCGAAGTTTAGTACCCAACTCTTTCTCTAGCCAAGTATCCAAATCATAATCCACTTCCTTGATTTGTTGTAGAAATCCAGCATCAGTCCTTTCATCAAGCAGATTGAATAACAGTTGACACATTATCAATGCTGCCGAGAAGACATCAAAGTTCATTGGCTTCTCGTTCAGTTTGACGAAAGTTTCTGGTGCGCAATAGACTGGAGACACGCTTGCAATACCCTCGTCATAGCCCACGCGTTGTTGTGCAAAAGGTATCCCAGGCATAGGAGACGGTTCGATATCAGCAGCTGAACCCAAATCGATTACTCTCAGTCGTTGATTTGTAGGATCACACAAAAGATTGCCTGGCTTTATATCGCGATGAACAATTATACAATCATGTAACTCCTTCAAGTTTTCAAGTAACGATATGAAGATTGCATCGAGAGTGTCACCGAATGTTGATTTCTCTGGTAGATTTAATGCCATTTGAATATCATAGAGATGATGATTATCTTGTCCACTTATATGTTGATCTTTCCAATCTAATTCCATGGCATCAAGTAGAGTCTTAGCTGGTTTATCCTCATTGCCATCTGTTGTACTACTTCCAACAAACTCAAAAGTCATCCACTGATGACCTTTACTACTACCAGATAAACCATATCCTTCCACATCCAACAACAATTGATCTTCGTTACCATCATCCTTATAAACACCATAGAATTCAGGTGTCGCCAATATCTTCTTATTCTCATCTTTAATATTCTCATTATATACATTAATCTTTTGAAAGCAATGTCGTTCAACATTCCAATAGTGTTCACATCTACTAGCTCTTTCCTCTGCTGGTATTGATGCGGTTGTATCTCCTCCATTCGTTTGTTGTGTAGCTAATCCTGTGCGTTGTGCTACTGCCAAGTTATCCTCCTCTTGATCCAAGTTGAATATTTGAGTTGGAACACCACTTTCAATTTCAGGTAGTGACCAAGCTCGTTTTGCAATACATGGTTTGATATCATTCTTTGTTTGGATAAGATACCCTTGATGGACTGTGCCATATGAACCACTACCAACTCGTTTACCAAGACGAAGTAATGGTAGTGACTTTTCATCTATATCATCTAGTATTGATGTTATATCCTTGCTTGTAGAAGTTGTTGTACTAAAGATATGAGTCAGTTGATGGGTGTGTTGTTGTGAACTATGTTGGTAAATATTTTGACTTCGAAACAATTGAGATTGCGGTAGTGTAGTCCACGCCCATATCTCTCCTACTGATAGCAATAGTATTTGCAATAGTATAGACATCATGATACATACCTATGGTACTGAATGAATGCCGTCGTTCAAAATAAAAGATACCTGGGTCTCTCCTTCCAAAATAGAGTTTTCTATCCATGAAAACGATAACTGACTAACTTGAGTGTAGGTATTCATATTATCGTACGATATACAATAATAGGTTTGTTTATTGATCTTTGGTCATTCAGGATGGTAGCTGTTTTGAAGTAGAAGAAGAGGCTCAGAACTCAGAACACTAATATTATCCACAAGTAACTAGTAAGGTGCACCAAAGAGAAATTATAGAGAATTCTATTCATTTGTATTGATTAAACCATAGACAAATGGAAGCACCAACAACAGAAGAAGATGTTTTAGAAGAAGTTGGCAATTCGATAACAGAACAACATGAACATGATGGTATGATAACGCTACTCAGAAATGCGCTAAGCAACCCTGATCAATTGACTGCTATGATATCCAATTACTCTACATCCTATAATGCAGTAAATGTTGGTATTGTATTGCCTATATTAATGTACAGTATAGAATCATCATCAAAAGATGAACCATATTCTACACCACAGGATTATATAGCATTATCAATAGCAAGAAGATTGGACAGCAATAATAATAGTGAGGAAGGAGATGATGAAGAAGATTCTATAGTAGCATCATCTCTTCTAGCTGGGATGATACTTGGTCAATTAATTGGGGGTTATTTAGGTGATATCATCGGTAGAAGACCTGCAATGATGCTTGTTATGATATTGCAAATCGTAGGCAGTATTGGTAGTGCGTTGTTCATTAGTAAATCATCTGATTCAGTATATCAACAATTAGCTATTTGGAGGTTTATACTTGGTGTTGGTGCCGGTGGAGTTTATCCATTAGCAGCTGTTATGAGTGCAGAGAATAAACAAGATGATTTGGAAGAAGAAGGTATAATAGAGGAAGATAATGTTATAGTCAATAACTCTACAGATCAAGTCAAATCATTTCAGAGAATAGCATTAACCTTCTCGACACAGGGACTTGGTTTTATAACAGTTCCATTACTCGCATATCCGATGCTAGCATTGAAAATGAATATTGATATTATATGGCGTCTTCTTCTAGGAGTGGGTGCTCTACCCGGTATTGTTGTGTTATATATGAGACTTTGTTCTAAAAAGAAATGTTCTAAAGGAAAGGAAGAGACACATATTATCAATATACCACATGAAAGTGATAATAATGAAATGGCAACTGAAGAGGTTCAAGCCAACACTCAAAGCGAAGCATCTCTAAACAAAGCAGGGTCATTAGAGCTCCCTAAAACAAGTGATTCGATCTTAGATGATGGCAATTTGCAGTCTACAATTTCTACTTTATTCAATGATTTAGCCAATACAGGTGCAGATGAGGACAATATAGGTGATGGAGATAATGAACTGTCACTAGTTGAGAATTGCCATAGAGCAAACGATGATAATAATGAGAGATGCGCTGACAATGAAGAAGATGCTGTATGTGATGAAGTACCACCTCTTACTGAAGGCAAACATAGTCGTGGTTTGTGAGTATTTTGTTATGTTGTTTTAGGATATGCAGTCAATTTAACTTCATCTGACCTTTCGTCTCATCATTTATAAGATGGGGGTCTATACAAGCTGAACCCAACCTTTTAAGCAAGTTGGCCGGCACAGCTGGTAAGTTTTGATGATACTTTAAGACTATTTGCACATGCCAATGCTCTAACTGTTACACCTTAAGGTACTTGGTTTCTGTTTGACCTACTTTTCTATGGAAACACTCTATTTGAACCGCTTGTTCTAGAGGCGGCCTTTGGTCATTCTTCGAATATAGAAGGATACGAATTACTACAAGCTACGGTCAGAGATTCACTAGTGATATCTCTTTTATCATTACCTGGCTACTTTGTGACAGTGGCGTTGATTGGTAGACGGACTTGTGCCTGCAAATCGCTCCGTTCATCTTCGTCAACAACTCGTTGTGGATCTGTCTTTCCTTGTGTTCAAACTCCAGCATACATTCAGATGCAAGGGCTCTTCTTAATGTTTATATTGTACATCATCATAGGTATCTGTTGGCAGTCTCTCATCAGCATGCAATTTCTGCTTATCTTGTTATATGCTGGTACTTTCTTCTTTTCGAATTACGGCCCCAACACGACGACGTTCCTATTGCCATCTGTAACATTTGAGCTTGAAGAGTCTAGATCCACATTAAATGGAATTAGCGCTGCATCAGGCAAATGCGGGGAAAGTCCGCGTTTGTACTTCTTATTTGTGTGGTTAATATGAAGTATCTGTGATTTGGCTACTCTTTTGGCCATCACTTGCCTTTGTTTGATTGTCATTGAAAATCACATGTTCTAACAGAAGTTACAATCATCTCTCTTTCATCTTCATAAACTGCGAAACGCGTATCTTCCAGGCATTCCTAGGAGCTGTGTTATTTGCGCCATTGGCTGATACTTATGGAGAAAGTGTAGTTATGATTAGCTGTGGTGTAATCAGCCTCCTCTCATTTGCATTAACAAAATTATTTCTAGGAAGAGACAGGTCATGAGAGGATATCGAGTTGTGCACATAACTTAAATGAATACATGGCGCCCTACAATAATGAATCAATTTAACAACTCCTATGAATCAATTTAACAACTCCTATCTCTATTTGTGTTATTAAAGTGATTCCTATCGTTTCCTCTCTGATACATCTTGGGCAGTACTGTCTCTATTTAAAAAAGTGAACCATCCACCATCATCAGCCTTCTTTGTATTACTTTGGGTGGTATTACCATTCGACTTTGGTTTCAAGACTGACCACTTCTTTGTTTGATGATTGAATTGTTTATTCCAACGTATGTGTGGGATCTTCATCGACGACCGAGGTGATACTGACTTTTTATTCTGTACTGCCACAGCTGACTCCGACTCTGCATTCTTCTTACTTGGGAAGTGATGAGTTATAATGCTAGTATGGCTGCCCTTCTTCGGTGTGGGTTCTTTGGTAGCACTACCACCTCCTCCCAGTGATTCCATAAGTCTCGTCAAAGGCCCTAGTTCAATACTTTCTTGATTTTGTTCACCTTCACTGGCAGAAATTTGAACTTCAATGTTTGACTTATCCACGGCGGTATTCGTATCAATAGTCTGAGATGGAACCTTGATTGTAATTTTGAGTGATATTGAACCAATCGGAGCGGATTGGCAGTTTGACATACGAATTGGTATGGTAATATTTGTGGATGAAGCCCCGTCTTTATGTGTCCGACGTTTCCATGTACCTTCACTATCAGCACGGCCGACTTTGATATCATTCTCCTCATCTTCAATATTGACTGATGATAATGGTACAGTTACTGCAGCTAACACTGGATGGTCTGCATTCGAGGTAGTAGTACCGTGTTGATTGCTACTACTATTACCAAACCATGAATCACTACTACTATCAGCCTTCTTCCAAGCATTCCGTACCTCGACGACTAAATCTTCACGTCCTGCAAACCAACGAAGTTCTTCAGGAGGACAAGGCAATAAACACGAGTTGTGATGACGCTTTGACCACTTGGGATTACCATCATTAAACTTTGTTATCTTGGTACAGTGCTCATGTTTCCCCAATACAAATCGTATATACGGTCTTACTGTTGGATGACTTCGCTTTCGTTTGGAATAGGCCCCTAATCGAGCTCCGTTTAACATTCTACCCACTGAATTGTGATTGCGACAGTGATCACATACATTGTGCAAACTTTTGACATTTAGTACTGATACTGATAGGAAAGATTGTGGTTTGGTATTCGTCGATTCACCAAATAATCTAGGCACCGCTGGTAAGGATAGTCTTGGAAATGCAAATCTATGACCGTGCTCTGGAGTAGAAGCAGCCTTTGTCTTTGAGCCATCTTCAGGTCTATCCTTATCTTGACTCATATGATGAACAACTACTTGAGTATCAGACTTCTTCGGTGTCGGCAATGGAGGTCTACTAGCCAAAGGTATATCCCTCTTCAATCTATTAGATGACGACGATGATGATATACCCGCCATATCATTACCACCGCCACGTGTCAAAAAATCATCACGACACATCTTCCTTAATACGATTAATTCAACTAGTCGACTACTGACATCCCATTGCAATAGTATACCGTAACTCATACTGACAAATCCCATTCGTAAGGTTAATATTGATCGAGTCTCTACCTTGGATATACTTGGTAACTTCTTATTATTCTTTGAAACTAGCTGTTGTTTGCTGGTAGTGCCATTATACTCTTGTTGC
>Ga0214480_101043_pt1 | contig 12757 bp, 8 predicted proteins | sample M1_20Mar14CPVII9_3_FD_165042 | JGI IMG/M metagenome (GOLD analysis project Ga0214480, IMG submission 165042) | Marine eukaryotic communities from Monterey Bay, California, United States - M1_20Mar14CPVII9sort6BwellE17 | ecosystem: Environmental > Aquatic > Marine > Unclassified | place: USA... | reverse complement strand
CTCACTGTGAACTGGCTTGGAGAACTTGATAAATAATGACTGATCAAATCTTGACTTCTTTTTTGGTCTAGATGAAGCAGTGGATGCAGTCGTCTTGGCGGTTGTACCTCCACTAGTCGTCTTTGAGGTAGCAGTAGTCTTATCATCATCACCATCACCACCTAACCTTAACCGTCCTCTGGCCAATTCAATCTCCTTCATCATTTGTCGTTCTTCCATTTCAGCCTTTTTCACTCGCCGTTCTTCCTCTTCTTGTGCTAGGAATGTTTGCAGCTCTCGTCCACTTAGTGGGGCACGATGTGGAACATACACATCCACGGATACTTCGTCCGGCATTTCTTCACCCATTGCCTTGGCAGTACACCAGTGATACAATAGTTGTGATGATGTGGTATATGCAGACACGTCACTGGGGAGTAAGACAGGTCCAAGTTGTTGATTCCCATCCTCCTCATTCTCATTCTCATCCACCGGTACAACTGCCGCGGCATTATCAGTAGCTTTAGCTGCAGCCGTCTTCTTATCACCACCCTCACCACTCCTATCAAACCAAACATTACCCCGGGGTACACATCGTGTCGAATCAGTAAGTAATACCAAATTATCAGGATTACCACTCCATTTAATTAACAAATCACGTGCCGGACCTGCATCCATACTGGCCCCGCTTGCCAATACACACGTCGGATTGCCATTACTTCGTTCAATAACATTTTCCAACTCAGCCACTGAGGAACAAATTTTGACAGATTTCAACCCATATGGATGTCCACGTTGACTATCAAATTGTGCACCAAGCGGGGGTGCCATCCATTCCAATTGTGATCGTGCGAATTCAATAGTATTTAATGACATGGGTCCCACCCAAACTAAGTTGTATGCTCCTCCTAAACGTTGCTTTTCCCAATGTCGATCAAGTATTAATATTAATTCAAGTACTCGACCGGATGCATCGACGGGCAGTAATACATTACCATCACGTCGTAATGCTGCCATTATTGATTCAATTAATTCCGCTTCCGATCGATTACCTACTGGATTTGATAATATTGGCTTGTTACCCTTTTTATACTTGATTATTTCATCCTTCTTTTTCTCACCATTTGAAGTAGTAGGCGGGGGTAAGTACAACTTGCCCAATAATCCCCTAGGCCCACCTGGCATTGTTACCAACGCATCGGCATTAATACCAAATTTATGTAATGTACTACCAGCTAAATGTTTCTCCTTGGAATGATGATAGATAGGCGCTAATATAATTTCAGTATCATCACTCAATTGTTTCAATACCCAATATGTACCACCAACAACATGTCCCGACAAATGTGGAGTGATTGCCAATGACTTATTCGATGTTTTAGAATTACTCAATGTTACCTTTGTTTTATTATTCTGATCAATATCCATACTACTACTATTATCTCCATTCTCTTCATTATCATCATCTAATGGTAAATAAACAGTTTGTGAATATTTAAGTGTAGTAAAACTATCTTTACTAAACACTGCGTCGACATCCTCTAGACTATATCCTGGATTATTACCATCTAATGATTGTGATGCGTGATGATCGTATATTGTCATTTGACCCATTTTAACTGTGGGGTATGTACTCAAAAATGGTGGATTGCTCTTCTTATTACTGCTGTTGGTGTTGTTATTGTTGCGAGGAGTTCGACCACGCTTACTCTTCTTGGACGACTTAAAGTATTTAGGCAGACCACCTAATGAAGATAAGGTAGAATCACATATTAGTATAGCATCAATATCATCTGGTAAACTTTGTGGTATATTATTGCTAGTTGCAGCTTCAGTCGAATTGGTTGGTAAACTCTCATCCCATCCGACATTTAATAACAGACGTACACCTGCATATTCAACGAGGGTACAGGATGGTACCGGAGATGATAACCACTCATTTGGATTGTCATCTTTTGTTGTTGGAGAGGCTGAGAGAGATGAGCCGTATACTGGAGTAACTCGGAGCATTTGAAAAAAATATTTGATGGTTGGTATCTTTTAGAAGTATGTCTATGTGAACACAAACGTGATATTGGAGACTATGGATGTTACTAAGCTACGCTAAAAGAAGGTGTATATTATTCCATGGTAATAGATAATTGAGCAGTCCATCTACGATACCAACATCAAATACGGATTTGTACAATTACGAATCAAAAATAAAGGAAGAAACAGATCATGGGGAGGATACCGCCAAATGGTATCCTCCAAAGAGAAGATGACCTCGACAGGTGGCTATGTGGATGTGAAGATGACGGCTGAGATGACGGCTGACTATATTATGATAATATGGTTGGTTGAGATGACGGCCGAGATGACGGCTGGTAGATTTTGTTGACTTTATTTTGGTGTGACTCTGTGAGGAATGACTTTTTTTGTTGAGATGGTACCTTGAGACCTGTTGTGAGATCGAGCTATGTATTGAGAAAACATCTTAGACTTTTTATGTTTAAGCTACCTTAGTATATACGAGCTTATTTCTCCTCCACATTATAAGCACTCAATATCTCCTCTCGTAATTGATTAGCTCTTTTGCCATCCACAACCTCGGCCTCTGCATCATCATGCGATGTCAATGTTGCCAGTACAGAAACCTTTGGAGAATCTAACAACTCTGCCAGACTGAACTTTGTTGCTACTACTTCTGGATGATGTGATGGTAGTATAGATTTCCTAACATGTAGTGCCGATTCATAAAGATGCTGTGCCTCTTGGATAGTTTGATTCAAAGCCTTGGTACTTTGTATTTGTTGCTGAGATGGCTCTGCCTGATGTTGTTGTGCACTGTTCTCATCCATTAATGATAACCGCATCCAATCTGAATAATGCTTGAGAAACACAGCCAAGTTTTGAGCTGCCGTGGCGGCTGATAGTGTTGTCACTTTACCTGCCACTCCAAGGATTGACTCTGTTCCTTCACTATTATTAGTTGTTGTCGTCCCTCTTAGTGCATTAGCATTAGCACGTCGGTGTTCACGTAACTTTTGCTTATCCAACTTCTTTTGTTCCTTCTTTGATAAGTCCTTATACTCTTTCTTTGGTGGAAGTGTCAAGCCTCGTCTACTGCTGCTATTCTCCTTTACCTTTGTACCTTCTTTGTCAGCTGATGAAGGTGTCTCACCAGTGGGTACATATAATAGAGGACTGACAGTTTCACCCCGTGGATTCTCTACTGCATTAGTGAGTGCACCACGTAAATGCTGTTCCGCTGCTTCCCATCTACGTCTTGTCAACTTTGATCCCTTTCCACCCATTGAAGTCTTGCTGGCTGCTCGTGCAATAGCCTCGGGAACGTGTTTCTCCATCTCCTTCACATCTTGTACATTCTTTGCATGTTTCAATTGTCGTAGCTCTGATTCAATACTACTACTGATACGACCACGACGTTCAGCTATAACAGCGGCTGCCATTGCTGATCCTAATTGTGATTGACTTGATATTGTGTGAGGATGATTGGGTCCTAACTCCGATAATCTGATTTTGTATGCCTCATCCAAATATTCAATAGCCGATTCGTTAAGTTGCATACGATCTAATGCTGATAACTTTTCTTCGTTTGGTTTGTTGGCATCACGAAGATCTTTGAGATCAACATCATCTTCGTCTGGAATACTACTATTGGTTTCATCTATTTCCTCTTCATTGTTATTAGCAGCAGATTCACTTTCCAATACTCTACCTCTTTCCAACATACCCAAATTACTTAATGCGGCAGCATAACTAGCATGATCTTTACCACAAACTTCACCATATATACTTAATGATTTGTGATATGCCTCTTTAGCTTGACTGTATTTACCCAAACATTTAGCCATTAGTCCAACATTGTTGTAGGCTGATGCAGTTGCGGGATGTTGATCACCAAAGTGTGAGATTGTTAAATCTAGTAAAGTTGAGGCTGTTTGTAATGCAGTATCATATGCAGCATGACGATGATGTGTACGCAATTCAGATTGAAGTTGGAGTATCTCTTCCTCTTTTTCCTGATCTGGAGACTTTTTGAGGTTTGGTGGTTCATGTTGTTGATCATTTGAAGATTCTTCAGAGTTAGACGGCGATGAATTGGTAACAGTCACTTCAATTGGCGAAGATGAGGTACCATTATTGTCGTTATCATCTGTAGATGCAGCGGTAGATAACCAATGAACATTGTTTTGTTGGTGATTGCAATAAAGTGATCTATTTGTGATGGTATCTTCTAAACCGATAGAACTACAGCGAAAGCTCTTCGAATTTATGGTCGAATAAGATATAGACTGTCTATTAAATGGTGCTACTGATAATGGCGGCCGGCACCGCCGAAGGAGTCTACTACTATTACAGATCATCTCTCGCTCTCTTTGGCTGGCTGAAAACTTATGAGAGTCGAAAAAAGATACCTCAGGGCATCGGTGCGCAGTGCGCGCCCAGGGACAAACTCTTACAAATTATTATTTGAGAACGCAATCATGAACTGCATACATACCTTATGGTACTTTACTATCAAACCCCCTATTTTCTGCCATTGATTACTCATATGTTGCATGAAACGCATATATTATATATCACAAATTTTGATTGATCATTAGCCGGAGTAAAGGAGTCGATAGCCCTACGATACCTACTGAACTCAAACAAACAATACATCCATCCAACGCCTCAGCCCCTCAGTATGTTGCAATTGCAACTTCTACCACCATTCATGATACAACCAACTGCGCAGGATCCTGTAACTAGTGCATCAATATCAGCAGATTCACTGAGTGCATCTCAAAAACGGATACATCTCATGCTCACAAAGTATATAACTACTATTCGTCAAGAAAATTATCTCCAACAGTTGAATCAAATGTTGTGCTCGGTATCCGTTGGTGGTAGTGAACAATCTAATAATATAGATATAGAAGGCTATTATGCCAATAGACCAGAGTTAAGGAATTATACATTGGGATTGGAATTGGACCGTGATCTTGATTATACATTGATACTTAAAGACGGCACAACAGTTACAGATAAAGAAGAGATAAGAAGATACTTTCACTTCAATAATACTGATGCACCTCAGTCAATGGAACACAAAGAAATAAAATACAAGAAAGACAATGCTTTGCCAATGGAAGAATTGCTCATAAGAGCAGCAAACCAATCGTTATTAGCGGATGCTTTAGCAGCGTTATCATCAAGCTCCGAAGAAGTATTGATACCGTCACTGCAACAAGATACCCAACAAAATGAAGTAGATAGAAGAGAGCAAGTTTTAGGATTGATACTATCGGGTCCTATTCTCAACATGACAAGTGTGGTTGAGAAGTGCCATTTTACAATTGATATCCAAAGAGAGCGAGTAGAAGGTATCTGTGTTCTGGCAATTGTGATACCTAATGAGGATCGTAGATTAGTGTTAGCTCGAGCAATATTAGTAGCAACATTTATACCAGGAGAAGAATTCAGTAGAAAGCTACAATATGATATGAAAATGGTCAAGTGTCATCACTTTCCAACAAGTAGAACCTTAAGAGATGCTGCGATATCTATTGCTACAGATCAAGACAATCTGCTATTTCAGAGTTGTCCAGCCCGTGTGCAAACTGAAGCCAAGAGCACTGATGATGATAATACGAATGACTGGGATGATAAGATCAAGAAGTTACAGAGATCATTCTCTTTATTCAATAGATAGAAAAAGAAGAGGAGGTTACCCCACAGCTTATAATCAATACATAATCTATTCTTAATATATACATTCAGCTTACTATACACCTTCCGAGCTCCCAGCACAAGATATGTTCAAATTGTACAGTAGTATGCGAGTATTTCTAATCACCGTTGTGAATCTTCTCTAAGAATACAAGAAGTTGCTTTGCCTGAGATCTCTGAGCCTCGTCGTGAACGTTATTACCCCACCGATCGTTTGCAGATAAATCCGCACCTGCTGCAGCTAATACTCGAAGGGCTGGCAAGTTCCCTTCAGCTGCAGAAATATGGGCCGCATTCCTTTTATCGTAATCACAAGCGTTGACATCAATCCCAGCCTTCAATAGTCTCTTTATCAGTAGAATATTGCCATCAAACACGGCTTGACACAAGATTGATGCAGCTTGACTTTCTGATAAACAGAGCTTTGCTCCATATTCAAAGAGCAAAGCCATGATTGCCTCATTACCATGCTTTGTGGCTTCCAATAGTGCAGTGGAGCCATGCATATCAACTTTATTGGGACATGCATTGCACTGAAGCAGAATCCTAACAACATCTACATTGCCCTTCATAGCCGCAATCATGAGTGCCGTTCTTGAGAGGGATAAAACAATATGCCAGGTGAGACTGCATATGTGCATAGAACAACTTCTAATCGAATGAACTTACCTATCATCGTAGTCTGTTTGATTAGAGTCGAATCCGCGCTGGAGCATCAGAGAAACAGTTCTCGTATCTCCTCTTGATGACGCAAATAGGAATCTGGTTACTTCTTCATCATGTACCACTTGTATCTGCATTTTAACTAATTCTTCCACGGCCGTTAGAGTAAAGTCCCTAGTATCATCAGAATGTGTCTCGGTACTATTATACCATTCTATCGACTCATTACGGTTCATTGGTCTTGGAAGCTTAGTTTGCTTTGAGGTACTTCTTTCCACCAAAGATCAATAAACACTTTCCACCTTGGCGAACAGATTCGTCAATATCTTCTTCATACTACCCGGATGATCATTACTAAGCACTTTATATGTGCTTCTATTCATAGTCAGTGTTTTACATACAGATACACTTTTAACTGTATGAATTTGAGGCGACTCAGTAAAAAAGCCAATCTCGCCAATGAAGTCTCCTGCTTCTAGCTTATTTGTGATAAGACCGCCATCTTCAAGATCATGTGATGACACATGAGCAATACCGCCAACAAGGAGAAACAAATCTGTTTGTATAGATCCCCTCTAAAAGAGAAAAGGGCACAGATATGTAGAATTTAAGCCAAGTTTGATTGTTTATTGAATCAGTGAATGAAGATCTTACCTCGATAATCTCTTCTCCAGGGCTAAAAATCTCAACCTTACAAGATGCCAAGAAGGCGTCGATAAACTGTGGTCTTACTCCGTCCATCAGGGCAGTGCTAGCGAGGTGATCTTTATAGAGTCTTTGTAGAATCTTTCTTCTCACTGCACTAGGAAAGAATTTCAGTACCTGTTCATCTGATATCTCTCTGTTGTTGAATTCAAGGCGTAGTTGTCGTTTTAGCCTATTTATGAGGGCTTCATCAAAGCCATGCATGCGACTATATGAGTGTAAAGCCTCAAGACTCTCTCTATAACTCCTGGTCTTTTCATCTCCAGAGAGCATAAGCAAAGTAACAGAACCGATAACATATGCCCTTTTATAGCAACACAAGTGTGTAATCGTGTATGAGTATCATATTATGAATAAGGTTCATACGATTAGCTACAAAGTCTTACCCAATCACAACATTTAGGATCATAAAGAAACTCCCGATAATCTTTTCTATGAGATTGACTGGAGCGAAGTCCCTAGTATAATGTGTGTATTGTTCAGTAGTTAGAACACATAAACAAGATAAGATGCCAATCACCTGACTTACCCATAGCCCACCGTACAAAATGTAGTTATCGTCATGTACAAAGCAGTAACATATCTTTCAACATCGGTTTCGATGTCATTTAAAGGATATAGCCATGTGTCTTCATCAAAGTTTCGAAATCTCGCCAAGAAGTACATAGTACAAGCTTGCATGTGGCAAGATATCATAATGACAATGAAGTCCCGAAGTAATGTGAAGGTTAGTAAGCTCAATCTGGCGTCAAATCGAAGATCTTCAGAACACTTTTTTAAACGATAGAGCCGAACGAATCGCAGCGATCTAGCAATAGATACCATTAACAGAGTTGTTTCATTGGACATTTCAAGTGTATTTGCAATAGAACAAACAGCTTTCTCAAAAGGCAGTACTCCAATCAGATCGATCCAAAGCATATAGCGACAGTATTCTCTTGCAATCTGTCTTCGATTGATCACAATTTGCTCATCTTTGTAGAAAGCCAAGTTAAAGGTGATAATGATGTCAATACAAAATAATACCTCCAAAACATCATGTATGGAATCTGCTGTTAACTTCAATATACCAGAATTATCATCTTCGAATGCTATTTGGTAGGGAGTAACGAATGCTGTTAATAATGCACCGATGACTGTCAGATACCACCATAATTGATAGTTCTTATACCACGGGAAGATGATACCCTTTATATTTGCATTTTTAATGACCTCACAATCTTCTGATATACCACCTCTAACTCCAAGTGGTGTTGATAACAAGCGACGAGTACTCTGATCTGAATAAGTTCGAATAGTAGTAGAGTTTTGGTCGTCTAGTGTTTTGTGTTCTTCTTGCAATAGGAATGTTACTTCATGTGATGGCATGATATTATCAATATATTGTTATTATTCGCTCTTAGTTGATTATTTTCCGCCGCTGCAATTGCAGTGTAAATCATCTAAAGCATCGCTTTTTTATCAATAGATGATGATATAATGATATTGTTTGTCGATATGATGATCTCTGCAATGTATATAAATGCATAACCAATCTCTCAAACTAATTAAATATCTAGAGAGTAGTTCATATCCATATCTATGTCTATATCCTCACAACATTATTAATTCTCATATCAACACAAAAGCAAATAAATATCTTTTTACTATAATTTTTATCGGGGGCCTTAACCTATTTTATGTATAGGTGAGTAAATCTAGATATAGTGAACCAAAATCTAAAGCATCACACAACAAACTCTCGAAGGCATCATAACTATTGTATTGATTGCAATATAGAAGAGCGTTTTGCGTATTAAGTGGTTTGTTTGAAGTGTATTTATATTGCAAATTTAGTGGTTTCGTCGGGCTGGATACTGAACTCCAAGCAACATGACATTCCTACGAGTTGGTATGTTGCGTACAGCTACTCAACGGATCTCAAGAAGTACTACACAACATGTTGGCCATCATCAGCGTAATACTTCTGCAGCGGTATTTTCTACACAGGCTAAATCATCTTCTGATAATTTCCTTTCGGGCCAATCTAGTTTATATGCCGAGAGTATGTTTGAGCAGTATGAGAATGATCCAAACTCAGTGCCTGAGGTAAGATATTGTCTCGTTTGCTTGCAGTTACTTGTATTTTTGCAATGGGGTATGTTTATTAACTTGTTACGACTTTAATCCATCTATAAAATCATATCAATATACAACAGAGTTGGAGGGTATATTTTGATGGCATGGAAGACGGAGAAAGTTTGGGTGCAAATTATTTCAATCAGCCCACAATTGTAAAGAGTAGTGGCAATCTAAAGGGTAATGCCAGTGCTAGTTTGTCCACAATACCCTCAGATTCGTTGGGAGTGGCACATTTGATCCGTGCCTATCAGGTGAATGGACACAGGTCAGCCAATATTGATCCACTCGGGATATATGGTAATGAATCATTTCCATTCCGCCCTGGTAATGTAAAATCGAAGAATGATCTTGCATTTTGTAGAGGTGAGCCATTAGCTGATAACCTCACTGTTGGTTTTCATGGCTTTGACCCGGAGAAGGATTTAGACCGTGAAATGAACTTCAAAGGCATACATACCGGTGGTAACACAGGTTTCTTGGAGGATTTGACAAACATGCCGGGCAAAGTTACACTTCGTAAGATTCAAGATCGATTACGTGAGGCATATTGCAATACTATTGGTGTGGAATATATGCATATTGGATCAACACAACAATGTAATTGGATTCGTGAACGTGTCGAAAGTCCTAGTTTCTTACAGGTAGATAAGGAGAAGAAGATTCACATCTTTGAACGTTTATGCTTTGCGGATACATTTGAAAACTTCTTGGCAAATAAGTTCAACACCTCAAAGCGATTTGGACTGGATGGAGGCGAGGCAATCATCCCCGCTATGAAGGAAGCTATTGATCGTGCCTCTGAGTTGGGAGCGCATAGTTTTATTATTGGTATGCCACATAGGGGAAGATTGAATGTATTGGCAAACGTAATGCGAAAGCCCATGCCAACAATCTTTAGTGAGTTCCAAGGCACTCATTATGATTTAGCATCTCACGTCAAGGATAACAAGGATTGGGGGAGTGCTGGTGATGTAAAGTACCATCTTGGATCGAGTATGGACCGTACGTATCCCGATGGGAGGAAGATTCATCTCAGTCTTTTGGCCAACCCATCCCATCTTGAATGTGTCAATCCTGTTGTGATTGGCAAGGCTCGAGCTAAACAGTTTTACTGCGGAGATACCGAAGAGGATGTTAGGAATGTTGTGCCTATCCTCCTTCATGGCGATGCGGCCTTTGCAGGACAAGGTGTGGTATACGAAACAATGCAAATGGCAGGCGTAGAAGACTTCAACGTCGGAGGTACCATTCATGTTATTGTGAACAATCAAATTGGTTACACTACCAACCCAATCAATGCCCGATCTACTCCATACGCATCTGATCTTGGTAAGGCATTCAATGCTCCAATTTTCCATTGCAACGGTGATGATCCCATTGCTGTATCGCAAGCACTTGAAACTGCCATTGAGTGGAGACATGAATGGGGTACAGATGCTGTGATTGATATGATTTGTTACCGTCGACTTGGGCATAATGAGATGGATCAACCCATGTTCACACAGCCAAAACTATACAAGGCAATCACAAGGCACAAGAGTACATTAGAAATCTATGAGAAGAGGTTGATCGACGAGGGCACGATGACAAAGGAGGAAGCCAAAGAGATTCGTGACTTTACTCTACAGAGTTATGAATCGGATTATGAGGCTAGTAAATCATACGAACCCAAACCAGAAGATTGGTTAAGTTCGAGATGGACTGGATTCAAGTCTCCTAGGCAACACAGTCGTCTTCGACCAACTGGTGTAGATATTGATATCCTTCGTAACATTGGCATGAAGGCGGGAGAAGTTCCAGAGGGATTCAAACTTCACAGACAAATGGCAAAGATCTTCAAAGCTCGTCAGGAAATGGCTCGATCAGGTGTGGATATTGATTGGGGAACTGCCGAGGCTATGGCATTTGGAACACTTCTACTTGAGGGGAACCATGTGAGGTTGACTGGGCAAGATGTACAGCGTGGTACATTTTCCCATCGTCATGCGGTGGTCAAGGATCAAGAGACCGAAGAGGAGTACACCCCATTGAATCATTTGGCTAAAGTCTTGAACCCGTCGGCACCTCTTGAAGAGTTGAGGTTACCAGATACCCAAGCGAAGGCTGTTGTTCGTAATTCCATTCTGTCTGAGTTTGCGGTGCTTGGTTTTGAGCATGGTTATAGTTTGGAAAATCCAAACGCCTTAGTTCTTTGGGAAGCCCAATTTGGTGATTTCGTCAACGGTGCACAAGTCATGCTTGATCAGTTTATTGCTGCCGGAGAGGATAAGTGGCTAAGGCAGAGTGGACTTGTAATGCTCCTTCCACATGGGTATGACGGCGGTGGCGCAGAGCATTCCTCCTGCCGTGTTGAACGATACCTCCAAATGATTGAAGAGGATCCTCATCATATTCCTCCAATGAGCCGTGAGGAAGGAACTCAAATCCAAAAGGCTAACTGGCAGATTGTCAACTGTTCTACACCTGCCAATTACTTTCATTGTCTAAGGAGACAGATCCATCGCGACTTTAGAAAGCCTATGATTGTTGTGGCACCAAAGAACTTGTTGAGAAATAGGAGGTGTGTGTCTACAATAGACGAAATGGGTCCAGGAACGATGTTCCGCCGGACTATTGATGAACAGAACGAAAAAATTAGTAACAATCCGGATGATGTAAAGACTTTAGTATTCTGTACTGGTCAAATTTACTACGAACTGCTCCTCGAGCGTGAGAAACTTGGTCGGGATGATGTTGCCCTTGTTCGTATTGAGCAGATTGCTCCGTTTGCTTTTGATAAGGCTGCCAAGTATTGTGCCAAATACGACAATGCCGATGTCGTTTGGGCACAACAGGAGCCCAAGAATATGGGTGCATACTCATATGTAATGCCTCGGATCATGACAGCCACCAGGGAGTTGAATAACAATGAGAAGCGACCTCGTTATGTTGGAAGAATGGTCAGTTCAGCCCCTGCCACCGGCATGACGAAGATCCACCAAAAAGAATACACTGACATCATGGCAGGCGTTTTTGGAGAGCCACCAGAACTTGACTAAAGGTGTTTGAGTTGAGGATTTGTGTAGATAATGTTAGATAGACCATCAATTGAAACATGTAGCTAGCAACAGACTATTTATTATTTCATTATCTCTAGATAAGTAGTAGCCACAATTCCTGGCCGATAAATGTATCATCTGTTTGAGTGAATCGACAACCTAAGTTGTGTATGTATACGTGTGTGCGTGTGTGTATAAACTAATTGTGTTTGTTGTTGAGATCATCCAGCTGATGAGAAAATTGCCGATGCCCCTGATACATCAACAGGATCATAATCCGATGTACCATACCATAAACCTAATACCCTATTCCTAACCCCCTCCACCCATATTTATTTCATGTAGTTAATCATCCATCAAGTCCAGCCCAATACCAAAATCGTCATCACCCAGCAAATCCTCAAGGCTCATATCCCCCAATACATCGTATCCACCGCTGTTTGTTCTGGGGGGCGGAGGCATCATCATCGGGTTTGTTACTCCCGAAGATTCAGGTATTGCTGACATTTGGGCAGCCTGAGGAAGTAAGGATG
>Ga0214480_101040_pt1 | contig 12767 bp, 7 predicted proteins | sample M1_20Mar14CPVII9_3_FD_165042 | JGI IMG/M metagenome (GOLD analysis project Ga0214480, IMG submission 165042) | Marine eukaryotic communities from Monterey Bay, California, United States - M1_20Mar14CPVII9sort6BwellE17 | ecosystem: Environmental > Aquatic > Marine > Unclassified | place: USA... | reverse complement strand
AGGAGTAGATAGGGTAGAACGGTGTCGCTGATTCCAAGCATAGTCGGCATGAGATGGTTCTGTAAGGTCAATAAGCAGTAGAAGAAGAGGTTGAGAGATGATACAAGTAGAAACCAATATGCAATTTTGAAAGCAACTTACTTTCTCTGACAAAGTCTTTGCATTCTTCTTCTTTTGTAAAATGATTTTGGCATTAGCTGCCGATATTCCCTTAGCCTTCCCAACATCGGTAATATCAATCGAGTTATCGGCACAGTACTGCCTTACATCACGATAAAGTACACACTGTGGATCATTAATATACATGTGAGATGAACTACCACATTTGCAACCCTTTGATGGTCGGGCAGCTTGACGTAGTCTTGTTCGTTCAGCATCTGTAAGAGGCTTGCCAAACTGTGTATTATGCTTATTTGTAACGTCCTGGGAAATCTCGAGTAGCCACTTACTTGTCTCAGTTTGGAAAGCCTTGCCATTCATGTATTGGTTAATCTGATTCGATTCATATGCTAACTTCTTCTCCAATGTTTCAATGCTCCTCAGTTTGAGACGTTTACCATGCTCCTCATGCTTTAATATAGCAGTTAGTACATCCTTGGCAGAAGTAGGAAGAATCGCCATGCCTGAGAATAGTTCCTGAGGTACCGTTGACAAACCCCTGACTAAAGCGGACCATTCCAACGGCGAGAATTCACCACTCAGCACCTTGTTGTCAACACAATGGAAGGGGATCATGGGTGTTGCCGCCACTTGAGTTGATCCAGGGGCAGACATGGCCTGTGGCAAGTTCACATTATTATAACTAACAGGCCCATTTACTACTTGAATCTTTTTTGCCACTTTTAACACACATGTAACAACTCCCGTACTTGGGCACATCATCGAAGTCGATCCGATAGCGTGACAAGCTGCTTTGAACAGCATATTACCAATAGGCCTGCCATTAATACTTAATATAATATCATCTGGATGTAACACAGCCTTAGTCGATGGTGTTGCCTTGTTTGTATTAACCACGGACATTGCTGCAAACTCAACTCGTTGATATGTCGTTCCATTTGCTACCAATCCAACTTTACTTTCCCAACGTAGTGTAACTCCAAATGAATCATTTGCCTTTTGTTTCGTCATATGCACATCATGTGGATACATGTAATGTGTCTTATTGTATGGACTATACGGATGTGTCACTGGTGTCGGGTGGAATGGTACTTGATATTGACGAGCGGTAGGAGCTGAAGGAGGTGATTGTTTAGCAACCTGAGATTGCAATACTTTAGCATGGGACAGAGACTGCTGGGAAAATGGTAGTGGAAGTTGTCCAAGAACAGGATGAACAGGAGGAAGCCCACCTTGAAATGCCATTGTATTTTCCTCATGCTGCAATCGTACGATTGATCCATGAACAACAGCATAGTGCTCCGTCACTGGAAGTGTATTTGCAATATATTTTTCTTGTTGATGCACAATCATTTCCTGTGATTGTTGAGGATAAGCTGATGAACCATATCCAGGAGGAAGGTGACCACCCTGCTGCTTCAAACGATAGACAATTAGTATATCATTTCGTCTCATCGTTTGCATTATGTCCTTCCCATTATTTCCAATCTCGACCTTACTAATTTTCTCCTTCTCGTTAGCAATCCTGACCTTGCTAATCTTCTCTTTCTTATCATTACTTTCAATAGTACTAATAATACCATTAACACACTCACCAATTGAATAATGTACACCACTCTTTTCTTCTAATTTAATCCTTTGTTCAACACCCAAAACTAACTTTTCAACACAATCTTTAACAATATCTTTCCGCTCTTGTATTTGTTTGATTCGACGTTGTTTCTCTTGTATTAATTGTATACGTTTCATTTCCTTTTCATGTGCTATACGTTGTTTCTCTTGTTGCTTTTGTAAGAGGTGTAATTTCTTTTGGTGTTTGAGATGTGCTATTTGTTGTTTTAGTGATTGTTTTGTTGTTGGTATACGAGTACGTTTGATTGGTTGTTGCTGTTGTTGTTGTTGTTGTTGTTGTTGTTGTTGTTGTTTGGTTTGTGGGTTTGATGATACTACTGCCGCATTCTTCTTAGTTTGTGATGTATGTACATGAGTAGAAGATGGTGCATGTGAAATTATTGGTTTCTTAGGAGTGGGTGTAACTGATATCATCTTGCCATGCTGCTGCGGTACCTTATGGGCAGCATACGGATTAGTAGCTGCATTATTTCGTATCACTTTAGGTGTTATACCGACTGGTTTCCTTGACATGGCAGGGGTAATAGCGGCCTTCTTCTTCGTTTGTTGGTGATTAGTTGAAGGTGCACCAACAGTAACATGTGATTTCGTCATTGGTTTGCTATTTGTGGCCTTTTTGAGGTACGGATTCGACACAGCGGTTACTGCCGGACGATGCTGCCGCTGATGTGCAGCTTTACCCCCTCCACCGCCGCCGATGGGATTATTCATGTTGATATATGGGACGCCGCCACCAAACTTCTATGTATGCAGACAACGAGCAAGGGAAAGTGGCTGGAATCAGGATAAAGGTGGTATCCTAGCCGGTATCTTTTTAGAGAGTACAGAAGTACGGAAGGTACTTATGTACTATGTATGAATTGTGTGGCATATGGCGCAAGGAGGTATACTGAGGTATAGTAGAGCTGATATATCGATGCATTATACCTTTATAAAGTAGATATTGTCGTAGTAGTGTGTGTGAGTGGGGGTATACGGAACGTACGACAACCTACACAAATCTTTTTACAAAAATTCTATCTTTTTGGTGTACCTTAATTAAGTTTCTGGTTGAACATATATCAAATCATACATAGTACACCATGTCCTCCAACAACGATAATATCGAAGGGCAGCCTCCAGCTAAACGACAGAGACGTTCCTTAGGTGCATCAGACCGTGTAGTATTAGACGTCGGCGGTACAAAGTTTATCACATCAGCGTCAACACTCACCTCAAATTCTGCCTACTTTGCTTCTTTATTATCTGATAATTGGATCGAATCGAATAATGGCGATGATGAGATATTTATTGACCAAGATCCAGTTCCATTCAAAATATTATTAGCGTATATGCGTCGTGGGAATATAAAAGTTGATGATATTGATACCGACGTATTATCTTTAGCTGAATTTTTGGGTATGGAAAGATTGTTACTTGCAATAAAAGTACGATGGTATCGCAATATTGGCAAGGGTCCTGTTGTCTCCACGGATGATGAAATTGCAGTGGCATTTGATAAGCGTGGTGGTATAATGAAGGCTATATCGTCTGGTCTCTTCCCGCACTTTCTAAGACCAAATGATGTCGATGCGGATAAAGATTATGCAGTATTAAGCATAACTGATGAAGGATACAAACTAAAAGAGGCAGGGAAGTCAGGTCCAGAACACGAAACCTACGGTATTTATGGTGCGTTAAATAGTCTTCATTTGAAGAGGTACACATATCACGAGAGCCAACTTAGAACAAACGAAACGTATACCTTTTCACGGAGGAAACATGCAACGACAGATAGGAGTGGGGCAACTGATATTTTCATACCAAATAACAATGAGATAGTAGGCCAGGAAAGAAAAAGTTATGTCAAACAGTTTGTAGCTGTGGTAGACCATGAAAATGAAAATGTGGCCTTTCGATCCATTCGATACCACCGGCAGAATGATGCAGTTATTACAAATCCTGGCTCGTGGTTAGAAGATAATGGATTTGTGACTCGAGAGAATGAATATGAAAGAATCTTTAGAGAACATTTCGAAGAATCTCTAGCAGATAAGAAAATTAGTATGTTTTCAAGGGTGATAAGTAAAAGCAGGGATGACGCATCTTGGTAAGCAGCACATCTGATATAACTCCTAAGGTGGATATAAATCATCTGCTTATTTAAGCATTAAAATAGGTTTTGTTTCTTGAGTTCAACCTTTGTCAAGGCATCCCCACCATCGGCTTGATCTGCGGCACTGTACTTCTTTACCCATTGTCTATCACTCTGAAGCCACGATCGTATCTTCTTCTTTAGTACCCCAGTACCATGACCGTGTAGTATATATACAACCGAACGATTTTGCATAACGGCAGCACTGAATGCAGTGATACATTTCCTCTTGGATTCTTCAAAGTTCAATCCCAAACAGTCTACTGTATTTGATTTAGTCTTCATTTGTGTGCCTTTATCTCTTGATGTTGGAGAGGATGACATATCAACAGGAGAGTCGGCAGTGGAATCTAACTCCATTGCCCTTTGAGCCATCTTACTCATCTTTGGTCCTCCTCCATTGGCACTGCTCGGCTGTTGAGCTCTATTGGAAGGTGGGAATGCTATTTCCTTTGTTGTTAATCGAACTGGCACATTACCGACGGCCACTTGTATCTTCTTCCCAACCTGCTTTACGATGCCCTCCTTGTTGTAGAAGGCACCTTTCTTACACACTATTACTTTGTCATCTACATTTACCTTGTTAATGCCCTTCATTTCGGATATAGGAATGAGTTCCACGTCTTCTACTTGTTGTTGATTCATTCTTGATACAACTCCAGGAACATTCTCAGCATCAGACATGACTTCTCGTTTCACAATTCGAATATCAGTCCAACTATCAGCAACTACCTTTTTTGAAGCACCACTCCCTTTCAACTTCTCAAGTATGTCTTCGAGTAGACGTTCTTTAGCCTCAAGCTTGGCTGCAAACTTCTTTGCTTCTTCTCGTCGAGCATTAAGTTGCTTTGCTTGTAGCTTTTCTTGTTGTTTCTTCATATCGGCCTTTAGCTCGAGTATTTCATACTCTCGTTTCTGTAGTTCACTTGCCTTCTCATCAACAACAAGCTTTTGATCTTCAAGGTCACGCATTAGCTCTCCCATGACTCGTGTATCACTGTCAAGTAATTCATTAGCCCGATTGATGACAGACTCGGGTAGTTGTAACCTCTCAGCCACGGCTATGGCAAAACTCTCACCAATAACTCCGAGCAGTAATCTATATGTGGGCTTGCCATTCACGAATTGCATGCCTGCCACTGCAAATCGGTCATCAGTTGATGCCAATGTCTTGGGGAATCAGAAGTTAATTCCACACAATGGTCACAAGTATATCCAAGAAGTGAGGGAGGTAGGTGGTTGGTATTTGTTAGTGGAATTGCAAAACCATATCATTATGCACAAGTCAACTCAATCCACGGACAAGTGAGATGTTGTCTATACATACATTCATCACTGGTTTCACAATCAGAACACAGAATGCCCAGATCAAAGGGTGGGTTGTGACCATTGTGCACAATTAACTTCTGCTTACCTTGAGTTCGAGATAATGAGTAGTGATTGCCACTCGACATCCTCTGTCCAGCAATGCTTCCAACAGAGCACGAGCAATTGCAACACCTTGGGATAGGATAAAGATCGTCGTTTATTAGTCAAAAAGTGTAAAAGTACACATCATATGCACAAAAACACTGGCTTTACTTACCTTGATTTGGATCAGTACCACTCCCTAACTCATCCATCAACACCAATGCATTCTTATCTGCATTGTTAAGTACCTCTCGACAAACTAACATATGTCCCGAGAAGGTACTCAAGTCACCATCAACTGATTGCAAGTCACCAATATCAGCAAGTACTGGGTTAAAGAAATCAACTCGTGCCGGCTTCTTACTGGGTATTGGTATACCATCTCGTACCATTAAGGCATACAAACCAAGTTCTTTTAATATAATCGTCTTTCCACCAGAGTTTGGTCCTGTTAATATCAATCCCTGATTGGAATCCTCACCAAGTGTAACATCACTCCCGACAACATTATCCAATCCTCTCAATAGTAAGATAGGATGTCGTGCATCTTTCACATTCACTACTCCCTCATCTTTCACTGTGGGTATAACTCCATTACCTAACTTTCGACCTAGTTTGACACGTGCCATGACAACATCCAATTGACCTAAACTTGCTACATTACGTTCAATTTCTGTTCGATGTTGAATTATCAATTCTGTTAATTGACGCCATACACGTGCTTCTTCACTACGTAACTCTGCCTCGGCTTGTCGTAATTCATTCGTTGGTCCGACAATTTCCGTAGGCTCAACATAACATGTCTTACCACTACGACTAGCATCATGTACAATACCCACCGAGTTTTGATATGTTTGCTGCACTGGTATAACTAACCGTCCATTAATTTCCATAGTTAATGCACCACCACTTTCAACTGCCAACTTACTCTTCATACTTGGCATTGCTAATATACTATCAATACTTGATACTATATCACGTTTATATGTCCTAACTTTGGATCGTAGTCGTCCTATAGTTGGGAATGTAACTCCGTCTAACTTACCATTATCATCAAATGCATTTGATAATAAGTTAATTAATTCAGAATCAATATATATTGATTTACATAACTTTGGTAATTCCACAAATGGATCTTGTTCTTTTCCACCATCTTCTTTATTATTCACAAACTGCTCTTCATTCACTTCATACAATGCATCACACCAATCTAACACGTCTAATGATACCTCTAATATATTGGTTATATCTAATATATCTTGATTTGTTAATACCTTACCTTCATCTAAAATTGATAATATTGGTTGTATATTAAATGCTAATCCAGTTATTGGTGGTCTGTTCAATGGTAGCTTTTGTATTTTCTTCTTCTTTCCTTGACCTTGACTGTTATTAGAAGAGAGGGAGGAACGTCGTTTAGGTGTAATAAATCCAGAGATACGACCTTCCATTAATAATTGCATTTCATTCACAGCACCATATCGATGATGTACACCCTGTAATGATGTTGCTGTTAGTGGCATTGTTAGTATGTCATTCTCTTCCTCTTCATCTCCCTTGTCATTACTCTCATTTCTCTTACTGCCTACACTGCTACCCCCTGCTTTAACACTACTGCTACTGCCTGCGCTACTACTGCCGTCTTCAGAGGTACTGACCAAAATACTATTTAACACCAAATCCTGTCCATAAACAGAATCACATTCATTAGCCAATGCTTTAATAACTAATGGATAATCTAATGTTGTGTAAGTGCGTTTATATATGTTTAATGATTGCGTTTCCTCTGCTTGTCTTTGTTGCTGCTGATTAGAACCGCCAAGAGATGAAGTACTGTCGAATGTGTTAGATGGTTGTTCTTGACTGTTCAGGTTGTTACTGTTGGTGTTGGTAATCTTCTTTTCATCAAACCATAGCTTATTCACATCATTATTTTCATCTTCTATAGATTCATCTAAGTTTTTGGGTGTATCAAATGTTGGATCTACATCTGAATCAAACTATGTATATAGGGTATGTTGATATGAAAGGATGAAGATACATTAGCATAAGCATATTTGTCAGATTAGAAATATGATCATATGATATGCACACACAAAAAATAACAACTTACAGTAACAGGTCGACGTAATATTGAATAGCCGTCAGCACCAGCTGATGGATTGGTATCTTTATAACTCTCTATATCATCGAATGATGTTGTTGTTGCTTGTTCTTCTTCGATACTACTACTTGATAGCTGAGTAACAGAGATGTGATAATTTGTTCTTTGCAATTGTTGTTGTGGTGGTAGATTGAATGCTTCAATGAATCGTATCCCCGTCGTGAGACAGTATACTGATAACAGTAATAGATTGAACATGATAGCTTGATATTATGAGCTCTATTATTGACCGACTAACTTGATCTTTATCTCATCAACTTGCATACTTACTGCGTCATTCACATCATATTGAGAATGAGATAGCACAAGATACCGTTTAGTCGCCAAATTACAGCGTATCTTTTTTTTTGCCTTGGTTATTGTTCTTATTCTTCTTCCGTTATCGGAGGCGGAAGTAGCTATGCGGAGGATATGGCGCCAGATGCTACATAACAGTGATGCACCGACTCCATATCTTTATGGGTTACGATAATGCTTATGTCGAATAAGGCGCTGAGAGTGAGAGTTAGTACCAGACAAAACTAGCACACACATATTATGTGCTAAAAAAAATGACAAATGACATATCATCGTTATCATGGTAGTAAAAGTTTATCAATCTCCCGATGATCCAACAATACCACCTACCATACGAGAAGAAATAATTAATACAACTAATAATAGACGTCCTGGATTTAGTCCTAAATTAGATTCCTGCCTACTTCAAAAGTTTGGTATCGATTCTGTTACTATCTTGTATGGTATATTGTTCATCGGTGTAGTTATTCTCATTGGTATAATAGTAATGTATTGGCCACATGAATCATTGGATTATTATGATGATGATTATGTTGCAAATTTACACTCTAATGCTGTTAAGAATCAGACACATGATAGTGCCGATGACTGAGAGAGAAGAGAGAGCATAGTGAGAAGAGATATATAGTTTTGCCAAGATATATATCATCCTAGCTACGATGAAGATAGTAAAACAAATAACAAACAAAAGCACAATATAATAAGGATGCTAAAAGAAGAGATGGATAGCGTTTATCTATGCTAACAGTGAACAGAAGATACTCACAACAGGATACCCAAATAAGAAGATGAGGACACCGAAGTATTATGAACATGTATATTTGTATAGCAGTACAAAGAATAAGAGAGTACAGTAGTGAATTAAGCAGAGAAGTAGAGATAAGCATGTATATTGTAGATATATAGTGAACAGGAGTGTACAAAGACAAATAAGAGCACAATAGTGAATAAAGTGTATAGCAAAAAGTACAATATTAGTTTACAGTTACATTTACATTCGTATTTGATATTATTATCATGCCCAAAACTGCTGTATGACAAGATCAATGGGAAGCCTACACACAGGACAACCATCACCTCTTGCCTTTAATATCCTAGCACAAGTTAAACAAGCGGCTATATGCCCCGTCTCTCCATGTACAATAGTTGCTGTTCGTTCATCACATAGACATATCAAGCATCTGTTTGGGTGGTCATTGCGAGCATGATGATTATCAGACGATGATTCTCGTATAGCATCCATAGTATTGGTCGTCCTTCCAACACCTACCACTCCACTTCTGAATAAAGTAGGTACGCCCAGGTCATTGATTGTATTCGAGAAGGAAGTATCGGGCAACTCTGATTTATCATTGTCATTCTCATCATCGGCAATCTCTGATAAGTCAGTATATGTAGATCTCCTTCGAGAGTATCTTCTTCTAGCACTTGTATTACCACCGCCCATACCATTGCTGTTATCACTACTACTAGTGTTCAACTCTTCCATTACCTTTCGTGTCTGATCAAAATGATATCTAGCCGGCTCATCAGGGTCAAAGCTCTCATCAGGACCAATCATTTCTACCAATACTTCATCATCTGGAGGATCTCTATTTAACTTGACACTAATCCATCCTCCACCACCGGTCAACTTTAACCGTTCAATACAATTATGTCTAGGATTGTCACTATACGAACGTCCAACAATTGAGAGTATACTTCCTTTAGTAGCAAGTCCAATTTGGGAGGTATCTAACTCAACACCCCGGCGAATGACACATCCTTTTGATGAGATGACTTTATATAATGCCGGAGTTGGGAAAGGTATAGGCTCTATGACGTTACCTCTTTGGCCGCTTAATGGGTTGAGAAACTCCGAAACATAACCGAAGTAGTAGCTCATTGTATCTGTAAAACTTGTACTACTACTTGGTTTCTTCTCATCTTCCTCGAGACTACTACTCTTCTCGTCTTCTTTCTTGCCCAACCAAGCCCCAACCTGTAATCGATTCAATCCCATATCATTGACTATTTTTTGTTGTACTTTACATATCGTGCCATAAGGTAATGTACCCGTATGCTTACTGTTCAATTCTAATCCTTCTCGTATGTATGCACCATCTGGTTGACATGTCACTCTCCATAACCATTTGTTGGTATTGATGTAAGATGATGATGTTCCAGGTAGTATGAGTGGGTACGAATGGATCGATGAAAGGATGTATCCTGTTATTGGTTGTGATATTTTGAGTATGGTCAGTTGTAATGATGTTGATGTATCTGTGGATGGATTTGTTTCTTCTTCTTTGGACTCTTCTGTTAATGCTGAACTCTCCTTGGAAGTCAGCGGTGGATATATCTGATGTAAAGTCTTTGAATCAATTATATATACCGATTCAGCAAATACTTGACAACCGGGCGATAACGTTATGACCTCGCTTCCAGTCTCCGCTTCCTCAATTGATCGAGGCAGACGATCAACAAGAGAAGAAGTAATTGGCTTAGTAACAACCTCTCCTTGAGCTGATAAATATGGTAACGACTTGAAAACAACCAATCGTCCATTCCTTTGATACCATGTTCGATGTTTGGTTGCTAATTCTATTGATTGTAATGGATCTTCTTCTACTATTTTTCCTACTACCTCCTCATCTTCTTCTTCCTCGTTGAGTTTCGGATCTTTTGGTTTTGGTTGAGACAGTATTGATGATGATTCTGCTGAATTACTAGTACTAGTTGAGGTACCAACTGGACTTGAAGTTTGTATACTACTACGACACCCCTGTGCGTCATCTTCTTGTCTCGATCTAGGTATACCATTATCAGCTGTGTGGGTATTATCTCGTCTCATACCTTCAGTATTAGTGGTTGTAACAGTAGCAGCAAAAGTTAATCTTCTCCGAATTAACATTTTAATATTATCAATGTTTTCTTTGTATTGTGTTACTTCGTGTTCATTACATTCCTTCATCCATTGATTTGTAGATTGTTGTTCTTTGTATGATAGTTTGCTTCTTGTTCTGTTGTTGTTGACATATGATATATCTTCACAAATCATGTCAGAGTTGCAATTGTCGTTATCTATTGGTATATCAATACCAACACGGTGTTTTGCAGGTATATCATCACCTTCTCTATCACATTGCAATGTTGAAGACAACTTGGAGCTTTGTACTCCGCCAACAGCACAATGCACAATTGGTGGTGAAGTTAATGAATGATGACCAATTGGTGAATGCAATCCACCCTCTGTGTCACTATTACTTCGTGGTCTGTATACTACTTTGTTGTTGTTATAATGTATAGGTGAGTTTGATGCGCAAACTTCTACTGCTGATGGCGTTGACGATATATCATGCATGATATCATTTATGTGTGCTTGCTCATGTAAAGTTTGCAAACTCTCCCCATAACCGTAGCGGCCCCTTAAGTATTCTTGATATTCTATGTTATAAATATTACCACCACTCTCATCGTCATAATCATACTTCTCTGTACTATCTCTTCTTCTCTCTATAGTTCTTCTACTATCATAATCAGAAGCATCTTCTAAAACATAATCATGTGGTAGAATCGGCAGCGTATCAATCGTATTAGACATACCATCACCTGAACTACCCTGTGATATAATAAATGGACCGGGTATTAGATTGGTCTGTTTGTAGTTTATTGGTGATATGTTCATTGTGTTCTATTTGATTTGCAATAGACGCCGCCATTTTGCTTAGCAAAATTGGGATTGATGAGATTGTGAATCAGGCGTACATTTTAGCGATACAACGTCGATTAGTCTATTTATGAATGTCATTCTACTTTAGGAAGGCAAGGCGCAATATGTATGGTATCAAATTGGTTGCACGGCTCTAGAGAAATCTAAACATACTGTATTATATTAGATAGAGTATCAGTTTAGTGTTGGTAGAAAAAAGTATTTGCTGCCGCCGCGAATAATACATTTTCTAGGCCACAAAAAAAAAATACACAGAAGAACTACCTCATAGAATAGTACTGCCTTATATATCAGATATATTACAAGCAAATAATATGAGCTCCATCGTAATACCATCAGTGGCAGATGCTACAATATTACATCAAGTTAGTCATGAAGAAGAAGACGATACTGCTGCTGCTATAGCTAACAATAATAACAATAATAATCTCAGTCAACATTCCACTATACAACATCATCCATCAACAACTTCATTAAACGCCCAAGTAGTAAATAGTATGAGTAACGAGGAACAGATTGGTCTATCATTATCACCTTCTCCTCCATCAACATCTACATCGAATAAAGAAATTATTAATGAAATTGCAAATCAAGTTTCTAGTGATATATTATCAACTGTTGTTAATTCTACTGTAGAGCAACAGACTGCTGACAATAGTATTGTACAGCCTACTAATAATAATAGTAATCAGATAAATGCAGAGGGGGGGGATATAACTGCATCATTATTACCTAAACCACGACAACAACAACAACACTTAGAAAATACACAAAATAATACAGGCACTTCTACTCAAAATTCTATTACCCAAACAGTAGTAGAAGAAGTGAACTCAACAATGTATGATCAACAGTCTACACTACAACGGATACAAACATTAGAATTAAATATTAATACATTAACTGAATTATGTCAAAGTTTATTATTACAACAACAGCATCAGCAGTATCAGCATCAGCAGCAGCAAGGGAGGATAAGGCATCATTCTAGGGAAGGTAGTGAGGTGAGTATTTAAAGTCTATGTGTTGTTGATGATGTGTTGATATGTGTGTCTTGTTTTATACTTGGAGCGAATGAGAGTTATGGTTATATAGTTAGGGGGGGGGGGGACACCGGACCTAATATTACGTTGTTTGTGAGCATTTATATGTACTCACAGTCTTTCTATTTCATCTTTACTTTTCAAACAGGCCACGGGTACAAGTAGTGGATCAAACACACCAAACACACCCACACATACTCTCGATCACTCTTCATCATCGTCTACACAATTATTATCACAATGGCCACCGACCAA
>Ga0214480_101039_pt1 | contig 12773 bp, 12 predicted proteins | sample M1_20Mar14CPVII9_3_FD_165042 | JGI IMG/M metagenome (GOLD analysis project Ga0214480, IMG submission 165042) | Marine eukaryotic communities from Monterey Bay, California, United States - M1_20Mar14CPVII9sort6BwellE17 | ecosystem: Environmental > Aquatic > Marine > Unclassified | place: USA... | reverse complement strand
TGGGTGAAGATGTAGAGGATTATTTTCCGTTTTTGATTAGTACTACACTACTTCCTTTATACAATATGTTTGTATATGATGGTATTCTATCAGGAGGTAAAAAAACAGCTGGAAGAAGGCAAAGAGAACAGATTCAATCTCACATTTCAAAGGCTGTCAGAGAACAATCTGTCGTCTACTGTTGTAATAGTGCAGAAAAAGGATTATGGGATGATGAGCCGCCACAGCTGCCCACATTTGAAGATGTGCCAAAAGAAGAGGCTGAAGATGAAGAAGAGGAAGGTGCATATTATAATCCAACGGAATATGAACTTAAATTGGCGTCACTTCTTATGACTTATGCGAAAGAGATTAAATTTGAAAGTGCCGAAGAAGGGAATCGTCTGCTTGTTCGACGCTTTGGTTGGACAAAGAGGGAAAATCCTGATCAAAAAGTTGGATTGTTATTTACAGATAACTCACACCCCGAAGCGTTGTATCACTTCTGCTTCAATCAGTGGCCGTGTTATACACTTGAGGAGCTCCTTTCTGAGGCATTGAAAAAGTGCATGAAAGATAATGAGGTACCGTGCATCTTTTGGATAGACGAGTTGTCTTTAGTACCACAGTTAAAGAGGGTGTTAAAGCTAGCCTGCCAATCAATTGATTTTGATCAAATTCCAGGAGTTGAGTATTATCCTCCTCCTTCTGAGGAGGAACGTGCCTATGTTGCAGAAAATGATCGCTATGATTATTAAGTCTTAAGAAGAATTAAAGTAGAGATTATTTTAGTTGTAGAAGTAGCTTTATTTGATCCTCTCTTACATCCGCTTCTATTCTTTCATCCTCATAAATTCTTGACTCCATTCTCTGTCCGTAAGTGCAGGCTCCTCGTTGCTTATCATAGAAACTATACCATACGAATAGATTGTGCAAATAGAATGACAAGGTGTTAGTGATAACTAAAACAATAAAACAAGCATGGTTTATACAAAGAAAGACTTTTGCAACATATATTTTCACTCACATTCAATATCATTACATTCAGTATTTTCTAGACACTGAACAACAGCCTCGGCTGTAACATCTCGTTTGCAATCACCTAATAAGGTATCTCCACTCTCGACTGCCACCCCATTAGATGCTCCTCCTTCTACTTTGAACAACTTTGCAAGGTCGAGGTTAGTGTAGGGGCCACCTACCAACCTCCCCGGTCTAATGATTGAATAACTAAACCCACTTGATGTAGCAGCAGCTTTTACTGCATCCTCGCCTGCCCTCTTAGCGTCTAGCACACCAAAGAGATTGAGTATTAGGAAGGGAAACTCATTTGTCCTGCTTACTCCCACTGATGTTAGTAATACCATCCTTCGAAGTGTTGGTATATCACAAGCAATCTTGGCAATCCTTGAAACTGCCTCTTCATCAATAGCCTGTGGATTGTTTCCCCCTTGCCATCTCTTTGTTGGAAATGCTGGAAGAGCAATAACTTTTGTTAGTACATATGGTTTGCAAAGACAATCACATAAAGGCAAACTAAGTTAAAATGAAGTTGAATGACCGAGTCTTCATATTGAACACACCATAACACACAACAAAACAGCACAAACGCGGACTTTCCTGTAGTCCCTACAGAAATAACTATACCGGTACAACCCTCCATTGCCGATTGCAATTCATCATCAGTAGCTTTTGCATCACCAACCAAATTGAGCTCTATAACATCGATATCATCAACTGATAATATTTCTCTTGCTTTAACTGCATCCCGTGCAACTACACAAACATTATAATTGTTATCTCGGGCTCTTAGTTTTCTTGTTACTAACTGTCCAACACCTCCGGTACCACCAAATACTAATATTTTGTCATTTGCTTGAATTGGTGATTTGCTTGAGGTAGTAGTTGTTGAAGGTGTGGTATCCCAAGGCATCTTTGGTAATGCAAACCCATGACAAGCTTTTGCATTAAATATTATTAAACATATCGCTACTAGAACAAATAGGTTAGGGTAGCGGTAGTTCTTCATAATGCTTTATCAAACTACTACGATATTTATTATGTACGAGCTTCTTAAGAAGCTAGAGCTATAGCAGGGAAAGAGCAACAAAAACGAATAACGGTATCCACAACGGTATCCATTTTTCTATGCAAATTTTTTTTCAAATTTACTTTCATAAGTGCCAACGATCATTGTATTGTACGATTACGACGGAAATACGGTACAAAATACAATGAAACATAGTATTGTAATCTGATACAAAATTATTTGCCCACTAATTAATAGGGCTTTTACACAAGACTGTGTAATTCCCCTACTTTCTTTAGCTCATCTCATAATATATGCCATTCCTTGCATAAATTCGATGGCCAAGGCAACCCACAAAGTGTCAAAGGGAAGGAGTTTGCTCTTAAATTTAAATTATAGAACTGAGTGAGCTATATGTCATATGTTATTTTATGTTTCTCATGCCCATACATTCTCACCCAAACTCTTGTTCTCTCGTGTTTAACTGTAACATGCTGTTGTAGATGACGAATAAGATCTGGTCAGAATGGGATGATCATAAACTATGGTCACTTCGGTTAAAACCAACATCTGAACTAGCAACCATCTTTAATAAGACTTCTGGTGCCATCCGATCACGCCTCAAGCATCTAAATGATCCTGATCATAGAGCTTATCAACGCCGTGTTAGGAATGCTACAGGACACATTATGGCAGCAGATGAGAATAGTGCAATATCAGCTTATGATTTGAAGAGATTCGAGCGAACGATATCAGAGCTGCCCCCGCGCGGAGCGCAGGGGGGCAGCTGATTCGAGAGCGTTGTGTTTGAGTTTGAATTACAAGAAAAAGAATGAGAAATGATAGAATAGAGAGACATAGAGAGAGGGAGAGAAAGAGAGGTCTATTCGCATGGTGGAGAGAGACCAAGTACATAGAGGCTAGTTACACTAGAGAGGTAGATGACACTCCTTTAAGCATTATAGTATCACATTTAGCTATTTCCCCTGCACCAAGCAGAAAAGAAGCTCGTAGCTGCTGCGTTATGTGGTTTTTCTCATTGAGAAAAAAGATATGTACGGTATGGTATCCTTTTTTCTCTCTCCTCCATACTACCTCATGCCCGCCATCACTCATTCTTCGACAATTATATAGGATAGTCGTGTCGGCAAGTGGTATAGTCTTAACTCCTAGTAGAGATATATACCCTTACTACTTCTTTATTCTTTATGCTACAATCGGCCTGTGCATGTTGCAACAGTTCATGAATCTGAATGATGCATTAATGATATATTATACATAGAATACATTATGTCGAAACCGGTCACTACCAATACATGGGCAGGTACTTTTGAGTGCTCAGGTCCATGTCAGCGTAAGCGTCTGATGGGAGATGAATTCAGGTCTGCGTTAGTATTGTTTCATTATGCGAATCCAAGTGTTCAAAATGAAGTCTCGATGTTATTGCTGCTTCGTATGAACTTAATTTGCCTATATTTGATTGCCTTTACAAACCAATACTAACAGAAGTTACTTCTCCTCTCTTCGTGTTCATAAACTGTGAAACGCGCATCTTCCAGTAAGAAAGCTCTCGAAAGATATCGTCGAGATAGAGGCTCATCAAATCCTCAGATTAAATGCAAACAATGTGTAGCTGCATTGGAACAGGCTGAACGAGATAAGGCAGCTGCCCGTAGGAAGAAGGAAGAAGAAACAAAGAACACAACAAATAATACATCTACCAATGAAGAGGGGAGTACAGAGAAGAGACAGTGTGCTGGAAAGTGTGACAGTTTGCTCCCTAAATCAGCATATAATAAGAATCAGTGGATGAAAGGTGAGAAGAAAAGTAGATGTAGGAAATGTGTAGAACAATCAATACAAGATGAAACATCGAGTCAAACAAAGAATAAACAAGACAAAATCACGGCTGCAAAACTTAAAGTTCAAGAGGCTAATAAAAGTAAGGATGCCAAGCTTATTGCTGCCGCTGAATCGGAACTAGCAGCTCTTGAAGCAGAGAAAGTGACAGGTTTGAAACCCATAAAGTTGTCAGTAGGAATGGGTAGAAAGAGGCGAGGGGGAAGAGGTCGCGGAAGATAAAAGAAAGTAGACTATGATAAGTTAGTATGAATGTATTAAGATAAATATCAAGCTAGATTAAGACATTAACATAGATAGTATGATCAAACTATTTGACTAATATCTTTACTGTTATTTGTCCTTCTCCGTAGTAAACTTGTACTCTCTTGATCAATATTTATATCCTCTTCTGAATGATATGCATTATCTTCTTCTTCTTCATATGATACTGGAAAGGATGCCGATTTAGTATGCTGAATTTGCTGTCTTCTTTCTGATAATAGCTTTGACACTAAACCAGGATTCCGTTTTGCAACTTCTCTTACATGTGGTGGCATTGCATTCAGTATATCATCGTCTATTTTATGAGTCATATGTTGTTGTTCTATTAAATCACTTGGCAGTTTCCTATCTTGTGGTATTTCTATTGCATGTCCATTCCTCTGTATTTCTCTGATACTTTCCTCACTACTATTGCTTGGTGTTACACCACTACTTCCTCGTAAGGTAGGTAATGACAATCCAAATCTATCCTGCATGATTTGTTGTGCCTGCTCAGACAACTCGATTCCTTCTTGATCAATTGAATTATCCCCACTATTTACAGTTGCTTCATCTGTCCTATACCAAGAAGGTAGTAAATCTTCTTCTCTGTCAGGCTGTTTCTTCTTAGTCTCATCATGTATACATCTATCAGGGAGAAGCTCATCTATACATGTCATTAAACAAACAGCCACACCAAATTGCATGCGAAAATTATGATTATTATTGACCAAATGATCTAGTTTGAGATGAGGCAACGATTTACCATCAACACCTTGCTTTCTTAGAGCAACAATAGCATAATGTATTGCTTGTTGTTGATAATATTCCTCTTCATAACATCGTCTACTTTTGTGTATACTGTTATGATTGATTCGAGTTGTATTTAGCTGTTTCTGTAGTTGCTGATACAACCAACACTGTACTTGTGATGAAGTCCATGATGTGTATCTTCTCTCATCTGGAGGGTCTTCGTTTGATATTTTGCAGCAACAATTAAATATGAAAAGACGAATAGCAAATATCATACGGCGGAAGTTCAAACACCAAAACATGGTAAGTGACAATGAGCTTGTAGTGGCACAAAGATATTATGATGGCCTCTATGTGTTGTTCAATTATCTTCGTGGTATCCTTTTACAAATCTACTTGCCTGACGAAGAGAAGAAGAAGATAGTAGTAGTGGTATGAGTTGGCATGCATACCATACCATTAGATGGATAATGGGCATTTGTGTATTAGATTGTTATGTATAAGAGCAGAGGTTATATCATATTATAATGATATCATCGGTGGCGACAATATCGAGAAGATTGTCAGCCCGACTGATATCTCTTTCATCTCAAAATAAACATCATCGTATCCTCCATCGGCATTCATCACAAAGATTCACAACCAATGCAACTAATAATACCAAAGAAGAAAAGAAAATACATGATGTAATTATTGTAGGTGGAGGACCAACCGGACTCCTCTTATCAAATCTTCTATCATCATATAACATTCACTCACAACTACTACTTGATAAACGACCAATCAATGAAGTACTGAAACATCCACAGGCGCACTTTATTAATATACGTAGTATGGAAATTTTAAAAGCTGAATTACCAAATGTATATAATGGTGTTATTAATGAAATGCCAAATGTTAATGAATGGGATGGATTTCATTTCGGTGGTAGTGTACTACTATCGGAGAGTGATAATGATAGGAAGAAGAAGTATGATTTTAGTGGTGGTAGGAGCTTAGGAAGAGTGATTCATCCTGTTCGTGAGCAGTTGCGTGTTGGTCAATCTGGTGATGCTATTCTTGTATCAAAAATGAAGAGTTTAAATGAAGGTGATGTAGTATCATCGGCAACCAACAATATAGAAGGTGATATAGTCAGTTCATGTCGACCGGCTCATCTAGCACAAAATAAGTTCGTCAAGCTCCTTCTTGAAGAGGCAAGAAGACAACATCGGCAGAAGAATGACAAGGAAGAAAGAGATCATCTGAGATATGGAGAAGAAGTGATTAATATATCAGAACAACATATGTCAGATACTAACAACAGCATCAAAGATCATTATCACAATCAGACATCATCACCCATCATTACAATTGAAACATCCCATGGTCAAACATATCACACCCGATATCTCATTGCAGCAGATGGTATACATTCCTTCACTAGAAGACATTGCAAAATACCAATGCTTGGGGATAGTTCTATGCAAAATTTGATTAATGTGCACTTTAGAACGAATGACAAATTGTCAAGGCTATTAATGCAAAGGAGTTGTTCAGATACATCTTCTCATAACCAAGCAATGTTGCACTTTATCTATAACTCAAAAGTTGTTGGTGCATTTGTATGTCATGACGGTACTAAGGGTGAGTGGGTGTTACAAATACCGTTCTTCCCTCCATATCAAACTATAGAAAATGATTTTGATATGACTAAAGTTAGAGATATGATTTGGGCTGGATTGGTAGGTAATCATCGTACAAGTACTACCCAGGAGTATGATGAGGAATTAAAATTTGACATACTTTCCATACGTCCATGGACAATGTCCTCTCTCGTTGCTCGGACATATCTTAATAAATCAAAGAATATGCTATTGTTGGGAGATGCTTCACATTCTTTTCCACCCGCTGGAGGATTTGGAATGAATACTGGATTGCAAGATGCACATAACCTTGCTTGGAGGCTTGCTTTACTGCTACTGAATATAGATCGGGTATCAACATCATCAGAACTAGTACTTACTGATAACATACTGTCCAAATATGAACAAGAGCGAAAGCCAGTAGCGACACAAAATGCAGCACTAAGTGTTCGCAACTATCAACGCACGCTTCGTATTGCCAAGGCATGTTATCTTGATGCACAGCATCCACAGCTACTAACTTCGATGCTCAGTTCACCGCCCATGAACATGTTACCTTTGGACGTGAGACAAGAAATGTTTAGAAGACTAGTAAAGGTAGCAATGATGCCATTGGGAAGTTTGTGCTCTGAGAGTCAATCCTTGCATGCAGATCATATTGAAAAGAACATAAAGTCTATACTTGAAAGTGGTGGATCGTTACCATTGGTATTTCCTAGATTCGAGTTAGGTTTTTCGTATAATACCAATGAAACCCCAATTTCGAATGATAGTGATACAGCAGGATATATCCCAAGACTCAAAGTAGGCCATAGGATGCCACATGTATTGGTAGAAGTGGTGTCATCTGACAGTGCAGATTCAGGTTCCATCAAACAGATGAGTATTATTGACGTTTCTTCTGAAATGAGAAGATCTCACAAGACATCTCCTCCCATGTTTACACTACTTGTCATTTGTCCAACAAATTCGATCATCACTCGTGTTTATGAGGCTGTGCAATGTCTTGTGAGAAAATGGAATGTACCAATTATACTCGTTCGGGTCCTTTCAGACAAGTCAAGAATACAAAACATGGATGAATCAGAGCTACACAAAGATATAGTATCCGTTGTCGATATGGAACAAAAGCTTCTTCATTTGGCACATGCTGAAAGATTCTTGGCGAATCATGGGGAAGGTGGTAGTAAAGATGATGATGTCAGAGAGAGTGTCCTCGTTCTGGTCCGGCCAGATGGACACATTTGTCAAATGAAATATTTACATGAGAGTGAATCTTATAGTATCGGTTTGCAAATGATTGATGATGGATTACAAAATGCTCTAGGTTGAAACAAATATACACCAGACTCTTGGGCAAAGATAATCTCTTATCTTTTAGTAGTTGCATATTATCTCTATTAGGACAACCGCTAATCTTATTCGTTTAAACTTGACATGGATGAGGAATGTGAACCTCTCTTGACGGCAGAATGATTTGGAAACTCGATTGTTGTTTCTGTAGTATTGCTTAGCTTGAATACATCTTCGAGTATCTGCCGTACCTGTGAAGGTTCAGATCTTGCTATTATCCCATCAAACCCCTGGGGTAGTGATGTCTGAGAGCTATCGCTTAGCATGTATACATGTTTTTGAATATTGGATCTAGTGCGGCTCTCCCACTTGCGGAAACGTTGCACACAGTCTGCTCCATTTGATAAGAAAACAGCATCCCAATTCCTCAACTTGAGTAACCGTAAAACATCCTCGCCGTCCCCGTTAGCTGTTATTGCTCTCCAGCCCAAATTTTCTGCAATACACTTAATCGATTGTATTGATTGATCTGAATCTTTGGCAACAACGAGGCAAGATGGTTTGGCAAATGTGCTAGCACTAGCAGAAGAGCAGTCTGATGATCTCAACTCGTCACAAAGCTTCTTGTGGCTGATGGTATCGTCTAGTATTAGATACACAATGTAATATGCACATATATACGCAAACAAATAACTTGTACGTACCTCCTATCAAGATAAATAGAAGCATCCATAACTGGCTTACACTCGGCAAGATCCTTCAGAGACTTGAGTGGGATAGGTTTGCTCATAAATCGATTCATTCCGGCGGTGATTCCTTTTTGTGCGTCTGCGCCATTTGCATGAGCACTCAACCCTATGATGTACTGGAAGATGCGCGTTGCCATGATTTGTGAAGACGAAAGAGAGAGAGATGATATAACCTCTGTTAGTACATGTACTTTGCAAAGGCAATCAAATAATAAAGGTCGAATGAAGTAGTCAAATCACCGAAACTTCATATTGAAACTTGAATTCACAAAATGAAACAATACAAACGCGGACTTTCCTGGTGAAACTCGGGCCTGTGTTCTTTCTCCCACGCTCTAAACTGTTGCGCGACATCGGTGCCGTCAAGAACAGGCATGAGAAAGTCCAATAAAACGAGATCATACAACCCAGACTTTAACCTTTTCAGGCCTTGTAGACCGTTCTCGGCCTCTTCTACTTCAAAGCCTAATCTTTGAAATCCTCTTGATAATCCTTTCCTGATTGTCAACGAATCATCAATCACTAAGACGCGTCTTACTCGCTTAGAACTATCTTCCTTCAATAATGCTTCTTTCAAGTTGGTTTTGATGGGATTTTGGTTTGAACTTTCGAAGTCCACAGTTTTGTTGGTGTCGTCTTTATTACCACCGATGTTGACGTTGTCATCATCAAACTTCCTCTTCGATCCACTAGTCTTTTTTACCTCCTTGACTGATTTTGGAGAAGACCGAGGTAATACCAGAGGGACGCTGTACCAAAAGACACAACCAGTAACACTTGGCTCGTTATCACTCTCATGAGAATCAGTCATCTTATCAGGATGACATGCAACCAAGTCTTGTCTCGGAAATAGTCCATAGTCACCTCCAAGGCTACCAATCTCAGTAGCAACAGAGTACAATCCAAGCCCACTGTTGGCCATTGTGGTATGGTTCTTAGAAGAACTTCCTTCCTTAGCACTCTTGTCAAATGGTGTAAAGAGAGATGTATATTGCTCTATCTCAATACCGGACCCGGTGTCATGGACCTCAACTATAAACACATCTCTCTTTGGCTGGAAGATGCGAATTTCATAGTTTATGAAGATGAAAAGAGATGGCAATAACTTATGTCAGTAAATATGGTTTGCAAAAGTCAATCGAATAAAGGCAAACCAAGTTCAAATGAAGTCCCTCACTACCGAGACTTTATATTGAACCTTAAATTCACAGATTAAAACAATACAAACGCGCACTTTCCTGAACCAGAGCCCCGGGAAGCAACAAATCATTATCATCCTTTCCCCTGGTATAAATTTTGAGTGTGATAGAACCACTTGATGTGTGCTTGCAAGCATTTGTGGCATAGTTGAGCATTGAACGAAATAGCTTCAACTCGTCAGAAAGAATTACTTCTGGTACATTCTCATTCTTCTCAATAAAGAAGGGAACTTTCTTCGGAAAGGAAGCCACTACCCTCCTTACATCGTCTAGGAGCTTGTCTATGTTGACTTCTCCTTCTTCACATGATAAATCATCCTCTGAAATACCGGATGGCTCTTGATCTCTTTTAAGTTCTCGACGAAAAGTCCCAATAGCTTGCATACTTGAAAAAACAAAGAAGATTAAGTTGGTTTAGCTATGGACGATGAATGAAAATACTTTCACGAGGCAGTAAATCAGCTTACCAGATACGCTCAATCATATCACTGCATTTAACAGATGCCTCCATAATATCCATTTGGTTGTCATCAAGTTTTTCCTGTAGAGTGGCGTCCTCCATTAACATCTCCATGTTGAGCCTCATACCTGTTATTGGGGATAATATATCATGGGCAGCACATGCGATTACTCGAGTCTTTTCGTCCATTAGTCGATCCATCTCCTGCTTACGATTCACCATGTAATCCATCACCATTTCTGTTAACTCACGAAGACTTTGCTTCTCGGATAAACTCAATCCTGATTTTCGAGGCTTTTTATCAATTACACAAAACGTACCAAGTTTAAATCCAGAGGGGGTGATTAAAGGTGCTCCGGCATAGAAACGAATGTGTGGCGGTCCAGTAACAAGTCCATTCTCCCTAAATCTAGGGTCATCTAATGTATCTGGAACTAATAGAATCGGGTGCGAAAGGGGTGCAAATATAATTATTAGGGCGGGGGGAGTGAGCAATATGAGATTCTTCAGTATTCCACGAGATAGATCCCTTGCAAATCATACAACATTGGATATATAATAAACCTACCAACAAAGACTTCTTCTTTTGATAAAATAGCATGTGCGCAAAAACTAACACTTCGGGACGTCTCGCGTACATCACCAAGCCCCCTTTATTGTATTGCATTGTAATGTATGTTAGATGAGTTAGTAATTTAAGTTTGCAAAAAACATGGCTACTACATTACATGAATAAATAAAATACATCTCACCTGTTACTAAGAAACCACTGCCTGCCAATATCAACTAAACTAACTAAACAAATCGGTACATCAAACACTCTAGAGGCAAGTGCCGTAATTCTCTCAAACTTCTCTTCGTGATCACTATCCAAAATAGCATAATTCTTTAATTCAATTAATCGTTTAACTTCCTCCTCTAAGGTTGGTATATGACTGGACGATAAATCTAATGTTGCACTTTGATAATCACAACAGAATGTTGATAAATTACCATCCATAACGAACTTGCCTTTTCGTATTTCATTGGACGGTAATGTTTCTGGATCTCGGTATGGTGATTCTCTTAATGCCTCCCGCAGAGATGTCTCATTTTCATAATCGGTTGCAGAACGGAAGCGCTTACTATTGCTGCTATCACCTCCTTCGCTCTCTGTCTTACTGTCGGATAGACTTTCTGCATTTTCATTGTTTTCCATCATAATGCATAAAGATTGCAATATAACCTATTTGTATGGAGTAATAATAGAGACCACTAGAGATGGTTGAAGATGGTTGAGTAGATTTGTTGTTGAAGTTGTGAAAATAAGAAAATGTTTATATTTGGGAGTCTTTCAAATATATGAGACATGGATGCAAGTTGTACTATTAGCACTTATAGATATTGGCATATAAGTACCCATGCAGCAGTCATTTACCACCTTCAGCACATTTCTAGAGATGAGGGCAACACTTTTACAGCCACTTGTTGGCGCAGATTTTCCATGAGTAGAAACTTTGAAACCTGACCAACATCTGGGCAATGTTTGGTTGTCTAGCGCCCCCCTAGAGATGTAGGCTGGCAAATATACTGATGGATTGGCATTGCCTGGGTACCTAACAAGTTAATAAACACTCACAGCACCTTTGTAGAGGTGCTGGTTGCACTTTTACAGCCATGTGTAGGCCAACATCATGCCTCAGATTGGGCAAAAATTTCCAAATCAGCCCAACATTTGGCCACGCCAACCCCTGTTGAATGTGATGGTTTGTGGTGATGATAGCACATGTACAATGTTGTAATGGCAATCAAGTACCCATGCAGCAGTCATTCACCACCTTCAGCACATTTCTAGAGATGAGGGCAACACTTTTACAGCCACTTGTTGGTAGATTATCTGTGAGAAACTTTGAAACCTGATCAACATCTGGGCAATGTTTGGTTGTCTAGCACCCCCCTAGAGATGTAGGCTGGCAAATATACTGATGGATTGGCATTGCCTGGGTACCTAACAAGTTAATAAACACTCACAGCACCTTTGTAGAGGTGCTGGTTGCACTTTTTCAGCTCCACATTGTTTGAATAACTTCGTTCCAAGTTGTCTACTCTGTAAGTTACTGCTCCCCATGTTCACATGCCAGTGCAGGAATATATACATGTTGCCATGTGTCTGTGTCTGTGTCCATTGCTGTTGACTGTATATTCCCTTCCGATTACGATTCCGAAGCACTGCCGTATAATATGTAGTATTGATATTCTCACTATCCAATACTTTGCTGATCATCATGGTATCTACCAATACTAGATGTAGATGTATGTAAGTACCGAATACATTGTCAATGTACCAGTCTATACCTGTATCGTTATCTGATCTGCCGCTATGACATGAAGTCAATCTACTACTTCTCAATAACTTATTCGGCATGCGCTCCCCATCTTGGTAGGTAACACCCATGATTGGCATGATACAGAAACAAGTAGCTTGTCGTGAATAGTGCATAATTGTGGCATGTACACTTGACGTTGCATTGGTTGCATTATGACTTGAGATATCCATAGAAGGTAATCCAATTCTTAGTTGCAAACTATTCCCCTTCGTGTTCT
>Ga0214480_101038_pt1 | contig 12786 bp, 10 predicted proteins | sample M1_20Mar14CPVII9_3_FD_165042 | JGI IMG/M metagenome (GOLD analysis project Ga0214480, IMG submission 165042) | Marine eukaryotic communities from Monterey Bay, California, United States - M1_20Mar14CPVII9sort6BwellE17 | ecosystem: Environmental > Aquatic > Marine > Unclassified | place: USA... | reverse complement strand
ACATCAATCTTTAGATTTAGTGTAGAGAAAAGGAGGGAGGTTGTCAATATCGATTCCGACTCGGAAGAAGAAAAGGGGAATAGTAATAATAAGAAGAGAAAAAAGGGTTCTAATGGATCTCCATCCAAAAGCCCAATGATGAAAGAATGCAACCGTATACTCTCCAAATTGAATGTATCGACCAATAGCTCGTCGGAAGAAGGATGAGAGAATTGCAAAGGCTAAAAAGACGAGAGGCCGGAGTGATCAGTCTCGTTTTATTGAAATTTTTACTGTTGGTCAGCGTGTCCTTGTTTGGTGTGATAAAACAAATGAACACTGGAACGCCACTATACTCGGCCGCAAAGAAGAGAATGGTATTCCTGGTTACAATATCCATTGGGAAGGAACAAAACGAAAGGAAAAGGGGAAACAAGATTGGGTGCCTAGTGTGGATATTACGGCAGGTGGATGGAGTGCAATACTCGCTGGAGCGGGCGACGTGCGGAGCGGGCGACGACGTTAAACAAGTATGAATCTTAATGTCTAGAGCCGATATATATTAACTGTAAGGAGTCCATTGCGTACCTCCTGTGAGCTTACATCCTTTCAGTTTTAGATATTATGACCGTGTTACAGATAGATCTATATACTTTATCAATTTGAGGTCTAAGTAACTTAGTTATGATAAGGAGTAAGGTGATGGAAGACCCCAAGAAGCCGATCTTTGAAGACTAGACAATTTGTCCATATCATCACTATCCAATTTCAAAGAACATGCCTCTATATTCCCCTTCATCCTCTCCTCTGAAGAGCTATAGAATGAAACGGCATAGCCAAGGTTTATAAGATATGCCAATGCAATCTGACCAGGTGATACATTATTATACTTGGTGGCAATTGACTTAATAACCTCATCATCTTCAATCTTCATAACACCTCGACCGAATGGACTGAATGCCATGATTTGTATATCATTCTCTTTGCAATATCGTATTGTCTTTGTGTGTTGAATGTATACACTTGTTTCCATTTGATTGACATGTGGTTTAATGCTTGCACCGTCATCTAATAAATGTTGTAAATGTACTTCGTGAAAGTTTGATACTCCTATTGCACGTGTCCATCCCATTGAGTAGTAGTGCTCGAGTACCTTCCATGCGGCTATCCTCTTTGCTCTATTAACCGGACAAATCTCAACCATTTGCTTTCCGTCATCTTTACTACTTTGATTACCAGCACCACCTCCAGCACTTGGCCAATGCAATAACATTAAATCTACATATCCTACACCCAATTCATTCAAACTCATTTCAAATTGTTCATGAACCTTCTTCTCTACCTCCTCAATACTTAGATTGTCAATATCAATAGTATTACAATTCATACCAAACCCTGTCGATGGTGGATGATAGATCTTGGATGTAATGAATACATCTTCTCTATTTAATTTGTTTTCCATAAACTTTGTATTTAAGACATGTGCAACTTTTGTATGTGATCTGTAGATTAATGCTGTATCGATATGTCGTATACCAGATGATAGACCAGAATTTACGGAGTGGGGTACTTGTTCAGGGAAGAAGCCAGTAAAGTTAAGGTTTGTAGATGTTTCCCCTTTTGCAGATGATAGCGGTGCGGTTCCTAAGGCTAGTTGTGGCATTTGTACACCATTGGATAATGTTATTGTTGGGATTTTGTTGTTGTTTGTAGACATTGTTATGTTTGTTTGTTTTTGTATGATATATGAACTTCGACAACCAGAATATCGTATACCCCACTCACTATTTCTTTGCTCCTACTGCTCCGAACATACTCGCGTTCACCGTGGGGGGCGGGGGGCGGGGGGAGAGTTTTGCGATATCGTACTTTGTACTTTTATGTTACCGTATCGTACCTATCGTACGTAATAATTACTGCAATGAGTCGTTAGTCTTCACTATCGTACCACTTCTCCATATGCCGGTATACTCTATTTGAGGACCTCAAAATAGTTGTTGGACAGTGAAATAAATCAGCGTGTGGTGGCGATTAATTATTATAAGTAATATCTTTTGTGAGAGGTATCTTGATATACTTAGTTGGAAAATTTGAATATTGCAATTTATATATGGTCTGAATGCATCGGCTTATGTATTCAATCAATAAGAGATAATATAATATGGACGAACAAGCATATCAACAGGCTTTTGGAGAAAATGAGCTCATATCTCAAGATTGTAAAACCTTTGTTAGTTTGATCAAGGATAATGATGATTCTATTAATGAGTTTACTTTTACAGCTGTTGAAGACGATGACGAAGAAGGTGATGAGTATGAGTATGAGTTTTCCAATGATGCAGAGAACTTCACTGACCTAGAGTGGAGGTTGCTTGGTCGGTATATTGCAAGTAACACCCACTTAAAACGGCTGAATTTAAACAATTGTACTCTAAACAATGAACAGATGGCTTCGTTATTCGGGGAATTACTTCAAAGCAACTCTATTGAGATATTAAATTTGGCCAACAATACATTTGGTATAGAAGGAATTCGAAGCATGATTCCATTCATAGAGAATAGTCCAGGACTCACTCAATTGGAACACCATTGGAACACAAGTATAAACACAGATGTCTTTGAGTTATTGGTACAGGCATTGCATAATAGTACGAGAGAATTATGCTTGGGATTCTGCGGCTGTAGAATAACAGACATATCAGTATTGGATACGTATACACTCCCGAATCTCCTGAGTCTCAATTTGAATAGCAATCCAATCGGCCGAGAGGGATGCATCACAATATCCAATATACTACAAAAAGACAGATCTAGATTGAAGAATCTGTATATAATAAACACGGGCATGGGTGACGAAGAAGCAAAGATCATCGCTTCATCACTCAAACACAATAGCACGTTGGAATTACTTTATTTTGATAGAAATAACATTACAAAGAAAGGGCGTGCTATGTTCCTGGAATTGTTAATCAATGTTTCATCAATTGAGAGTATATACACTTCTAACCATACATTAACAGAATGTGATTCCATTATTGAACATTCTGACGATGAAATACAACTCTGGATTAATAAAGCATGTGGTGTTAATGAGGTAGGAAGAAGCAGTAATGCTCATGCAGTCGGAAGGGAAAAGGTTATCTTGTATCAGCTAAACAGTCAGATAAGAAAGAAGTTATGTGAGTTAGAGGGTATTGAGTACTCAGGCAGTAATATCTTTGCTAATATCGAGCCTGTTCTTTTGCCGAAGATTCTTGCATTGATTGGGTCAAGGCATGGCCAAAGTGAGTTATACAGTGCACTTATTCCGACGGCACCTGACTTACTCTCTTATATTGATAGAAAGACCATGCTGAATAGTATATTGGCAAAGAATACAACCCTTGCTGCTTCTCTGAGGACTGAACATGAACGCAAGGTGGCCGCTCTGGAGGCTGAGTACTCATCTCAAACAACTCGTCTTACTGCTCAGAACATCGAGGTGATTAACCGCCTTAAACTGATTGAATTGGGGGATAGGAAGCAGTCAGAACAAGAGAATAGTGAGAAGAAGAGGAAATTTGAATGAAGTTATGACTTGGAAATTGGCTAGTTCAACAAGCAGCTTCTTGGGGTCTTCCTCGCCTTAACATTATCCTAACTAACTTACTCAGACCAAATTGATAATGTACAATCTATAGATCTAACTTTATATCAGCTTAAGGTAGTCATCGATGTTAGTTCAAGACTTTCATTAGCAAAGAAATCATCCATCTTTATCCTCTGTTTGTTGATTTGGCGTCGCTCACTCCACACAGAGCACACGTCAGTGCCGTCTCTTTCTTCCCTAAAGAACACACAAACTACAGTTATAACCACTACTATCAGTGCCATAAACAAGGAGTATGCAATCACATTTAGTTCCGATTCGACTATTGCCTCATAACCCTGATCAGATATCCGTACTGATGTTTCTATTGGATCATTACTCTCAAAGAAGCCTGGTCGAGGACCAATTTCTATAGAAACTGGAACACTAAACCAATCTAATCGTCCTGATTCAGTACGGGCATTGACAAGGTTCGATTGAGATGTAAACGTCGATCCATTCTCATTATCACTCTCGTCGGACCAACCTTGGTCTGTTCGTGCTAAACTATAAATGTCAATAATGTCACCAACCTTGTAATGACTCAAGTCTAATGTTACTGTAAAGGTAGTCTCGTGAGGTATGTCGAATAACTCATCTGAATCTGTCTTGGAATGATCATGACGTGCCCATCGGGTATCACCACTCTGAACCGGAGTGAAACTTGCCTCTTCATTCATAGTTTCAGCATCTTCGCCTTCCATCACTTCAAAATCTCTCAGTATTGTAAAGAAGGCATCTAGTTCTTGCTTTGTTGGCTGTGTAACACAATCAAATATCTTCTTATCTAATACATTCCACATCCCGAACATGATGGCGGTCTCTGTGACTGATAACGAGCCTCCAACTGTCCATGTTACTGTAGTGTTTTGCAATGAAGATGATGCTGGAATAATCATAGACCGCGTCTTGTGACATTGACCTGGTGGTCGAGGACTGAGTGGTATATCATCATCTTTAAGTTCAACTCCACCTACAGATCGTATGATAGTATATGGTTCTACTAATTCAGTTGCCAATAGTGCCATTCTAATATTGTTGAAGAGTTGAGGAGGTAGTATATCGTTATCACTATGTACTGTATATTCATATCCATTCCAATAGCTATAATCTGATGATGGATTATAGAAGCCTGGAAGATCTTCAATTACGAAGTCATTTGGTGGAGGCGATACTACTCTTGCTACGAAGGCACGTAACGACGAGCTGTCATACACTTGACTTTGTTCAGATGGATATGTACATTCCTCTTCGGTATTGTTGCCACTATGGTCATCACATGCACGTTCTGTCATCCATATCGATTCTCCAGGTGTATTTGTCCCTCTATTACTACCTTGAGAGAAGGCAAAGTGTTCAAATATAACTCCACTACATCCCTTATCACCCATGGGTGTATGACTTGTTCGAACTTCATACGGCAAATTCTTATTCAATCCAGCAAATTCAGAAAGTGCATATGATATATCTACCATTGCCTGTTCATCGATTGTTTGATCAGTATCAGGAGAAGTCCAACTCGGCACTTCAATTAATGGACTTATATCAATATTCTTCTGTGTACCATGAAATGATATTCCCAATGTGAATGAGTTAGATCTCATTACTTCATTCATAATTTGAGCTGGATAACTTGTCAAGACATTCATTTGTGGAGAGTTTTCAGCATAGTATAAGGGAAGGGGAAAGTCACATTCTGCTCCACTACTCGATGACTGTTGTCTATTCTCTGCATTCTTCTTTTGATTCGGCTTCTGATTCGGCTTACCCTTATTGTTATTGAGATGTCTATTCTCAATGTCATTCTCGTTATCTAATTCAATAACCAATCGTTGATAATAGCCAGCAACGTCTACAATTGGTATAGCCACAATCTTTCGTGTTGTGGCTAGACGAGCTAACCACTTTCGTTTTTCGTTAGTTATACCTTGATTTGCTAATCGTTGTCTACATTCTATTGCCCTGTTTGTATTCTCTATTTGCTGTTGCGGTGACTGTTGTTGTTGTTGCTGTTGATATTGTTGATTATCATCAAGTCTCCGCTCTCCGCCAACAAAGAACTTTGTAATCTTTTCTTTATTTGTATTGCCTGTTATACCATCATGATCAACATCATTAGTTGTTACTGCAGTTCCATCATTGACAACCCATGGACTTTGAAGAACATGATGATGAGTTGGTTAGCAATACAAAGGTTTGAACACAAGCTAGAGTAACTCTATAGACTGCGCTTACCTTAAACTTTCACAAACAGCACAATCCAACAACAACTTCACAACACTATATATACCACTCGATGCCAATAAATCCATTGAATCAATAGTATAATCTAATCCACTAATCAATAATACCTCTGGTATTGATTCCGATTGTATTGTATGTCCACTTAATTCTTCTTCGGTATTGAAGGATGATGATGGTGGTATATTTGATATTGCATCGTATATTGTTATTATTGGTGTGTAGCATGACATTCTACTATTATCATGTTGTTGTTGTTGTGAATCTCGTCTTTCTAGTGGAATATAATCAAATGGACAATCAACATATGCAAAAGATGAACTCAATATCGGATACAAATCTTTAGCATCTTGTACTTGTATTATATTCGTACCATATTGTAATTGTAAATTTTGTATGTTATTAAGGTATGTTCGCATATATTGTTGTGCTCTTTGTTCACTATTACTTAGAGTATTAGCTGACTGAACAGAAAGAAGGTGCACCAATATAAAAGTCAGTAGTTGAGGTAACTTTTTATGATACCGTCGGCGACAGCTCGAGCTTATACCCATCATTTCTAAATTGCAATATCACAACAACAAAGAGGAGTATCACAATAACATGGGGCAAACAATACGAGTAGAGCTAGCAGAGAAGAATGGCGGCGCATCGATAGAGACACCCCCGCCACTCAGGCTAAATACTAAATATAATAACTAACTGGGCACTTTTATTTGGACGCCGGGCGCTATGCCCAGCAAACAAAAAGTCCAATGAGATCATTATAATATATCCGCCAGTATCCGCCCCTATTGCAAATCTCTCGCCTCATATCCAATTGAATTGCAATCAAATATCCCTACATCCCTCTACAAATACCAAATATATCAATAAATTATGGTCAAAATAAAAGACGGTTCGACAATCGATACCAAAAAAGATACAACTACCACAATCCCACCATTTGCAACGACCAACAGTAACACAATGAGTAGCCGTAATACTAATAGTTGTTCCAATACTCTGTATAATAGACGGAGGAATAGTTTATTAATAAGTGGTATATTGTTATTAATAGTTATATTGAGTGTATTCTACAATCAAGGAGATAATACTTCCGTTATAACAAACGGTTCATCGAAATCTATTGGACATAATGTACGGTTACGTGGTCTATTATCAATTACCAAACAAGTACGAATATTGGATGAATGGGAAAGTGAAGATGACGACGATAGTATTGCGTCAGTTGAAGATATTAATACTGTCGAAGAATCGCCAGTGGCAGGTGGTGCAGAAGATGATGAGGAAGACGAGGCTGAATTATCAACCTTGGCTAAAGCAGCTGTATCAACTGAAATGTTGGATGAGGATGCAATTACTGCATTAGATGAGGATACTGAAACTGTACTTGATGAAGATTTGCCACAACCTGCTGTAGAAGAGACAGTAAATGAGGATGAGGATAGATTTGATATAAATGAAAATGAAGAAACAACAGAAGCCAAGGAGGCAGCTTATGAAGAGTTGGCAAAAGAAGAGGCATTATCAAAAGAAGAACCAATTAATACTGCCACTGAATTAGAAAAGACTACCACTGATATTGAGGATCTACCCGAGGATGAAATAGCCGCAGCCACCGAATCTACAGATAATGTTGAACCTGTTGAGGAAACTACTGAATCATCAGTTAGTGTTGAGGATGAGGAAGAAGAAGAGCAGTCCGAGTTTGATACAGAGATTGATAAGGAAAGTGAAGAGATATTTGATGAGATTGAAGAAATTGATGAAGAGATTGAAGGTATGTTGTATGTGTTGTTTAGTGGTGTTCATATCTTGTGTGTATTCTATTGAGTTTGGTCTAACCTCCGATTATGAAACAATGTACAGAATTAGAAGATTTAGAAGCCACAACAAATCAAACATCAGAAATTGAATCCAAAATAAACCAACTCGAAGAACAGGAAGAAGAATTAGTAGATGAGGCAATTGCACAAGAATTTGGTGATGGACTTGTATTCGATGATGATTTTAATGATAATATGACTATAGCCGAGAGTTTAGTACCATTAGAAGAAGAGATACAAGAAATTGAAGAGGAGGGTAATATTGATATGTTGGCTGAGGAGATTAATGAAATTGAGGAGGAGATTGAAGGTTCGTTTGTTATGTAGATTTGGATAATTGTGCATATCATGTGTTTCTCACCCGTTGATACCATTTTTGTTTCTATCTCATCCACTCGATACATATACACCCCTGCTGCAGCAATTGAGAGTTTTGATGACGATGATGAAGCCGAGGCGGTTGATAAGGAGGAATACCTCACAGATTTGGAGGAGATAAAGGAAGAGGGTTAGTCTATAGTCTGATATTGAATACTTGTCGATCTTTTATACCCTCTCATATCGATATATCTCCTCACCACACGCAGCCCAAGTACAACTGGAAAAGGAAATGAATAATACTGTTGATAATGCCTCGTTACCATCGGATCTTGACCTCGATACGTTGACAATGGATTGGACTACATTAAACCCACCTAACACGGAAATGGAAATGACGCTTGGCACTAGTATTAACGAAACAACAACGGAAGAGGCCGTTTTAGGGGCTACCGAGTCACAAGAAGGTGAAACGAATCCATTAATTGAAAACGAGGGTGATCTAAATGTTAAGGAAACAGAAAGTGAACATCTCAAGATGGACGATGATGAAGAACGTACACCTGATGAGACGATAGATTATGAGGAGGATACCACATTTGCTACTTCTGAGGCCGCAAATGAAACACAAGTAGTTGCATCAGATGAGGGTATAGACGACACACCGGACGATGGAGGGCACAATGACGATGCCCCTACTGAACCGGCAGAATCACCAATAGACGACGAAGGTTCATCAGCAACCCCTGTCCCTCGTCCAGCCGTCGCGACAACTGCCTCTCCAACCACATCATCCCCAACTGAATCCTGGAAAACAAACCCACCGACGCTAAAACCTACATTTAAATACGTTGATAATGATGATCAACTTGATCCATTGGCTAATCAAGAAAAGGAGGCATTTGATAATGGAGAGGCTATACCGGTGAAAGATGATGATGACGATGTCAAAGAAGATGATGACGATGCAAAATTTCCAGTAACAGGAGCCACGTCATCTTGGGATGAAAAGCCAATTGCAGAAGACATATACCGAGCTGAAGACGAAGTGAAGAAAGTTGGTGGGGGTCTTATGGTTGCGGCTATTATATTGATGATATTTACGGCATATCAAATGTCTGAGAATCCCGACGGGATCTGTGCTAGGTGAGTTTCGTTCGAGTTTATCTTCTGTTGCTTCTTCTCCCTTACTTGAGCTAATCTTGTATTTATGCATGTATTCTTACTTTAAATATCAAAGCTTGTGTCGGCTTGTCATCACAGTCGTTGGTTGTATCATTAAGATCATGCTCATACCATTCAAGTACCTCATGGGAGGTGCTCGACCATCTGGGGGTCATTGTAAGTTTACTTTTTTAACCTTATTTTCTCATATTTGATATCTCTCCTGATCACTTGACCTTTCACTTTGTATCAGATATGACAACACCTGACTATAGAGACCCATACGGAAGTCGGCACATGGAATTGACGTAAAATGGAGCTATGAGTTGTTGCAGTTGAGCTATACGGATGTGGCACAAGTCTAACATAAACAGCACTGTTTATCAAACTCTAGAAGCATGCTTAGTGTACAATATCCTCTAATACTTATTATGTCACTAGAGTTGAGCCCCCTTTCCAAAAGGTGGCCCTACTAGTGCACTTCCTCCTTCTTTTCTTTATATGCACGTGCCATGTTCCTAACGACTGTGTTAGGTACCAACGCCAGATTATCCAACTTGCTTCCATAGACAGGTGAGCCGACGCTGGTGTCGATAACCCTTTGATCGGCCTCAGAATGAGGATTCTCTTTCAAGTTCTCCCGAGCTTCACTAATCTTTGCCTTACTCTTCTTAAACCAATCTTCAACGGATGCACGCTCGTATGTGATACCATCAGCCGCAACCACTGGATCGTCAGTCATTAGAACAAGACTGATGGGACATACTAGCTCCTCAGGAGGGTTCATTGTAACGTTCTTACTTTCTTGTTGAGCAGGCTTGGTATCATCTTCATATTCTAATATGGCACATCGAAATGATTTCAGCTTGAATCCTTTCACTCCATAGCTTCTATCTCCTATCCTTATCGTATCATTCAAATAGTCATCGTCACTTACGGCCTCCTTCAAGGCCATCATGGACTCTATATTTTCATACTTAACAAGCCAAGTGTAGAATTCGTCCACGCTACCTTTGATACATGATTGTTGTGACCTCAAGAAGATGAGTAATGGATCATTTTCATTCAACTCAAAGGTAGACAGTGTCATAGATGTATTACTTCTCTGCTTAAAACTTGATATGGAAATCTCAGTGGTTTCACAAGTCAGCACTAGGGATGAATCGATACCAATCTCAGAAGGTACCTCTGTTGTGGTAGGTGGCGATTCAATTTCAGGTGGAACATCTTCTTGCTCTACAGTAGCCTCAGGTTGTGTAGTTTCACCGGCAGATGATTCTTCTTCCAACTCGAGCTTTCTGATATCATTCTGTTCCACCATGCTTTTGACTTTCTGCTCATCCACAGCTACAGTAGACACCGTAGACGAAGGTGACATGACAAGTTGAAGAGCTTCTGCCTGTTGAGGAGAGGAGTTGGATGGCTGATCAATACTATTATGTTTCACAGTTCCAACTACTTCTCGAATCAGCTTAGGTGGTAATCTTATCAACATACCAATACCAATAGATGTCATTCGGGGTATTACTACAAGGTACTGAATTCCTCTACTCAGGATTGAGCATATGCTGTTGAACAGATGTTTGATGACAAGACTGACATTTGCAGTCGATTTCAATGCATCAGCTACTGAATCATATGCTGCCAAACTTGCTACCGATAGCAACCTTGGAAGGTTCCATATCATCCCGCATAACTTTGAAGATGTGTCGAGCAACATTGCATGTCCATGATTAATAAATGATAGTAGATGTGAGTAGATGGATTTCTTCTCCTTCTTCTTGGCATTCTTTGGCTTCATTGATATCTTCCTCCTTTTAATTGGCTTGGGCAAATAATATGCTGCCAAACATAGTACCAAAAAGGTAAGTGCAATTATGCCTAATATAGTAAATCCCACTGTCTCCAAGAATTTGACTTTTGCATCGCCTTGATCTTCTGGATATAGTTTGTTGGTTTCGGTTCTTGGATAATTATATTGCTTTCTTTCTTTGGGTTTTGGCATTTCTGTTTCATTAGCTGTGATCTCCGGCAGTATGAAATTGAAAAAGTATTGATTAGTTTCATCCTCAGTAACACGGACTTGTGAAACCAGATAATCTAATGCATCTCTTCTGTTCATTTCTTTCCAATCTTTGTACCGATCAGGTAGTACACTTTGCAAAATCCGAATTAGATAGCACTCTTTAGCTGCTTGGAGTAAATGGATATGTGAAAAAGCTTTGTCTATCACCCATTCCAAGCCATAGTCGTGTCTAACTTGATCGCATATATCGATCAATATTGGAACGGTCAAGTTTGGCCACGTCCAAGAGTCGTCCAAATCAGGATGCGGCTTGGAGGCTAATGCGATTTCTATCTCCGGCCAGAAAGAATACTCATTATCATTATTGGTATTGGATGCCTCATCAGCATCGTAATCATGAGGTAGAAATCTCTCGTACATGTCAATATTACGATCCAATACTGATGTAGAAACGTATTCTAATTCTGTTCCCTTGGCTATGTTTTCGTAGTAAGCCATGACGTTGTACCAATTGTAGTATTCTTTGTTTTCACCGAGTGACAACAAGATATCTCTAACCATATTCATCCCATTTTCAAGGAGTGATCTTTCATCATCATCTTCATCAAGCTTTGAAAACATATCAGTATATATTCTCCCCATATCACTATCAAAGTTGCCGCCCTCATGAGAAGCAACAAGCACTTTCTGATAGAAATCTAGTAGCTGTTGTGCCTCTTGACGAGTTACATTCTCATGCTTGGGTTCATCATCATCATCATCATCATCATCATCCTGTAATGTTTCCTCCTCAAATATTACTTCTGATTCCTCTAGTTCCAATTCGTACTTAAGGAAGAATCCCATCAGATTGTTGAAATCGAATGCCAATGGTTTTTTATAGGATTGTAACAACCTTGCTTCAAGCTTGTCAAGCCTATACAAAATCTTTGTTCGTTCTTCGTCGCTTAGTAGAGATAGCATATATGCACTAACTCTATCCCGTTTTTCTATATCTTCAAGTTTAGGAAAGGAAAGTTTGCGAAATGAATATGAAGTGTATCCTTCACCGACTCGCTCTCCATCAACCTTTGGAACAACTAGATCAATCATCTTGTCGACAAAATAACCTTGAAACACCATGGGTATCTGCCGAAGTACATATTCCTCTCTATCTTCCACTGGTACATGCCGAAGTACATCGTATTCGTACTCTTCATATTCTGCATTGGCTATCAATGTTGTCAACATTTCCCTCAAATCGTCAAGCCATTGCTTGATTGCCCGTGTGCATGGGGGCTCTAACAAGTACTCATCTGCTAGAGAACTTACTACTTCCGTATCAGAGGGGATATGCCGGTTACCATCAAGATTTAGGCTGGATACACCCTTCTTAATAGCTTCCTTTTCTAATCCCCCTTCCAACAAGGATAGAATAAAAGATCTATCGTCACCACTAATACCAGAAAGTTTATAATCTATCACATTCGTCTTGTTCATTAATACTTCATCTCTCAGATCTAATTCAAAACTTGCCTTGGATATGAATTTTGATGTAGAAACTTTCCTTTCCTCTGGATGTGAAGGCCATGTACTATACCACCAATCGACGTCTACCTCGT
>Ga0214480_101037_pt1 | contig 12795 bp, 9 predicted proteins | sample M1_20Mar14CPVII9_3_FD_165042 | JGI IMG/M metagenome (GOLD analysis project Ga0214480, IMG submission 165042) | Marine eukaryotic communities from Monterey Bay, California, United States - M1_20Mar14CPVII9sort6BwellE17 | ecosystem: Environmental > Aquatic > Marine > Unclassified | place: USA... | reverse complement strand
ATTTGACGACAGACGGCAACCGTACTTATACACACCTGAAAAGATATGATCAGCTCAATGACCCTTACATAGTTAAGCTCAAATGCATACTCCGCGGAGATGATAAACTAAACCAAAACTAAACTAATTTGACGACGGACAGACCACCATACATTTTTTGAGGACGATGGTGCACTTATCCAATCGACGATGACGAATGCTTTTTATTTCTCATAACTTAACATAACATACAATATGAGCGACTACATACCAATAGGAATAGATCTAGGATCACTACATGCCCGAGTTGCAATTGGTTCAGTATCCTCTTCAAAAACAGCCAACACAACAGATACACAACCTTTACCCGATGTTATTTCCAATGCTCAGGGTTCACGGTATACATTGGCATTAGTTTGTGATGATATAGATACGGATACGAATACAACTAATGGACAAGAGGCACGTCATATCTTCGGCGAGGCAGCCCGTCGGGCATTGGCTAGAGAAAAGAAGCCACCAATATCAAAAGACCCTTCATCATTAGTTCAAGAGTTGGTACGAAGTAGTAGTTCTGCTGCAGATAAAGATGATATGGAAGCAACTAATAAAGGACTTAAAGCGGTGGCCTTCTTCTCGCACTTGACTGAATTGGCATGTGATGCTTCCGGGTCACATCCATCTAAAATGAAAACAATTGTGGGTGTACCTGTTAACTCCACTATTGAAGAACAGACAGGTATCGTGGAGACTGTAGAGCGTGGTATCAATCATGCATTTGAAGAACGATCATCAGATAAAGATATTAAGGATCTGAAGAAGAAACAAAAGAAAGATGGAGTTGAGCCATATGTTATGGCAGTAGTCCAAGATCCAATTGCAGTATGTATCGCTCATGGTCTAACAGAGATTGAACACCCCGGAGTTATTGACTTGGCTTCCTCTACAGATGAATCTGCTAGTTGGAAGAATGTTCTTGTTATTGATTGGGGAGCATCTGGTTTAACAGTTACACATATAGCTCGGACATCCTCCAGCTCTTCACTGCTCTACATTGTCAAGACTATAACAGACACGTCTTGTTCAGGAACAAACATCATTTCTACACTTGCTAAACATTGTGCATCAATGTTTGAGCGTAAGACTAAGGTATCTGGTGTACTAGATTCCAAAAAATCAGTTCATCGTCTTGAGATTGCGTGTGAATCAGCAGTTAGAACTTTGTCAAGAGCGCCAACAGTAACTGTTGCAGTAGATGGTCTTTACGAAGGTATGGATATGAATGTACCAATCTCTCGTCCTCGTTTTGATATGCTTGTGAATGGCATAATTCGTAAGGCCGAGACACTATTGCAAACGTTTGTAGGTGAAGAAAATGAGTTTGATTTTGTACTTGCCGCAGGAAATGTGTGTGACATGCCATCAGCAACTACCTTGATTCGCACTAAGTTGTTTCCAAATGCAAATGCTGGCAGAGGTGATATCCCAGCTGACGAGGCAGTAGCTATTGGCTGTGCTCGATATGCTGCATCCGCTTTGTCGTGTGAAACACACTCAAAGAAGATTGATGGATGTACAAGAAAAGTAAAGACGTGTCCGCTCTCTATTGGTATCTGTCGTATTGAGAATGACAAGGAGAATGGTGACATTGAAAGTGTCATCTCAAACACCGCTATCCCATTGATTCATGTGGGTGAAGCTCTCCCTGTCAATGTGACAAGGAAGATTACATACAATAATGGTACTGATTCATGGTTGGAAAATTCGTACATCGCCATAGTCCAAATGGGAAAGAAGAAGAAGGTTATTGGCAAGATTGAGGATATAGAGTTGGAGGATAAAAGTTTCGAAATAACAATGGAGCTAAGTGCCGCTGGAGAATTAACATTGGCGGTAAATGGCGAGGAAAGCACTACACTGTGATAACACATTCATTTGAGTGAAGTATATGTCGAGAGTAAGAGAAAGAGAAGAAAGAGAGCATGAATTGTTCTTTTAAGAAAATCTAACAACCTTAACTGTTAGAATCTAATGATATCTTCATTTAATGTCCATATGAAGGTGGATCAGCATAGCAGTTACACTGCACTTTTGTACTCATCTTTCAGGCTCCACATATTCTTATGCTCACCAGCTCTGTGATAATCTGCAATGTCTCTCAGTACTTCCCTGGTTTGTCGTTCTTCTAACCGACCTCCACTTGCCAAACGCAAATCTTTTACAGCCCAGAATGATCTCTTTGAGAAGAATTCGAATAATGTAGATCTTACACCTTCTTTTGTTGTGATTGCAGGACCTGTGACTTCAGGTATTCCCAAACCCTTTGCTCGCTCTTTTGCATTTAATATTAGCTTACCAAAGTGAGCAACACTTCCACCAAAACCACTACCCAAAGAGGCAGCAGCTGTTGCTGCCTTTAATGGTCCTGATTGTGCAGAATCTCCACCAGGTTGAACAAAACGTTTTGAATTTACTGTCGTATCCAATAATCGATTTCTTAATAATGTTCTATACTTCCCATCAGATGTACCACTAATATTACTATTACCAGTTGCAACTTGTGCAGATGCAGTTCGAGTAATCTTTCCGTGTATTGCAACACCACCATCAGCACTTCTAGTAAATGGATGTAATGCACCAGGTGTCTTCTTTGACATTGCTTCCAGCGTGTAATTTACTGGCAAATCGGATTGTGTATCAGCTAAAGTTGGATCAATGGTTATTGATATTTTTGATGGTACTTTTGAAGTACTAGTTGGAGGATTACTACCACCACTCATCTTTGCCCTCTTTGCAGGTGGAGCAGCTGCTGCACTACCATTGCTAATACTACCACCTTTTGTAAAGGTAAGTGTACCCAACACAGTACCCTCTGGAGCATCCTCCCAGGCACTTGCTAATCTATTTGGAAGGCGTATCATCCATTGTTCAGATGTTGATGCATGAATAGCTCCATAAGTTGATCCTGAGACGGCCCCTGGTGCCTTTGTAGGTGATTGACTTGTCATCTAATTACGACTTGTTTATAACAAAGTTAATTTTAATGTTTGTGGACTGTGGTATATATTCTTGGTATTGTACACTATTATATACCCTCTCTCTTACAATATAAAACCTACTATTGCAATACTATTACTATAGTTTACCAATACTATAGAATACCCTCTCTAACAGTGTATTTTACCAATACTATGATATATACCAACCAACATCTACGATAACCTTCCAACATTCAATCAGTTAGCCAGCCAGCTCTTCTTCAGATGGTCAGATATGCACTCGAAGAATTAGTAGGAGTTTTCCTTTAGTGAAAACTGATACGGCAAATTTAGTTATTTGTAGTGTCGAGTCTCTCACTTACTCGCCTGATCCTTGATGCATTCATTTTCATATCTTGCCTTGATCCTCTTCGTTGATAATTTAGTTTGCGCTTCAGGGGTTGTTTGCATGCACTTGCTTCTGTTCTTTCCATCAAGGGTGATGTTAGGATAGAGATGCATGAGTGTGACAATGTTTAATTTTACTCTAGATATACCTCAAAGCTTATTGAAGATCCCATTGCATGCCAGCTTGGCGATATGTGGATCCGAGCCTGCTTTTCTAATCAGCTTCCTCTCAACATACAGAATGCCAGCTTTGTTCTCTGGCACTTGGGCCAGATTTGATAGTAGACGAACAGCAGCGGCTCCTGCGTCCCCCTTGAGCGAAACAGAAGATATCATGGGTAAAAGAAAATCATACAATCGGACATTCATTCGTCGTGACGATACACTTTCATCCGAGAGTATCGACTTTGATATTAGAGAGGATGAAGTTGGTCTTGTTGACTCATCATTCTTCCGGCGTGCCATACCCGACATGGAAGATGCCATACCTAATTTTCTTTTTAATAGAGTAGAAAGATCCGTGATCCTTATTAACAAATCACAGGAACGATCCCTCATGTCACTGTCGATTGTCGCATCGTAGCCCATCTGCAGCTTCAGTGCTACAACTCGAGTGACAGTATTACTCTCGGGTTCGACATATTCCATAGATTCAGGACCCAGGCGTGGCATGAATAACATGTCGGTTAATCGATGAAGCATAACATCTGGAGTACATAAAAAGACTCCCTTGTTGTCGGGGTTTTCAACCAATGCAGTAAGGAGTTCAAGTACTGCCTGAACTGAAGGACGATGCCAGCCGCACGAAGAAGTGTTCATAGTTGTTACATCATCCGGGTCAAGTATTGCTGACAGAGCAGGGAAGATTGCAAGTAGTGCACGAACTTGATACCCAACAGTATCCCAAACTACCGAATTGGGAATATTATTGAGTGTCTCTGCCTTTGAATCATACTGCTTTGATAAATACATACCACCAAATCCAAGGTAGGTTGATGCTCCATATTTTGCTCGTTGTTCCCCATTCTTCTCGGATGTATTCACATTACTGTCAGTGCCATCTTCTCCTGATTCATCTGCAGGTGGGAGTTGTTGATCAGGGACAGAATGTATCACCTCTTTGGCATCACTCTCAAGAAAGACACGATCAATGAAGAGTTGTTTCCCCGTTATATCAATAAGCGGTGCAATATTGATCAATGTCTGCAGTGCATGAACACACATGTTGGAATTGTGTGACGATGATGCATTCAAAGATGAGTATGTTTCATCACCCGACCGTTCCTCATTACCTCCGCCGCCTGACGAATACCCCCGGTAGTACAAGGCTCCTGTTAATATTCTTAATGCACCTTCCGAATGGTATAAGAAACGTAAATTTTGCCCAACATATGATAAATTGCGGAATATAGCAATAATAATATCCAGCATTTTCACATTCGATTCTGTTAGTAACAAATTTGGATCAGATGATGATACAAGGGGTGATGCAAGTTTTTCACGACATATTTTTCTCCAACGTTTATGTTTCCCATTGAGAGAAGAACCATCCCAAGTTGCAACTGTAGGTTCAAGGTTGGTATTATTAAGTTCATTATCATCCTCCTCATTAGCATCAAATTCAATTGCATCATCAAATAATTGCACCAACATTGCAATTACCTTCTCTCCACCATATCCCAAACAATAATTAGCATCAACATCGGAAGTTGCACGCATTAATGCATTCAATGCCAACGCCACTTGATCGGGATTTGTATGGGATAATATTTTGGATACATTTGTGGCATCATAATTCATCAACTCTCGATGTGTAATGTTGAGATCAATTGTGGGAGGAGGTGCAGGACCACGAGATGTTTTACGTCTCTTACTTTCATTATCCTTGGTTGTCTTACGTTTTTGTTTGGATCGGTTCATAATGAACTATTTAGTATATCTGTATGCTGCTCAAAGCTGTAGTTAATGTATTGGTGTTAATGTGTATAAAGGGGTATCAAGGTGGTAGATATTGTGATGGTATCAATGTAGATTACTAATGTGTATATATACCATAAAGCTATTGCTAGAATAATGTGTATGATGTATCTAACGTACCAACAAGAGGAAGATGAAGATGGAAGATGGTTGGAGTGTCGCTTGTCAGACCGTTGAAACAAGGATTACCCTCAGTATCTTCAACCGATATATCCAGACTATTCGTAAGCGTTTGAAACTAATGAGTTGAGTAGTGTTCTATACCTGTAGCTCTAGCAGTAGTATGTACATTTAGAGAGTAATTCGCCGACTGCCAGTCATTAGTAATGAGTTTTCATGTACGATGTGAAGAAAACTCTGTTTAGGATACCACAGTCAACTTTTAAATGATGGAAAGTTGTGTGCCAAATCAATCAGATACAAACATTATATTCACGACGGCGTCTAACCATTAGTATAAGAGATATATTATGATGATTATAAGCTTCTTTAGCATAGTATGCATGCAAATGGCATCATTAGCTAATTCATTTAGCATACCTTATACACCTTACCCATCAAAAATAACAACGTCATCATTATTTGCAACAAACTGGGATGCATTGATAGCTGAAGATGAAGAAGATGATCTAAGTTTTGTTGGTCCGCCCGTACCTCGAGATATGAGGTATAACATGTTTAATATCAATAGACAACGAGAAAACTTTGAACAAATAAAAGCAGTTGGAGGTGTAGATCTAGTTAATGATATCTACGTCAGAGACCCCGATAGTACTACCTTTTGGTATTGTGGAAAGGTAGCCAGGGTATCTGATATTCCACTTGAACAGGCAGTGTCAAAGCAGTGGTCTATGATTGAAGAGCATGCAGCACGTCTACGCCCATTAGAGCTATATCCAAAGTGGAATAGTTTAGAGATATGGACAGCGCAAGGAGATAGTGAGGTTTCAGTTGCTTACTGTAAACCTGAGATTCAGTTTGTAATGATGAAGAAGGATGTTGAAGGAGCAAGTGATGTTCGTAATGTAGCAGTTGGATTTGCAGGTGAGCTCTATGAAAATGACGAGGAAGGCTTTCGGACGATAAGAGATGCCAATGGTTTGGCAGTGAAGCCAGAAATCCAGCAACAAGATAGACAACCTACGGATAAAGAATTGGATGAGCTGATGGAAGTGTTAAACTCTCAAGTAGCTGCAACTAATACCGAGAACCAATAATAGGAAACGTAAGTGCTGTTTTCTTCTCACTATTGCTGAACAGTATCGCTTCTTACATATTCCACCCAAGATTACCCAGAGGATCTAGAGTACCTCCACTAAACTTATCAAATGCATTTTTGTTCCCATTCTGTTGATTGCGTTGTTGTTGCTGTTGCTGTTGAGGTGCAGGCATTTGTGCCATCCCTTGTTGTTGTGAGGGGTATTGTCCAGGATATTGGCCCTGCATAGGAGCTTGTTGTTGTTGCATTGGTTGTTGAGTTTGGTGACTATTATTAATATTATGTGCAGGTGCCGACATGTTCAACAGATCATTATGTGGTTCTGTTGGGGTAGTCGCTCCACTTGTTGTATGATGGTCCATATCTAACAAACTTCCACCAGATGCCGGAGGGGCAGGATGATGATCATCAAGTAAATTGTCGGCACTAGAATGAACTGAAGAAGCCACAGATGCAGATGGAGCAACTGCGGGAGTGTCATCGAAAGCACCAAGTAATGAATCTGAAGAATGCATTGATTGTGTAGAAGCAGTAGGATTTTTTGGTTGTTGAGCTCCTGAATGTACCGATGAAGATGTAGATACATTGGAATTTGCCCTAGAACGAGTTGCTGCTGTCCTATCAAAATCTTCATCATATTCCTCGTCTTCTAAACTAATTCTCGTCACCTTTGCCATAATTGAACTTTGCCATACTGGAACACACTCTGAATCGCCCACACAATCCATCCATACGGGTACTGCATTCTTATCCCTATCTGTACCAGGTACTAATGCAGTTTTAAATCGAAAGTGATATGTACCAGGTAAAGGGAAACTATTTTTAATCTGCCCCAATTGTGGAGGATATCCAGGACGGTTTGATTTAGGCGCTAGAAAAACATTTGGTGTATCCTCAACATCACCATCCTCTGGTAGAAAATATCTGTATATTGCAGTGAATAGAAGTGTGGTACAATATAGAGTAGTATAGTATATGTTAGAATTGTGTATGCAAAACACTGCACATAATATTAACACTCTAAAAACATAAAATTACTTGTGTTGTGAAAACGCCATTTCCTCCGCTGTTTCCATCCACAAAATAATATTATCATACCGCATCTCGCATACATAATCCTCGAGTATACGCACCTTATTGACGTCATCTTCCTCCTTCTAGACTATGTATTACTTTAATGGTATTTCCGTTGATTGAATGTATTTTTATTTTTTATGCCTATCGTACCAAGGTATCATTTTAACATTCCACATGTAAGCATCTCAAACTAACTCTATAGTTCATCTCATACATTATAAAAACGTCTATATAAAGCTCTCTCCCACCACTAATTCAACATCATGGCAATATCGCTGGGTAGGCGGGCTTACCGCACCTTATTAGCTACATCGTTGGCCATTATCATCGTTTCTATCATCGCCTCGGCGCCCATTGGTATGTACTCATATATCACATATTTTCTGTCTCTGATACATCCTGATACATCTTACCAATAATACTATGTTATCGTAAATCATTATTATGTGATGTCCTATTATTATACCAAATTGAATATAATTTACTTCATAATTATATCTTACTTTATATATCTCTCTCTCCATCTTAGTATCTGCCACTCAAACTAAAACATGTATGGAGGTTAAAGAAGATTATGATCTTCGTAATTCGGCTAGAGATAATAATGTGATGCTAATTGTAACGGAGTCTGATAACAAAGAACGTGAAAAACTATGTAAAAAGTTGGAGGCAACACCAGATGAAAGATTAATAAAAGGCAAGGGTGGTGATACTGTATTTGCATACTTGGAGATTACAGATGGAAAGGAAGATTATGAAGGAGTTTGGCAGGAAGGGAATAGGAACTTTGTGAAGAATTCGCTTGGATTGAAGAGTTATCCCTCTTTTGTATACTTAAAGAGTGGAATGGATGGCTTCTCCAAATACTCTGATCACATTGCTCCATACACGGGATCAACAGACTCTCTTGACATGTCAGATGTGGAAAAGTTTATTGAGAAGAAGGTTGGTTTTCGGCTTGGCAACGATGTATACAACATTGTGTTCTTTGATACCTTAGCGTCAAGATTTGTTTCTTATGGAGATGCTACTGGTATTGATCTGTTTAAACAACGACTTCTTCAAGGACTTGTTCGTGTTAGCACGTTATTTTCATGGAAAGAACCTTTTCGTACCATCGGTAACTTATACAATCGTGCTTTTACAATGTCATTTGAGCACGGCGTTGATTACGCTGAAAAGCAAATTGTCAAATTGCAGAGAAGGCTTGAAAATAATAAGAGTACAATCACTGCTGATAAGAGTCATGAATTCCAACAGAAGATTGCAATTCTAAAGAGTTTCTCGGAACCAAAGGAGCTAACTGCAGAGGTAAGAGACAAGAAATGTTCTTTATACTATGTGTATCAAATCATATTATTAACATGTCAATACTCATACTTATACTCATGTCTTATCCAGGACGACAAACAGATTTTTATCCATGCTATGCTTCATTTTGGTTTGCTTGTTGCAACTATTTTGTTGTTCATTGTCCCAAGTGATGATGGAGAAGGAGATGACGAGACAAATGATGGAGAGAAAGTTATTAATGCTGAACCGATTATTGCCAGAGCTGTTGATGAATCTTCCAAGAAGACGAAGTAGTGAGATATGATGAAAGTATGAAGATTTGTTAGTAGTATGATGAGAGCAAAGCAAATAGTATCTTATAATTTAGTGCTAGAAGTAAACAACTAAAGATGATGATTCCAATATCCATAGTTCTAGGCTTTTAGACAACTAAATATGTCCATATCATGTTGTAGTTGTCGGACTTTAATTTCGAGGCGGTATCCTGCCCGTTTTTTCAACAACTTTTAACTTTCTCCATTGCGGATCTTTGCGGATGTTTCCACACCATGGCTTTCATGCATATTGTACTCATTCATTATCTTGATAAGATGATAAAACGATAAGGAATTGGCTTCTTTGTTGTTTGGGATACTAGTGAGTCGGTCGTCGTGTAATTTATAGGTCGATACAACTTGAGAAAGAAAAGATACAAGATTTACCCAAGATATATATTCATATCATTAAACTTTGATATCTACAACGATACAGCCCTCTCCAATATTAATATGAATATGGTTGCTTCTGTAGAAGATGATACTGCTGAAATATAACATGGCGAGTTCATGAGTCGCCAAGATAAGATTTGTAAATCGGGAAAACAAATGACATTGGAAAAACTAGACGAAGATAACTGTTCTGATGATGATGGCTATGTTCCTCCTCCATCTAGTAATACAGTCTCATATCAGCATTGCAATACTCATACTATCAACAGTACTAATAATGATAGTCGACCACCACATATAGCAAAGCAAAGAAGTAGCATAAGTGTCAACCCATTGTCTATGATGGATACACTTAAGTTGATTCAGACTCCGATTCGAAGAGGAAGAAGGTACTACAACTAGTGACAATAACAAATGCCGTCATCTCAACCATCTAAAACAAACCCTAATAGTACCGGAGGTCCTGAGCATAGACCATTGGTTGGAGGTTTTGCAGCAGCCGCATATGAAGCCGCGCGCCTTGATCATTACAAGAAAAGGGGGAAACTGGTGAATGGACATCTTCCTCGATCAGGAAAAGCTTAGTATCTAGGACAACATGTCTGATGAACCATATATATCAATTGCAACATATTGATATGATTATAGGATTTGGAAAGGAAGCGATAGAGACGTACATGTAGGGAGCTGTTTTGCTCTAAACTAAAGGAAACAAGTTAGGTAGGAGAACGACATAAGTTCAATGGTTTATGTTCTCTGGTTAATTAACACAGAGAAAAGAGATACATCAGTTCCAACTATACATTCTTGGTTTTGATAGCTTATCCCAGTCAAACTCCAAAGGAACTGCCCTCATCTTCTTCATCAACTTTGTCAGCTTTTCATGGTAGTTAAACCAACAATCATCTGGAACCTTATTTGGTGCTGCTAAATTGTTCATCTCATTTGGATCGACCTCTAAGTTGTACAGTTCATACTCCATTACTTTTCCATCGAGAGTAAAGTAAACTGCATACTTGTATGTGGTGGTGCGTATACATCGAACATAACCTGGTATTCCTGGGGGTGCTAGTGGCTCGTCAAATGTGAACAGGATTTCATCCTCTGGCAAGGGCTTTGAAGTATCATCATTCCTTAAGAATGGAACAAGAGACTTTCCTCTATATTGAAAAGGTGTAGTATCGATACCAGTTAGCTCTGCAATTGTAGGGAGGATATCGATTGAAGAGACCAGACTTGATACAACACGAGTGGAGCTAGTTTTGTTTTCATCACCTCCATCTGCTTCACAATCATCAAACCAGCCCGTTGGATAGTTGATTACTAATGGAATACTCATGGTCTCCTCGTAACATTGAATTCTTTTTTCTCTAAGCTTATGAGATAATGCATTCTCACCATGATCTGCCATTCGGATGATGATTGTATTATCCATCTGTCCCGTTTCTTCTAGTTTCTTCAACAAATTCCCAATCTCAGCGTCTACTTCTTTATGTAAATGAGCATAAAAGCGAATGTATCGTAAAGCATCACTTTGGCTCTTTCCTTCGTTTTTATCAACTGTGGTTGTCAAGTCACCAAACACGTGATGATGACTCAATATACTTTGTATTAATGGCTTTGATGATAAATCATCTTTGTAGTTTGGCGGTAGTTCAATAGGCAAATTTTCAAAGTCACGAGGATGATAGCCAGTCTTCTTGAAGAACTCATCATCAGTGAGGCCTGAGAAGCAAGAAGACGCCCAGACATCGTGCGGGTTGACTAGTGATGCAATGAGAAAGAAACTATCTCTTTCTTCGTCTTCTTCTTCACTAACTGACGAGATTCGATGCTTTGAAAGAAAGTTAAAGATACACTCATCTTCTTCCGCCTCAATATCCGCATCTTCATTTGAACTATCACTATCATCATCACTAACTGGCAATGGTTCTACCACTTCACTATTAGCACCACTACCAGCAGCAGCAGCTTTGATTAAAGTATCAAATTTATTCTTCTCGCCTCTTAGAAATCTCCCATCATTATTATATTTCAAACCACCACCCAATGTAGAAGAGTGCCATAGGGAGTGACCAGCATCAGGTGGATTCCAAGATGATGTTGCACCATACCATTTTAGGATTTCTCCTTCTCTACTCACTCGTTTCTGTGATGAAGGTGACAAATGCCACTTACCTTTCCATGCTACATCATATCTAGATTGTTGTTTATTGGCCGTCGGTGATGACATTAATCTCAACAGATTTGGACGATCAATAGTCTTTGAACTAACTTTTGTATTATCAATATCAACACCCAATCCTGAATCTGTTCTAGGATCTAAATGTCCTGGTGTAGTCTTTACACCATGTTCAGTAGGGTAGGATGATGTTAATAATGAAGCTCGGCTAGGACTGCATTCTGTCGTTGCAGTAAATGCATGAGTAAAGTGAACTGATGACCTATTCTTATTAAACTTTTCATTACAACCAATGAGACTATCGTAATGTGTTGATAAGTTCTCCTCTGCCCATCCCTTTGGCCAGTGTTTATGCGCCCGCTCTTGATCAGTAATTATTAATACAATGTTTGGTCGTTGTTTGCGTACCATAATCTTATGTTCAATTGCTGGAGATTAATGACCGCGTCAATACACTATACTGCATGCACAGATATAAATGCATTTATAAACACATGAAATGTACATTATATACCTACCTCTCATATCAAAAGTAAATGTACTAAGCACTAAGCACTACGATATGGTAAAAAGGTCAAGAACTGACAGGTACATGTGTGTTTAAGTAGTGAGACCATTATGCGCTACATAGTATTAATTATGCACCTGGGCGGCGCCGGGCGCCCTTCGCTTAGCTTTTCTTCCCCCGGTCTAGCTCGAGCAAATCATTTCGGGTCCGGCTCATTTACTTGGCTTCGGTATCGGGAGTCCATGCTAACTAAGTAGCCAGATCGGATATTTAAGAGGCTAAAGTGTATAAATAGTAATATTCCACAGTGGAATATTTCTAATCATCATTTTTTCACTCTTTTTTACGGTCTCTATCATGATTATTCCCCTACTTCTACTGATGACTACTCCAAAAGTTCAATAGTTGATAGTATGCCACTATGTACAGGTCATAGCGATGCATCTATGTGTGATCTCCGCCAGAGA
>Ga0214480_101036_pt1 | contig 12802 bp, 2 predicted proteins | sample M1_20Mar14CPVII9_3_FD_165042 | JGI IMG/M metagenome (GOLD analysis project Ga0214480, IMG submission 165042) | Marine eukaryotic communities from Monterey Bay, California, United States - M1_20Mar14CPVII9sort6BwellE17 | ecosystem: Environmental > Aquatic > Marine > Unclassified | place: USA... | reverse complement strand
TGAATTGGGAGATGGATTATTGTTGAAGAATGAAAAGTCCATCAGTGAGGTATTATTGGTGGTAGTGTTGACTCGGTTAGCACTGCTTGTAACACGTTGTGCTGACATCATCCTACCATCCTTCCTCTTCATACCACTAATCATACCAATGTTAAGTACAGTTGGACGGCTGTTAGAACGTCGTGCAGTAGATGTAGACGAAGATGTATTCAGTGTATCGTTGTTGTTACCACCTGTAGCCGCCTCACCATCATCAGCACTTGTATCCAACTTGTATTGCATTGGATAATCATAATTCTTATTCATAGTTTCAACAGTCAACCGTGCTATAGCCTTACTAACAGACTTCAATAACAATATTGATGAATCAATACCCGATCCCTTTCCTTTTGAGTCCGAGTCATCGTAATAATTGACAGTATTGCATACCCAACCGCAAATCAATTTCAACATTGGATGACCGATATATAGACTTGGTATGACTGTATCTTCACATAACCATGAAATGTAATGGTTCGGATGTATTGATTTTGGTATATGTAATGTTGATGATGCAATCACGTCTGTTGTCAAAGCATTGCTGGTGGTAGCACTTCTGTTCACATGCTTGATTAGACATGACACCAACTTGAAAGCCCCGCATTGTACCAAAGCCATTAATAAACTAATGATTGATTCAATGTGTAAGAATGGATCATTAATGGTTATACCTTGCTGCTCTGCCAACGAGGGAAGTATACTTGATATAGTCTCAAGTGCATTGTATTTGTCAATAATCTTGGTACGTTCTTCGATTAACAGAGTTGATGATGTAGACGATGTACCAATAACTTGTAGAATACTATCTAGTGATGTAGACATTGAAGTAAGAGCGGTAATAACTTGATGAATTGATGTCTTTGCAGTTTCTTCTTCTGATTTCCCATCGTTCTTACTTAGTTGATTCATTGGCCAATTCATGATGAATTGACAAGCTGTACACATACTCTCAACATTCTTATTACTGCCTTCATTACTTTCAGTACCACTTGATATGATAATATACTTGGCCATTTGTTTTAAGCATTCCTTCATCTCGTCAAAGTTCAAATCCATTTCACTACTTGTATTGGGTAGTGATAGTAAGTGTTGGAATTGATGTAATGCAATTGTTGATTTGGTTATTGGGATATAAACTCTGCTCGAGTCGTTGTCGGTTGTTGAGTCGGAGGAAGTGGTAGTAGCACCCGGTTTAGACAGCATATCATTCAACAAATTCAACGCCCCATCATAATCGGATTCAACTAACATATCTTGTATACTGCCCAATTGCACTTGTTCATTTGGTACAAACTCAAAACAGTTAGTCTTCTCCTCTTCACTATTGCTTGTTGTTTTGTACAGATAACGAAATGAGTATGGCCGTTGGTCGTCACTACTTGGTGGCGAGCATAAGTTTATAACACTACCACTGGCATTTTCGATTGTGTCTTGTGTAGTAATTGTAAACAATACCATACTTGAATCATTACCCGCATTCTTCATATTCAATTCATCATCTAGAGATGATAGTAAAGACTGCACAATATGAATCTCAACCTTCCCATCATTATCGCTTGAAGCAATAGCAGCAGCAACATATTTACTACCACCAATACTTTGTACAGGTGAACATGCCAACAACCAACTGCCCAAGGGTAAAATATATTGCGCACGAATTTGTAATGTTCGCATGTCAATCCATAATAATAATGTGGATGGACTCTTGGCTGCATTCTTCGAAGAGTCATCAGCTTGCCCAGAGAAGGCAACTAATAATGACTGATGAGTATTGTAATTATCAATACCCAATCCAACAATCTCCCTTTCAACCCCGCTTTTAACATTATCACTGCCCAGCTGTTCAGCAATGTTTTCATTCAAACTATCCAATACTAACTCAATCTTCTTTGTTGCTACATTATAATCTGCAACTGCCATACCACCAACACTGCCAGTTTGTTGATTAGCATATTGAATAAAGAATCGTATAGTTGACGAGTTAACATTTATACCTTGCATCCATTTCACTGTCCCTCCAGCAGACCCATTATCCTCACTTTCGGCGGCAGACAAAGAAGGTAACGGTAACATATCCATACTAATACAACTTAATCCCTCCTTAACAATCGAGTCGTTGGTTGAGTTTAATTTTGATGTATATAAATTGGTTATAATGATAACATTTGATGCTTGAGAAGATGGGGGACAGATTACTAGTAGTGTATTGCTCTCTTCTTCCTCACCATCAGTAGAGTCAGAAGTAGAGTGGTTATTTGGTATAAAGTATAACTGAGGTATAAACTCCTCCCTCTCTTCCTCACTATCGGTGGCACTACTTATTGAGCCAATAGCACGTGTGGCCAATATCAATCCGTTGCCATTGCATAAATTGATTTCATAATTACCAATAGTATTGTTTTTAGTAATAACTGCTATAATTTTACTGTTTGAGTTGCTGTTGGAAGTGGATGCTATTGTTGTTATACTGTTGGATAAAGTACACAACTCATTGTTAGCAGCGGATTCATCCTGCTCGCTGTTAGTGGTAGAGATTGTATCAAATAGTATATTATTTAGTGCAATAACATCATAGGTTATTAAATTACAATTTGTAATATTAATATTATTGGTGGCTGTGACAGTAGGTGAAATAAGAAGTTCATCATCAGTTATTATGGAATGATCCCATCCTTTGATTGATGTATCATTATCTTCAGTGGTTGATGGTTGTGATGGTAGGATTATTGTATGGAGTGATGCTGCCATTTTATATCACTAGGTATTAGAAGGTTGATGGTATGTTGAGGTCTGAGGTGCACCGTTGTAAAAATTTTGTTTGTGTTGTTGTGAAGAGATTATGTAGAGTTTATAGGGAAGAGTGTTGATCAATCTCCGACCGCGGTGGTAAAATACAGATAAGAATGTATATTAATAGGGCTATTGACGATATCTAAGGCGATAGGATAATAATGTTTTTGGTATTGTGTTTGTTACTGATCGGGGGCGCCCTCGAAAATCAAAGCCCAACTATAGACCTCATGAGACCACTCTAGAGTACAATTAAATATGTGTTGCTAATATTGTGTCAATGATTGACCGCATATACGCGTACTTATCATAACTGCAATTGTTTCTTAGAAACCGCTAATATATTATCACATCGGTGGTGGTGGTGAATATTAAGTATCACAACACACATCATATACAAAAATGTTGTCCATCATAATCTGCTTCCTCACGACATTGTTGCTACACCATAATACACTGCATGTATCATCATGGACTAATCAATTACCAAATCGTCGAATTAGATCAACATATACTAAATTGAAAGTACCGCAGAATATAATACTTCATCCTCCATGGCAGCATCAATCAATATCCAATGATGATAAAAAACAAAGAGTTATGAGAGACAGCTCATTGTTAATGACATTAGATGATAATGATAGCAGTGATGACATTATTAATCATGATGATGAAGAAGAGGATGAAGAAGATATTATGCAAATTGCCAATGCATTAACTTCACCACCATCAATGGGTACCAAAAGCATTAGTAGTATTAGTGATAATGCTGACAAGGATAGCATAAATCCATTGCAAAATCCTAATGAGTATGCACAAACCACTACATCACCATCATTACCCGATAATACATCATCAGATAAAGCATCATCATCAACTAAAGAGAATTATTTAAATATAGCAAAAGAGGCATATACAATGTTAAATTTTAATAAACAAGATGTTAGTGAAGAGGAATATTTGCAAAAAGCCGAGAATGCATGGGTTGACAATTCATCCTCTGAGTCTCCTTCTACAACAACTGATACAAGTGCTTCTGAAACAGCTGATACAAGTGGTAGTAGTAGCAGCAGCAGCAGCAGTAGTAGTAGTATACCGAAAACTTCATCATCTACACCAACAATGAAGGGAATCAAACCTAAATCAACTGTATTAAAAGGTGGTATCAATAAAAGTAAACTATCCAGAGCAGGCGCACGTGAATCATTCTTATCAAAGAGTAAGGGTAGTAGTCCATTCTTTGCAAGTGTATCCAAAGGTAGTAGTAGTCCAATACTGAAGGGTACAAATAAAAAGACTTCATTTCCATCATCCTTTAAATCAAAAGGAGGTATAAGTAGTAGTGGTAGTTTATTACCAAAGGCGTTGCCAAAGGTACCAATGAAGATCATGTCAAACAAAGTAAAGTCATTTTCGTATTATTCGAATAATGATGCAAAGGTTGGTGTATTGGGTTCAAAGAAAGGTTTGTTATCGAAAGGTATTAAGGGTATAAAAGAGCCGTCAACAAAAGTTGGAGGGATATCTAAATCTTTTCCCAAAATGCCTATATCCAAAGGATCATCAACAAAACAACCAACAACAACATCAAAAGATAATAACATGTTTGATACTGCATCATCCTTCCTCAAGGGATCTAGTAATAGTAGTTCACAAAAGAAACAGACTGGATTTCTATCTGGTTTGGGTAAAGCCTTGTTCGGTGGAGAAGCTGACTCTAAATCATCTAATACTCCCACTAACGAAGAGGGTGGAAGTGAAGTACCATATGGTCTACGAGTTGGTAAGTCAAAGACACCCTCCGAGCCCGCTACATTAAAGGGTACCAGTAATAAGATGGCCGAGAAGAAGACTGCTATTAGTAGTAAAGCATCAATAGTTGAGAAGAAACCAATGGAACCAATAGTAACAAAGTATGAGGGTGGGATAATGGGTAAGAAGCCTACTGAACCTAGGAGCATTGAGAAGGGAGTTGTTGCTACTGGTGTTGATGCATCAAAATCAGTACCAACAGTTATGGGTAATGAGAAGAAGGAGGTAGAGAAAAACAATAGTTTGAAGAAAGGTATTCCAAAGACAATATCAACCCCTAAGTTGACTCAGCAATTGACGTTGACTCAACAATTAACAGAGGGTATAACAGCCGAAGAAGCGGAACAAATTAGGAAGAATAGAATATCGGGCAAATCCAATATCGAGAAGACGACTCTTCCAACTGCTATTGAAGAAGGTAGTACTGCGGAAGATGCCGAACTAGTTAGACTTGAACGATTAAAGGCGGCAGACGAGACGGCCAAGACATTGAAGGGTACAGTAAAAGAGTCTATTAGCACTGGTTCAAACAATTCAATAAAGTCTCCCGTGGTCGAGAAGAAATCAACTAGTATTTCATCAATCAAATCTGATACGCTACCAAAAGTTCCACTTAAAACAGTTTCCACGATTACTCCACCTAAGAAAGTGACCGTGGGTGAATTGAAATCGTTGGGTTCAAAAGAAGGAACATCTAAACAGTTTCCAAAGATGCCACCACTTAAAGGAGCCGCTGCTTCTTCTACTTTGTCCACGCCTAAGTTAGGAGCTAAGGATGAGGGTGAGACGACGCCAACTCCCAAACTAAGTCAACAATTGACTGATGGTATAACAGCAGAAGAGGCAGAGCAAATCAGGAAGGACAGGTTGTCGGGTAAATCTATGCCTGTGAAGAAGACGATAACTCCAACAGCTATTGAAGAAGGTAATACGGCTGAAGATGCCGAGGCTGTAAGACTTGAACGGCTAAAGGCGGCAGACGAGGTAGCAAAGTCATTACAGGCGAAAGAATCTAAAATGCCTGCAGATACACTTACACCATCTCCCACAATAAAAGGTGAAGAGGAATCTTCCACAATCGGTAGCAATTTGAATGGTTTCAAATCAACAGAAGTAACTTCAAAGAATGTGGGTGGATTAAAGTCCAAGCTAGAGGGTCTAAAAGGCAAAGTTAAATCATCATCATCGTTACCATTTACAAAGAAAACGCCAGCGTCTTTCAAGGGAGGAGAGAAGATGTTAGATGGTATACTCAGTAGCAAGGCCAAGAGCGTAAAAGGAGATATCGAGGGCTCGATGAAGATTGGGGAAGTAAAGTCCAAGCTGTCATCTCCTCCACTGGCAAAACTAGGCGAAGTTAAAGTTGTTGGACCGTCACCATTACCATTTGCAAAGAAGACTCCTGATACATTCAAAGGAGGTAAGAAGAGTTTGGATGGTATATTTGGAAGCAAGGCCAAGACATCATCATCAGCATTGAAAGCTAAGGGGATTCTAGCACCAAAGTTTCAAGGAGGTGTTGCTACACCACAGATACCAACACCAGATGGAGAAGAGTCTTCGGTCAAACCAACTCTTAAAGGTCAGGAAGCTTCATCTATTGTTGAATCAACTGGGGCGGAGTCAGAGAAGAAAGGAACAGAGGAGAAAGTAGTAGCACCACAATTCAATTCAATGCCTGGCAAGCAAGTGTCTAGATTCTCAAAAGGAGCATTCTCGAAGAATTCCAAGAAGTTTAAATCAAATCCCAAGTTTGAAGCTCAAAGTAAGGGTAGTTTGGATAGTAGCGTCTCAACTCCACTGTCAACATCGAGTGGGGGCGACGACAATGCGGCAAAGGGTAGTGCACCAAAGCAAAAGCCAAGCTTCCCACCTTCATTAAATGTTGTAAAACAAGATTTGAGCAAGAGCTTCGCTTCACCTCCAAAGATATCACTCAAGGGGAATGCACCTAAAGGTATGTCTAGCACTTCGGCTTCTCCATCATTCAAGGCTCCACAGAAGGATTCTACTTTTGGGGCCGTATCGAAGACATCATTCGAAGGAGGACTACCAACGATGCCACAAAAGTCTGCTAGCAAAGGAAGTCTAGATGGATTGAAAACCAAGGGAATCAGTACACTGCCACCACCTCCAATGAAGTCTTTTACAAACAAGCAAACTCTTGGTGGCTTAAAGTCGACGGGTCCTAAGACTGTTTTTGGTGGAGTAAAGACACCAAGTATTAAAGAAGGAGGGCTGCCAAAGATGCCTCTAAAGTCAATCAGTAAAGGAGATTTCAAGGATCCAAAAGCCAAGGGAAGTACATTACCGCCACCCATAAACAAATCAGCATTCGGAGTAGAGAAAAGCAGTACACCACCTCCCTTCAAATCAATTAGTAAAGGAGATGCCATTGGCGGAGTAAAATCGAAGGGGGTTGTCGGGAAAGGCTTGCCATTTATGAAGAAGTCAAATACAGGTGATTCCATTGGAAGCAAGAAGACGATGCCATTTCCAATTAAATCCTCACTGAAAGGAGCTGGCTCCAAGTCACCAATTGCTGCCGGTCAATCAAAGTCGTTGGAACCCTTCAGTAAAGTAGGATCAATACCAAAGATTCAGGGACTCAAGAGTCCTGCCTTTGATAAAATGAAATCCAAGGGTAGTACATTCCCATCATCGCCACTGAAAGGCAAAGAATCTGGTTCGACACCACCAGTTGTAAAAGGAATGCCATTTATGAAGAAATTAATCACAGATAATAAGGGACTTAGCCCATCAACATTAGATGACAGTACAAAGTCAAATAAGTCTTTGCCAACACCACCGAGTAAGACTTTCATGAGTGAGAAGGTTGGATCAGATGTAAAGATGCCATTTAAAAAGTCAATGAGTATGGATAGTTCTAGGATTGAAAGTAAATATCCGATCAAATCATCACTACCACTGAAGGGAGCTGGTTTCAAGTCATCGGCGATAGGTCAACCAAAGTCCTTGGGATCTTTGAATAAAGCAGGAGCAGCACCAAAGATGGAGGGGCTAAAAATGAAGAGTCCTGCATTTACAAAGTCCAAGGGTGTTGTATTGAAAGGAAAAGAATCTGGGTTACCGGTTCTTGGAAAAGGGATGCCATTTATGAAGAAAACAATAGCTAGCTCAAAAGAGGAGGAGTTTGCAACAAAGGAGACAAGTGAAAAGGTGACTAATATGCCACCACTGAAATCGTTTACAAAGACTCCATCACTCAATAAGAATCCTCTAAAGATGAAGACTTTGCCGATAAAAGGTTTTGAGATGAAGTCCAAGAGCATATCGACACAATTTGGTAGCAAGAAATTATCTGGTAGTTCTGGTAAAGGGATGCCGTTCATGAAGAAGTCAATGTCTCCTCCTCCAATGAAGACAGTGGACATGAAATCTCTATCTCTACTTGAAGTTGACGAGACGGGCGGCGTCGAGAACGAGGATCAACTCATTGACGTTGATGTTACTTCTTCCTCCGTGCCTACAGCTGTTTTTGACGAAGTAGACGACACGGTGATGGATCAATCAAAGGAAGAGTTACTGCCGCCAAGAAATAACCTTGGTGGATCGTTTACTCCTCAAGCATTTACACCTCCTCAAGCAAGAAAAAGGCCAGAGTCACCTGCAGATACTGTCGATGGAGAGCCACTTATCATTCGGCAGCAATCATCAAAGTCATCAAAGAAGCCTCCTACAAAGATATTTGGAGGTGATTCGTTCTACGGAACAACCACTTCTAGAGTTTATGGACTTCCTGGTCCTGCTGAGAACAAGGTTATGACAACTACAGATGCTAAAGATGAGCCTACAAGTGCCGACAAAGATATTATCAAGAAAACTCCTGTAGAAACACCGAAAGAGAAATCAGTTGTTGCGGAGTCAAGACGAAAAGAGAGTGCTAATGCTGACAAGCCCAAAGAGAAGGGAAGGCTTGTAGACGACAAAGAACGCATTTCTTCATTATTGGCAGATGCCGAACGAAAGATGGCTCTACAGTTGGAAAGAATAGATGAGGAGCGTAATCAAATGAAGCGTGAACAAGCTCAACTTGAAAAGAAGATGTTAGAAGCAGAGAAGTCTCGTGCAAAAGAAGCAAGCTTGCTTGAGAAACGTCTATCAGAAGAGATGATAATAGCAAAGCAAAATCTAAGACAAGAAACAGATCAAAAGGAAGCGGAGAGAGCTAGAACTAGGGCGAGGGAGGAAGCTCTCTGGATCGAAGAGCAACATATTCTCGTCCAAAAGAAGTTAGAAGAACGTGTCGCAGAGGAGAAAGCCAAAGCTGATGCTGCCATCCTCGAAGCCAAACAAAAGTTGAAACAAGAAGTGACAAAGATGGAGTTGGAAAGAACTCAAGCCAGAGAATTAGAAGAATCCCTATGGATGGAGGAACAACAGAAGAAATTAGACGAACAGCTAGCAGAAGAACGGGCAAAAGTGAAGGCTGAGTTGTCTCAAGCGAAACAAGTAATGAGAGAAAAAGAGGCCCAGCAAGCTCAACTCAGGTTAGAGGAAGAAGCCCGTTTGACTGAAGAACAAAATGAACGAGTTCAATTGAGACTCGAGGAACGTTTAACCGAGGAGAAACGAACCAATGTGAAAGATGAACCAACTGAATCTAAATCTGAGGCAGATAAGTTGGAGGAGCTAGACAAGATGGTCGAAGAGAGATTACAGTTACGTATTGATGAGCTAATGAAGGAGCGTGAAGAACAAGCTGCCAACACTCAGATATCTGCAAGTGACCTTCTACCTAAGAGAAGTCTCGGAGACACAAAAGATACTGTTACCGATGATGCTATAGCTGCCAGAAGCTCATCAACAGGTACACCACCGTTCACTGATGAGATTGATTCGACGAGTAGTGACGATATCAAAGAAGATGTCGCTGTTGATGCTCTAGCCACCGACCCCAAACACTTGGAGTTGGTACAAATGTGTCTTCCAGCAGAGTTTGACCCTTCAAGCCCCATCTATGCACAAACCAGCTCTGAAAAGATAGACAAAGAGACCTGTCTTCTACCATCAGAGTATCCATTTGTCTCTCTATTGAGGGATTCATCTCCTTACATTGTCAACCACCGACAGTCAACTATAGTGTTTCACTTGCCAGGCGATTTGATAAGTAACGTTTCTCGTTTCAATAGTGTGATAGACGACATTGCACTTACATGGTTATTTGGGATGAAGATAGTGATTTGTGTTGGCTGTAGGAAACAGGTATTAGAGAGAATGAAAAGGATGCATAGGAATGATGGCTACTTCGATTCGTCCTCAATGCGAGATGTTATGGCTACAGACTTTGAAACACTTCGTGTTCTTGAAGAAGAGGCTGGTTTTGTTCGATTTGAGGTAGAGAGAGTTTTGAACCGTTGTTTGAGAAATAAAGGAGCTGACTGTAATGTTGTCTCAGGAGCTTTTGTTTCGGCAAAGCAATACGGAATAGTCGACGGAAAGGATTACAAGGTGAGAAATCTCTTTTGAAAAGTTTATATGTTAACTACTACTTCTTGTTCTTCAGTCTACTGACATTTGATTGGTTGTTGTTTTCATAGAATGCTGGCTATCCAACAACGTTGCAAAGTGATCGCATTGAAAAGTTCCATTCTAGAAGTGATGTTGTCCTCCTTACTCCTCTAGGGTTTACAAAGGATGGCGATGCAGTCAGCATTCAATCTGAGTCTTTAGCTGCCTTTACCGCAGGAGCTCTTGATGCTTCCAAGCTTGTTTACATATCATCAAACCATCATATACTCCGTGGAAGTACTGATGAAAATCCCAATCAGAGAATACAAATGATTCAAAGATCAAATGTTCTTCAAATACTAGACCACTATGGATTGCATATGGATTCAGAGACAGGTTTCCCTCATTGGTACAATAGAAATCTAGGAGATGATCTTGATCGTGATCAACGAACCATGTTATTAAAATTGGGATGGTCAGTCCATGCACTTGACAGAGGAGTAGAGCGTGCCCATATAATTGACAGTGAAGATGGAGCATTGCTTGAAGAGTTGTTTACTGCAAGACGGGGGTATGGCACGTGCATCAGTAACGATGATTATGAAGCTCCACATCCTGAAGATACCAATGATGATTTGAGAGTATTGACGATGGACTCATAAAGTAGTCTAGTTTAAAGTCTAAGATATTGTATATTATACTCTCTTTGTGTGTGAAGGACTGGCCTTGCTATATGACTGGCCTCACCATTCAAGACAAAGAGTAAAAAAGAAAGTGAAATATTACACAATAGTTGATGGACATCAAACAAGCATGGTATCCTAAAACAAGACAATATTGTTACCAGATAGTTTGAAAGATGATCCTTGTATCGCAGGTTTCTTGCCTCAGATTTGGATTTCCTGCCGACTTTCAGGCAACGTTTGGCCATCAAGTGGTACCTCAGAGATGTAGGCTTGCTACTATAGTGCTTGTTTGGCATTGTCTACATGTATAAAAGGGTGATGAACACTCTTAGCATGATTGTAGGGCCCTCCATCATACTTTTACAGCCCCATGTTGGCAGGTTTCTTGCCTCAGATTTTGATTTTCTGCCAACTCTCAGGCAATGTTTGGCCATCAAGTGGCACCTCAGAGATGTAGGCTTGCTACTATAGTGCTTGTTTGGCATTGTATACATGTATAACAGGGTGATGAACACTCCCAGCATGATTGTAGGGCCCTCCATCATACTTTTACAGCCCCATGTAGGCAGATTTTATGCCTCAGACCAGGAAAAATCTCGATTTTTTGTCAACTCTCAGGCAATGTTTGGCCATCAAGTGGCACCTCAGAGATGTAGGCTTGCTACTATAGTGCTTGTTTGGCATTGTATACATGTATAACAGGGTGATGAACACTCCCAGCATGATTGTAGGGCCTCCATCATACTTTTACAGCCCCATGTAGGCAGATTTTATGCCTCAGATCAGTAGGAAAAATCTCAATTTTTTTCAACTCTCAGGCAAAATTTGGCCATCAAGTGGCACCTCAGAGATGTAGGCTTGCTACTATAGTGCTTGTTTGGCATTGTATACATGTATAACAGGGTGATGAACACTCCCAGCATGATTGTATGGCCCTCCATCATACTTTTACAGCCCCATGTAAGTGGATTTCATGCCTCAGATTTTGATTTTCTGCCAACTCTCAGGCAATGTTTGGCCATCAAGTGGCACCTCAGAGATGTAGGCTTGCTACTATAGTGCTTGTTTGGCATTGTATACATGTATAAAAGGGTGATGAACACTCCCAGCATGATTGTAGGGCCCTCCATCATACTTTTACAGCCCCATGTAAGCGGATTTTATGCCTCAGATTTTGATTTTCTGCCAACTCTCAGGCAATGTTTGGCCATCAAGTGGCACCTCAGAGATGTAGGCTTGCTACTATAGTGCTTGTTTGGCATTGTATACATGTGTAACAGGGTGATGAACACTCCCAGCATGAATGTAGGGCCCTCTATCATACTTTTACAGCCCCATGTAAGCAGATTTCATGCCTCAGATCAGGAAAAATCTCGATTTTTTGTCAACTCTCAGGCAATGTTTTGCCATCAAGTGGCACCTCAGAGATGTAGGCTTGCTACTATAGTGCTTGTTTGGCATTGTATACATGTGTAACAGGGTGATGGAACACTCCCAGCATGATTGTAGGGCCCTCCATCATACTTTTACAGCCCCATGTAGGCAGATTTTATGCCTCAGATCAGTAGGAAAAATCTCAATTTTTTTCAACTCTCAGGCAAAATTTGGCCATCAAGTGGCACCTCAGAGATGTAGGCTTGCTACTATAGTGCTTGTTTGGCATTGTATACATGTATAACAGGGTGATGAACACTCCCAGCATGATTGTATGGCCCTCCATCATACTTTTACAGCCCCATGTAAGTGGATTTCATGCCTCAGATTTTGATTTTCTGCCAACTCTCAGGCAATGTTTGGCCATCAAGTGGCACCTCAGAGATGTAGGCTTGCTACTATAGTGCTTGTTTGGCATTGTATACATGTATAACAGGGTGATGAGGAAGGATGGTAGGATGATGTCAGCACAACGTGTTACAAGCAGTGCTAACCGAGTCAACACTACCACCAATAATACCTCACTGATGGACTTTTCATTCTTCAACAATAATCCATCTCCCAATTCA
>Ga0214480_101034_pt1 | contig 12817 bp, 11 predicted proteins | sample M1_20Mar14CPVII9_3_FD_165042 | JGI IMG/M metagenome (GOLD analysis project Ga0214480, IMG submission 165042) | Marine eukaryotic communities from Monterey Bay, California, United States - M1_20Mar14CPVII9sort6BwellE17 | ecosystem: Environmental > Aquatic > Marine > Unclassified | place: USA... | reverse complement strand
CCATCTTGCCTGTTAGATTTTAATAGTGCTGCAATTTGACGAGCTGACATCTTTTATTGATATAACCAGGTCGTTAAATTGATACGTTGATAGAGGATTGTGTTTTGTGCCAAACTTCCCGTTGTCGTAATTGCTAGATGTCACGCTGGTACACCTGTTCAGATATCACGCTGGTGCACCTGTTCAGATATCACGCTGGTGCACCCCGTTGAGGGGATGGGGGGAGATAATATTTTGTATGAGAGAGAGATATGCGAATGCGGTATGCTGGAGATCGATAGGGGATGTGTGGTAGTGGTTATGGTTACTATGAAGATGGTACACTGGTTCAATCTATGATTATGGCGGTGCACTGTTACCGATCTTTTATCTTTTATTGCAAAATATTCGATGGGGGATATAATGGGGAGATTGATGATGTATGACTGAATGGTAATCTTAATAATACTCGGTGGTGGGCGGTGGCGGCGGCGGTGATCGGTGGTGTTGTAGATGTGGTAGATGTGATGTAGGAGATATGGTTATGTTCTTGAACGTTGACACGTAGGGGAGACGGGTCTATGCTACTGTTGACACGTAGGGGAGACGGCCCGTCTGTCTATGCTTGGCATAGGCGAGTAGATAAGAGCTGATTTGGCGATAAACGCTGTTAAGGGTATCCTCAGGTATCCTCGCACCTTTCTTGGTTTCGGTATCCTCTCGCCTAAAATTCAGAATGTCTTCGAAATGTCCAATACCACTCTGCAACGAGCGACCCCCTTGACCTCACATCGATCGTGTAGGAGTTACCTAGGGTAAACTGATAAGAACTAGCCTATGATAAAGTCTTTTTAATCTCGACCGATCTTTTAAAAGTAGATAGTAAATAACGTATGTCGATGCTAAAAATGATATTATCGCAAATGGCTTTGGAGCAATTGCCAGTCCTCTTTGTTGAGAGAGGGTTGGATACGCCATGATGGTTAACAACTATCAATCAAATGACTGATGTGATAAAGTTGTGCACAAGATGTGTACTTTTTTTAGTTTCGGTTCTTTCCAGCTATTAAAGCTTTTAGATTGTATTGCAGTGTCTACTAAATGGTGTGGTCAATAAAGATGTCATGTATTCACAAGGCCGCATAGGTATCACTACGGCCGTAATAAGCCCAATGCAGCCTACCTCAATGTCTATCACCATCTTGCTTTTCTTCACCTCAATAATACGTTCGATCGCCAGATAATGCCCCCCCCCTCAAGCTGCCCGATCTCGCTCCTCCAATCAGTGCTGACAATGCTCTATCATCTGATCTTTGCAATGGGAGATGATGATGTGGTGTTCTCATCATCCCCATCTTCTTCATCTCGATTTAATATCAGAAGCATCAGTCGTTGGCCGACGTAGTGACAAAGGATATCTACGACAACATAACAAAAATATCTTTGCATGTCTTTGCAAAAACTACTCAAGCTGTATTGATGCCTATGTGCTGATCTTGTATGCTGAGGTACTTCTTCGTCTTACAATACTACAACACTACAACAACAATAGAGATAATAGATAAAATACTGCTACTACTACTACAACTACAACCAACAATAGAGAGATACACAATATAAAAATGAAGCATCTCAGTCTTATACCATCAATATCAATATTTGCTGCGTTATTTATGATAATGACAACTGCAGTTGCGACTCCATCATCGCTTGATGTCGTAGACAATTATCAAGTTACATACATACCCAGTGCCCCATCCTGCAGACTTGCAAACTGCAAAGATGCTTACACCTACACAATCCTCGCCGAAGATTATATGTCTCAAGTCAATCTCATATCTACAATTGGTAAAGAAGATCCTGACATATATTATGAAAGAAATGTGTTGCCTCGACAGTCGGATGATATGAAAATGGTGATTGCTCCATCTGTGGGATTAACACTGAGTGGAGAAGATATAAGAGAGCTGTTTCTTACCTTTGCCAAGAGAGAGTTGGCATATCATATTTGGGCTATGCCTCGTGTGTGTCATCTTGACGAAGATGGTGGTATGAGAGTAGCATTAAGGGAAACAGGCTTAGTAGAGAATAGTGGAGATAATGTTGAAGGATATGGCAATGTCTTTACAGTTTTTACGACGATTGAATTAGATTTCAACAAAGAAGGATTAGTAACCCAACTCGTTAGTGTACGAGACGAGACACTGCTAGATAATGATGTATTTCAGGGCAATGCCCCATCGGAACCACCTAAGTCTAAGTATCTCCGCCAAGAATAATCAATATACATAGCAAAGCAGCTAGAGATAGATGTGAACAAAAAGTTGTGTGCACAAGATGTGTACTTTTTTAGTTTCAGTTCTTTTCAGCTATTAATACTACTAAACGATGAGTCAATAAAGATGCCATTAGCTGCCGATTAATATTCAAAGCCGTAATAAGCCCAATAGAACAAGCCTAAAGAAGATCATCTTGCTTTCTTTTTAGCAGATTAATCGTTCAATCGCCAAAGATCATTGCCAAAGATCATTTCTTCATTTCCGCCCTCCTCTACCTATTCATTATGTGCCACGATGATAGCTCCTTAATAGCTCTCTGCTTTCTCGGCATAACTAATGCCTTTGCTCCTTCCCATCATTATCAGTCAAGGGCCATAGTAGTATCAAAGACTATATTAAATGCGGCAGCTGCAAAAAAAGTTCACGTTCTACCATAGTGAAGAAGATGTGACGTTAGTGAGTTGTTCCTTGATGATTTTAATATATGTTTGCATATGCTTATACTGTACTGAGCCTCGGTGCATATGTAAAGTGTTTATATGATCTAATGCTTATTAACTCCTCTGCAATCTGTTGTAGGCAGTACATCAAATCGTAGAAAATTCAGCAAAAGAAGCTATTGAAACAAAAGGATCATTCACTCTTGCAATACCAGGAGGCTCGGTATTAAAAGTACTGAGTACGTTAAACCCCTCATCTGATTGGGTATCAAAGACAACATTAGCTTTCGTTAATCACAAGTGTGTTGATATTACCGATACATCTTCAGCTATTGAGGCACAAGCACATGAAAAGTTTTTAGATCGATGGGGATTGACAAACATTATCTCATTAGACGGTACCTCGGATGGTGAACAGGAGGCTGTTAATTATGAAAAGAAGATGAAGAGTATACCAGAAGAGATATTACCACGGGATAGTGATGGGTTTCCAGTCTTTGACCTGGCATTGGTGGGTGTAGGTGATGATGGACATATTGGCAGTTTATATCCCAACAGGGGAGAGATTGACGTAGTTGACGGACCATGGATTGTACCAGCATTCATGAAGGACCCACCCTCTATATCATTAACATTACCAGTTATGCAAAGAGCCAAGTTTACATCTCATGATCCGGCAGGAGAACATTATAGTAGAGGCTTTAACCTCCTTAAACCCATGATATTGTACACAAACAATTGTTATTTGTTAATATACTTGATGTGGGAGGAGTCATCTCCTTTTACAATAGCTCTAATAGCCCCAAATATCCTCTCTGCCTCGCCTTCAATACTCTGTAGCACCGTACAAGGATAAGTCTGTTGATTGTTTTCAACCCAATCCTTCATTATTGAGAGCTCCTCCTTGAATCCCTCACGTTTGAATAGTTCAGCCTTTTCGAGATATTTCATATTATTTCTAGCCTGCTTCGTCACCTCTTTTGCTGATCGATTCATAGCCCGAAGCTCCTCACTATTGTCTTCTTCCTTTGCTTTGATCACTCTTGACGGAAAGAGGCCAATCCAAGCCAGCCTCCCTTTCAACCCAAAAGGCTCGGCTAAATACTTCTCCAAGATCATCATCCCAGCATCATCACAATCAGCAATCACAGCAACGGGAATTGTTCTTTTATTTCCATCTCCATCTTCACACATGCTATGATATCCATCTGAATAGAAGGGTGGTTAGAGTAGAACAAGACAGACATATACAACGATCATATATCATATACAAACTTACGAATGGTTGACTTGAACGAGTGGTCTTGATGACCTCTACTATCTGCCAATAGAACATTTACATCATCCAAATCATGAATGCCTTCCTTAATTAGCCATGTAAATGTACCAACTTTTTCACTGCAAATTATCACGTCAGCATTTGTAGAAACATTCGTGACATGTATAGTTCTTCCTTTGCTGTTCTTAGTTCCATGATGAGACTTGAGAAAATGATTATCCATTGGAATAAGTTTACGACTGTCCACGTCATCATTATCATCATCTTCTTTTCCAGATTGTTTAAGACGAAGAGTACCATATTCTATACTCCCAACTTGATACCCAAATGAGCCCCCAAGCGTTCCTATTATGACGAAAAGAGTATGAGCTGTATTGAAAAGCATGACAATTAGAGAAGGAATGTACACACACCTTATCTTACCTTTTTGCTTTTCAGGCACAATATTCAAGTCAGCTTTACTCAAGTTGCCTTTTTTTGCAAGTTTTGTGACGTAGTTTTTTAAACCAGCATATGCATTATTTGATTTGTAACCATGCCAAAGGCCTTGAAACTGATACTTCAAATCATTCAATGTAACATTTTGATTCTCCAGCATTCCCCGCCTCAAACTGGGCAATATGACAAAAGCTCTAGTTCTGTCAGATGTAAAGTGTTTATCATTGTCTTTGTACTTGATTTTATCCTCCGTAGAACCAGGAAATAACTGAAGAATGTTATCCCGCATTACTCCATCTACTAATGCTAGCTTATTATTCATCTTCTCATCCAATTCAGGGTATGGAGGTGACGGAAGCTCATCATCTTGCCAGCATGCTAACAGTTGATCTGCAGTCATATTGATATTGGCACCTTGTCGTTCGTTTGCCGTAGTACCTTCTTCACTATTATGAGAATCAATCTCCATTTTATCACCATTATCAAATGTAATACCATCCTCGTCATCCCCATCACGGTTGGGGGTATGCTCTTCGACTTCCGTTTCCAAATCGGATAAGACGGTGGACTTGACACTATCCCAATGGTGTAACATTGATAATACTTTACCGTCACCAATAATTAATTCCAATGGATTATACCCTTGATTATCAGGGTATCGCTCTGCCTCTTCTAATTGACAGATTTTCTCAGTTTGGTGCCATCTCAATTTACTACTATCAATTGCCGTTTTGGGCACATTCCCTAACCACATACACCTCACACCAGTATCAGATACCGCTTGTGCTTGAATGATATTTACCATATCATGATCATGTGCGGGCACACGCCATATTAAATAAAACATACCATTGAATGCCTCCTCGAATACAAACATAAGACGATCCCCTGATTCCTCGTCATACCGTTCAACACGTACTCTCCCCAATACATTCCTAACTTCATATCCATCTTCTGAGAATAGACTAGATATCCAATTTAGACGGTCCTCTGGTGCCCGATATTCGGAATCGTTGACCACTTTAACTGCCGTGGCAGATGTTGCCTCGGACAAGGTAGTAGATTTTAAGGCCGTGGACATTTCAGCAACCGAGGAGTCTTCCTTCTCTTCTAACGCCTCCTCGTTCACCGCCGCCTTCTCCGTAACACCCTTCTTCTGACGAACATTCCTATCCGACGTTCTTAGTTGAAATGTCAATGAAAGATCGTTTACAATTGCTCGGGTATATACTATGGAAACATAATGATATAGTTCTGCAAAGTCTAGGACATATCAAACGCCACAAACGATTCAGCACTGCAACTATTGATTCGGGTATAGTCATCAATCTATTTGAATTACCTAAATCGGCAGCGGTCGAAATCTGGAAGAAATTAGACCGCGGTCTTACATTTAAACCCAAAAGTGACAAATATAATCTTATATCAGGAGAGATAACTATTAATGATCAGGGGTTGGATAATTTATTACTGCCATCAGATAATACAGAAGCACAACAACATTTGGTAACGGCAAATGAACAACTTACTAACAAGGATTATATAGTAGTTAGGGTAGAAGGAGATGTATTTGGAATTGTTGACCTAAAGACGAAAAAGCATGTGATTGGACAATATCCAAATGGCGATTATGGAGCAAAGAGATCTTCTGCCCCTAAACAGTGGCGTATTCTTCATTGCTCATTAACGTGTATGCATGAGGTAACGGGGCATAATGTCTATAAATATGATGGCCAATGTGTAGAATGCTACCGAAAAGGAGACGTAGAATCATCAGCCGACGATGCAAAACGAAAGTTGAATGAGCACATTGATACTAATCTCTCAACTGATCAACAAGTCGTCGCAAAAACTATCACATCTGATGAGCAATACAGAGATGCGGCAGTATCAGCAGTAAAATGGTTTATCAATTCACCTCATGCACAATGGAAAATTGACTTCCTAACCTACATCAGGAATCACTCAACTTACTCTAAAATGGAATTAGTTGATGTCTTTTGTGATAAGTTGAAGAGAACACCGGTATGTATTGTATTTTTACTGTTGGTTATACTTTGCTTATACTATTGGCAGTGACTGACTTTATTCTTTATATACAGGTAAATAGGCAAATAGATTGGAAACAGTTGTTTGGTAAATCATTCGGAGAGGGTGCGGATGAGGAGGAGGAAAAAGACGAGAAGAATGGCAAAGATGGAGAAGATAATGACAAGGAGGAAGAAGATGATGATGAGGAGGAAGAATTCGATGGGAAAATGTATGACAGTAGTGATGAGGATGACTCTAGTAGTAGCTCTGAGTCTGAGGATGAGGCATTTAAAGAGGGTGATAAAGTCGTGCGTAAGGTTGGTTCACGTAATAGTTCTATATGGTATGATGGAGAGATTATTAGTGGTAGATTGATAGGTGCGTATTGCTTGTCGTATGGCCTTTTATGCATCATACAATATCTAACATTCCAATCCCTTCTTAGGGAATAAGTATCGAGTGCGTTGGTCAGATGGTGATGAGAGGGACCATACAGCTCGGAAGTTACAACGATGGAAAGATGACAAGGAAGCGGAAGATGAAGAAGACGAGGGGGGAAGTGTATGACACTAGTAATAGCGAGGAAGAGGATGAGAGGATGAGGATGAGGGTATCGATAATGATCTATTATATTATTAGTAAAATAAGTGATATCAGCTGCTGGTCAGAGTATCAAATACCCAAATGGTAAAGCATCAGCTATGCGATTGGCAATTGCTGATGAAGACGTTACGCCCAAAACCTTCCCAGCCTCTAGTTTAAGGGGTAATGCGGTGTGGATATTAGATGCTCCTAATGGAAGCGAGATGGATATAGAGTTGTCTACTGTTGAAAAGGCCGTGGCTGATGCTTGAGAGATATGATGAAGAACATGCTAGCTATATGAGTGTTTATCAATGGGGGGATTGAGATTTGGGATTATCAAGTGGGGATAGTTAAATTAAGTATGAATGACACATGATGTGTCACTTATCTCGAGTTCTTTATCCTAGGAAGACTGTATATTATGTATTTGTATCTACTTCTAGACTGACCACATCTTCAATGCTATTCTCGATACTACAAGAAGATCTTTCCGATTGGATACCCTTTCGTCCGAGAAGAGTTTATACAGCTTTGCATACTTTTGTTTCCCTAGCCTCGTAAAGACTGAAGAGAATGCATGTCTACCAAGCCAAAAAGCGTCCTTCCATTCCAATTGAAACACGGAGCTATCCACATTAGTATCAGTAGATGATATAGTCTGTACACCTCCATGCTTGAGTTTTGATGAGATGAGCAAGAATGCATAGTGAATTGTATCACAAGCTGAATTGTAAATGAATTGCTCATGTCCCGATAAAGATACCCCACTGCCATTCAAGTAATGAACTAGCTTGATGGCACATAGCACAAACGTTTGATAAAAGTTCAAACGAATCATATCGATACCATTGATTTGGCTGCTAAACAGTAGTTTCTGGTTACACCTCGGCCGTACAAAGTCTTTCATCTTCTTCTTCAGATTCATCCCTTCATTTCCACCTCGATGAATGACGACTGTATCGGTTGCTTGTAATCCACTAAAGCGGCTGTAATCTAAACTAATCTCGCATGTTTTGGTATTGATTAGTAGTCCACACCATGGAAAGAAGTCGTTGCTAACTCTAGTCACCTGCTCATTGCTATTCGTGATGGTATCTCCCAGCGAGATGGGATAGTTTACTCGAGACTTGTCACTGTTAATCTTCACTCCAAGTTTAGGAATGCCCTTGTTGAGCTTGTTGAGGAATCGTATGGATGTTTCCTTGCTTGTTGAGATCAGTAGAAAGTCATCTACAATCCGTACAAGAAGGTGAAGATCATGCTTGCTTTGGATGAACACGACATTACAATCTGCTGATGAGCTACTTCCTCGAATAACATGAGACGAGTCCTTGTCAAACACGTCTTTCAAGAGATACCTCTCAATGTTGCCAAAGTATATGTTGCAAAACATTGATGATAGTATGCTTCCCTGTTGATTGTGTTACGGGTAGAGAGAGATGCATGAGTGGTTAAGTATAGTCAAGTTGAACAGCAAGTACAAATATAACTCACCTGCGGTATCCCATTTCGTTGGAGCAAGTATCGTTGACCATGATTACCATTGGCTACAACTACTTGACCAAAGATATGATCTCGTAACAGACCGGTGATTGTTTCCTTCTTTTCCATTGAGCAATGTACACCATCAACTAAGATTGAGTTGAAACACTTGTCCACTAATGCATTGGATGTGGCAAGGAAACTCGAAAACTGATCCGTTGAGAAAGTATTCTTCTTCCATCGACATCGTAGTGAGCTCTTGTTATCTTTAGAATGGAGTATGAAGTTATTCTTTGTCATGTATACATCCTCATCAATCACTGATTTCATCAACTTTAGTAGATGCTTTTGATTAATGTTGTCATAACAGTGCTTAATATCTGCACTAGCAAAGTAGAGTTGAGAGTCTTGGTCGTCAAGTCTAGAGTTGGTTGTTGTACTTCCACCATTGTTCGACCGTCTCTGTTTCAGAGCCTCTACATATGTGCAAAAGGAAGGAAAGACTTCTGTTAATCCAAGCACACCAGCTCCAAAACATGTTGGTTTCTTCTCATGTTCATACTTTAGTGCATGAAATGTGGACTGTAATATCTTATTCGGTGGTGCCATACTTAGTTGTTGGTTCATAATAGCAGCCATTGCATCATCAGTCTCACAAGACTTGGATAACATTGCAATGGCACGAATACCAGTCTTCTTTGGAAGTAGACGGAGTGGTGCTGGTGGACATCCAACGTTATGATTCGATAGTAACTTTTGAATCTTGGCTACATTCATTTCTCGATACTGTTGCTTGAGTAATATCTTCATTGATAATGACTTGATCCTTGACCAGATTGGCCGTCGGTAGTATAGTACTCGTGAACCAGTAAACTCAGTCTCGGTAATGTAAAAGGTTGATCGGAGTAGTGGGATGATGAATTGTTTATATAACCACCGCATGACATTTCTGACAAGGACAGATGTTGATTCATGTTCGGAACGTGAGAGCTTTTGGCGTTTGTTATTAGACTTGGCAGAGTCATCTTTCTTGTTATTGCTTGTATTGGGAAGTAGCCAAGTCATATCAAGAACACGTATCCCATCAACGATTGCCTTTTCCGGTAGCTGTTCAGTACGTCCGAGTTGTACAAATACTCTGACGGTTTGGACAACTTGATGAAAGTTGTTTATCGAGCCCCAAAATGAGATTGGAAATGCACTACCGAGCACAGCCTCCAGGAAAGAGCCGACATTGTCGACGGGTGTATGTAACGTAACGTAATGTGAAAGTGCAGTCTTGGTATCATTATTGACACTAGCAGCTATGGATGTATCGGTTGGTAATGGGCAGTGCCGTTCAAGTAGCCTTGCATAATCACATTGTTTGTGTCTTCTTCTCATTTCTTGACACATGCTTATTCCACTCTCACGAAGACGTCTCCATCGACCTCTGCGCTTGTTGCCGTTGATGGCGACTTTACTGCTTTCATTTGGTTGATGTGGACGTCTACCTGGCCATATCCGTACCATTGAATTAAGTAGCTTGACATTCACATCCATATTATTATTTGATTTTGTTGTTGTTGATACCTCGGCCGATGATGATACGTCCTCGTTGCTCTGATTTAGTAAATGATTAGGTGACAAACCGACATGCCTATTGTAAAAGTCACAATAGAATAGATTACCACGAGGAATTGGTTTGTTGGGATCCCATCGTTCTTTATCTCTATGGGTAGTGGTTGTCTGCTTCTTCTTGTGTTTGGTATCCACATCATTTGGGCCGTCGTCGGCCGTATCATTCCTCTTCCTCTTTCTACCAGCAACAGCAGTGACAGGTGCTATCAGTGTGCTACTTATTTCACCAAACTTCTTTGCCAACTTGTTCAGCGGAGGTCCACATAATTGAAAGTAATTGCCTCGATCAAACACCGACTGCTGATCCCCTTTTGAGTCTTCTGTTGTTGTTGAAATGGCAGGCACGAGTATAATAGCATTCACCAACATTTCACGGAGCGCATCATCACCAATAAGTGCATGTAATACCTTCATTAATTGTGATGATCGGGCATATGATGTAAGTGTAAACAATGTATACCTGGTGCCATGTTTGGACATCCTCGGAGTAATTGATTATTTTGATTTGTGTTGTTGTTATTATTATGTGAAGAGGAGTATGTCTCACCACTACCAAGTGTATACCCTGTTGATAATAGATTCTGTTCTAATAGCCAATTGTTGTTATTGTTAATGGTGTTGTTGTTCATTGTAGAAGACGAGGGTGTGGCCATAGACGTATCCCCCTTCTTGGACTTTGGTCTCTGTCTACGTCTATACACAATTTGCTGCTGCTTCTTTCCTACACTGTTATTCCTGCTGCTCTTGAATATTTTAGACGACTTAGTACTACGATGTCGATGTGTACGACGAACTAATGTACAGACGGCTCCATCGACTATAGTTGCAAGTGATTCTTGTGGCGAGGATAGTGTTAACAATAAATTGTTGTTATTGCTTTTTGAATGAGTAGAGTTTGTAGTGCTCTTCTTTTCATATATATTCTTTACTGCTAATGAAACTGAATCTGTTAGTTTCTCAGCAGCTGTATTTGATGTTGTTGAACTAGGCATAACTTGATTAATATTTGGGGTTGTATGCTGCTCTGCATCATCATTAACCAACATATAATGTGAACTTTTCTGATTCTGTTTCTCAAGTTGCTTACATTTGTTCATAGTTGTAATCAAGGATGATGTAAATGGTGCAACTATTATCCGTGCCATCATCTGATAATGCAACCAGTCACCTTTATTAATAGAAGTTGCATTATTCAATTGGTTGTGGCTACTTTTTCGTCTCCTTCTCCTTTTACGCCTTTTGCTTTTTGTTGGTGCATCAGATTCTGTAGATTGCTGCATATCGATATCGTTACCATAACCCGACCTCACCGCTGTACCATTACCACTAGTATTGTTATCACAAGATATACCATGATGATGATCTGATTTTCTCTTTCGTTTCCTTGGCCTCTTGCTGTTACTTTTAGATGTATCAACTTTCTGCTGCTTATAACTAATACGATGTTGCAACTCTTCATTCTTAGCCCTCATTAACATATCATACGAACAACTATTGCTATATTGTTGTACAGTACTTCCAGATCGTAGAGCAAGATATCGAGGTAATAGAAATCCCTCCAATCCACATATTATGTTATAGTTTGTATTAGATGCACCATCATCACAATTTTGATGTGTAGTAAGATTTTGCATACCCAATGCTCTTTGTACAACTGTTGGTATACCGCCATCATCATCGGTAGTAGTACTGCTCATGGTATTACTGTCGGCACTGATCATATTAGCCACCGCCGCTAATATAGGTAATACTCTTGCCCCTATCGTAACCCTAACTTGCTAATTTTGTTAGAACTAATAACTTTTAAGGTAGGTACTTTTCAATAGATTCGTACTAAGTATCGGCCGGTTAGGGGAAAAGCCCAAGAGTTGTGGAAGGCTGGACTGTACTCAAATTGTTACGCGGCAGCTGCAGGCTTCCTTACAACTATCTGTTACCTCTATCTAACACAGGACCTTAATCAATCTCATAAGTTAAGGTATTTCCCATTTAGTTATCAAAGACTCCCAATTACAATAAAGTGAGTGAGTGAGACAAAACAAAATGCAAATCAAAAATTAGCCGCCCAAGATAGAGCTCTAGCCTTCTACGAAGCCTGGATATAGTCGAACATCTCATCTAGTAAAGTAATTCATTTCATATCATTCATGCATACAGTAATAGTACTAGTTACTTTAGATCGAAGACTTTTTGTATATCCGGTAAGCTTTTGGCTTTGCTTTGCACTGCCTATGGTGGCGGTGGTCGTTGGTTGGTCTCAAACTGCTTATACTTACAAGTAATCAGATATTATTGATAATTGTAGCAAGTCTTTAAAACAGTTATGTACAATGCTAGATTCTACGATGGGTTGCTGCTAAAAGGAATCCTTTTGGTATCTTGTTTCGTCTTTCTATTCCTCTCTTCTCTTAATCTCCGATTCAGTTGGTTCTTCCTCTGATAGATCGTTACACCCTCCGTATCTTTGACTTGACTCATTTTAACTCCAGGTGTATATAGTTGCGGAAAGATGAATCCTCCGGATAGTAATGCCGCAAGCAGAGACATTTTGGGATCCTGTTGTCTAGCTTTGACAGCCTTGTTCATTCGTTTGTCTCCGTGCCTGCCCGGATGCATCTTGTACTTTATCTTTCTCTCTCCAGAACTAGCAGCATGAGTCGGAATAGGGTCATTTTGCAATGATA
>Ga0214480_101032_pt1 | contig 12854 bp, 8 predicted proteins | sample M1_20Mar14CPVII9_3_FD_165042 | JGI IMG/M metagenome (GOLD analysis project Ga0214480, IMG submission 165042) | Marine eukaryotic communities from Monterey Bay, California, United States - M1_20Mar14CPVII9sort6BwellE17 | ecosystem: Environmental > Aquatic > Marine > Unclassified | place: USA... | reverse complement strand
ATTAGTGATGATAGAATGAGTATTATCGATACGGAAGATATGGATATGCAAATCGATTATGAGACTTATGCTAATATGCTGTTGGGTAAGCCATTGTAGGGATGGAAAGAGTAGTCTGAGACCTACAAACTCTCTGCTGTAGATAACTAATGAGATGGTCGGTGTCGAGTAGTAGTCTGGAGACTTCATACACTAATTTTGTACTTTAGGATGTTTATGTTGAACTACAGCCTAATATATACCATTATACTTTGCTGTCTTTGTGTCCGCTCAACTCAGCAAGGGTTCGGCAGCCCTCTTTGTGACGATCCCAATCAGCTCGTTGACATTCTTTCGAGCAGTAGTTCATAACTTTGCACCCTTGGCAGAGCATCAACTTTGCCCTATCCTTGACCTCATTACATTTGCCACATCGACCTTGCTTTGGTTGGTCGGCTTTGATAGCCTTGTACTTCTGTTTCAAGCAAGAACAGCCATTTCTTTGAGTGAAAAACTTAGCCAATTCTCTTTTAGGGTCACCTGAAGAATCAATAATGAACTTTGCCAACTCTTGCTGAGAAGATATCCATTTATTCGTCGCAAGTATATCAGAATAAGTCTCCTTCTTAAACCTCATACTCAAATTACCAGTCAATTCTAGTGTTTTGATACAGATTGCAGTAACTGCTGCAGTCCACCACTCTTCGTCATCTTCGTGGATACATTCAGTTCCAAAAGATACGAGCCAAGAAGATATCCTTTTAGCCCTTTCTTCGTTGTTCCACAAATGAGATAGCCCCTTCTCATGTAATTGGACGCATATATTCTCCTGAATGGTAGTAACTCCCTTAATGGTAGTGGATTCAGTAGCTTTCTCTTCTGCCTTTTTCGTCTTCACTTCCTCAATAATAGCACGTGTATATGTCCTGCGGAATATATGGATTGGGTCGTCCTCTGGTGGAGTGGGGAATCCATGAGGACATGTAAGTTCACTGGAAATACACGAACATTGGGTTATTGATGAGAAGAATCTAGCAACCTCACGTTCATTGCTCGCCAAAAGTGATAGGTAATTGTACTCAGTCCGCTGGATCATCTCCATTGAATCTAATGCCACAATGTATGATTGGAATGTTCCGTGTCTTTCTGCAGAATATTCTGATATGACGAAAGCAATCATAGCTAAGCTACAGGCCAATGTTGTATATGGATTTGTGTATGCTCCCTCTTTCAGGGCTTTATTCAGGGCTTCACCTTTGAAATCTTCTCCTTTCAACAGATAGTCTGTTCCCCAAGATATAAATCGATTTAGAAACTTATTAATCTCATCTTTCCTGAGATGTACTGTTGCTAAGTCTCCTGCTGTACAGCACCCTTCTAACCAGCCTTCGAACATAACAAAGATAAAAGATGCTTTCTTATCTGCATATTTGACAAGTGCTTCATCTATACATTCTCTTTGAAACCGAATCATTGAGAGACGGATAGGACTGCGTGTCTGGAGGCAATCTAGACCATGATTATTGCAAATACTTGTTTCCTCTGCAAGTGATAAAGTACTGAGATCAGGCAAATCATCGGTCCTAATATTTGACTTGTTGCCTCGACGCTTAGGTTTTCCTTTAGTACGCTTCTTCGGCATGGTTATTCAAAACTATTGATTCTATTTGAGAATATGTCTCTCTCTCTTTATCTAATTGGCACCTATTGCTGTTAATTTTTTATGAGCCTGGACGATAATAAATTATGCTAAACGTTAGATAATAATATCGTCGATATGTATGTTCATATGTAGGTTTATGAGAGTATAATATTATCTCATCTTTATACTGGGAAAGCTGGATGATGTATAGTTGAAAATAGACGCTAGATGTTAGATATACGATATGTGTGTAGGTAATATGCCTTCAATATCGATCGATATATATCATTCCGATCACAAAGAATGATACCATATATCAGTTTGCAAAGATTTTTTATTTTGACATCATTCCCATGCAACTCTCCATATAATATGATGCCCCGAATAAGATATCCTTGAATAATAGAGCGATGGATGATAATGTCTATACGAATAGTATTCACAGTAGATATATTATCAGGTGATTTTGAGCTCCTTTCAATTGATGGTGGTCCCCTTTCTACACAAAACAGAGTTTCTCATTGACATGAAAACTAGATATTGATGTGGGTCGGTTTGATGAGGTTGGTTAGTTGGAGATCATTGGCGTACATACCTCTAGAAATAAAGCGGCACAGCGGTAACTAACACAATAGAGGAATAGTAGACAGTGCTTGCTGGGCGGTTAGGGCTTCAACGATACCATTTCATATCATAACATCTCATGTTTTTTCCGTCATTTATTGTGATGGCATGCGTATGCATCTATATCACATTAATATCAGCTGAACCAATGATGACAGATGATCCATTGCTTACAGATCCGGATTTACTTGCTTCTTTCGAGATTTTCCTTGGTATGTCACCAGAAGAGAGAGAGGATACCATCAAAGACCTCATGAAATCAGTAAAGACCAAGGAGCAGAAGAAGGAAATGAAAGACTTACTAGATAAACTATCGGCGATGGATGCTGAGCAATTGCAAAATAGTCCAACAGGAGTACAATCTAGTATCAAGCAGCTGATTCATGATGATGAAATTGCAAAAGCAAAGCAAAATGCACGACAAATGTTAAATGACCAAGGCGATAGTTGGAAATTCTTCTTAGATAATGAAGAACAGATATTAGCGGCGACGATTCAGAGCGGACAGCTTACTCCTGAGCAAATTGCTACATTTAGGACAGATAAGGATGCATGGAAAAAACAAATGAGGGTGATATGGGAAGATTTAAATGCAAAGGAGTTGTAACATGCTAGAGATAAAGTGTTACTCTTGTGGCGGTATCCTTGTTCTTCCACTTACTTAATATGATCAGAATCTATTGCTAACTCTATCTCTAGAATCTGATCTGTTCTGCACTTTGTGGTACCTTACCCGCGGCCGCAATCCCTAACCTATATCTGTTCTCTCTGAGATAGGCATGCCGGTATCTCCCCAGGAATATCTCTCTCCTTCCAAGGGCGTAATGACGGTGGCCAACAACTTCAGAGGGACATTCGGCCGAATACCTACAACCTCGTTTGTTATGAGAAATTTATCATCAATATCCCCATCATCTATTTGTCTTTTCCTTGCCATTCTTGTTAGTATCTTTACACATTCGACTACCATTTGCATGACTAAATAATGGTACCATCTGTTCTCTCTTGAATGTTCCTACTTCCATTGCCTTGGCAACTACCAACATTTGACATGCACGTCGTTTACCCCACTTTCTTTTCACATCTGGAAACAACTCAGGACTATATCGTATCTCTTGCCATAAATCGATAGTATCAGGTTTGGCCTCATTTACTGGATATAATTCATCATAAGCCATACGTAAGAAGTACACACCCAGTGGTCCTTTCACTTGTACTTCACCTTCATAATACTTGACAAATAATTCTAAATATCTCTTCATAATTTCATGTCTGGGCGTAACACCAATAAAAGCTTGGAAGAAACCACCCAAATGATTGGAATCCTTATGTACAAAGGTGGTTACAAATTCTGTCCGAGGAGCAATGACATCCCAAAGTGCCATACGTGGTTCTATATCTATATCAAAGTATAACCCTCCCGTTTCATATAATGCAGCGCCACGACATATATCTGCCTTATACATACCTTGACTTTCATTTGTAAAGTATGTTGTTAAATTAGTATCTTTCCCAAGTGCATACTGTATAGAATTTATACAATCAGCATCATTTAAAAATCGTACTTTCGATTCAGGATGGAGTGATATAATATTCTTAACATTTTGTGATAATGCAACATCTTCTTCATCTACTAATTCTTCGACAGGTGTAGTTAGTAAATTTGTATGATAGGTAAATATTATTGTTGGTGGTATAGAATGTTGATGATTATTAAACCATGTTGCTACCTCGTCATCATCAATTTGTATTGGTTTCTTCTTTTTTAACTTTTTCACATGACCTTTATGTTTACCGCGTATACCTTTACCTTTTGTTGTTGTTAACTCGTTATCAACAGATTGTGTATTATAATTATCAAATTCATCACATAGATAAATACCAATTATTAATATTATACTCCATGTTATTACCTTATATATGAACTGTCGTTCTAATTGACGTTGTCTTTGTAATATTCTTTCACGTTGTGCTTGCATTCTAAGGAGGAAATTTGATGATGCTGATCTAATCATTCCGTTGTTGTTTCTTATGCCGTTACTACTACTACTACTGCTGTTCATGGGTGCAGAATGAGTACGTCGTAGTGCTGATGAATCAGGTGATAATTTCTCTTTATTGCCATTATGATTGATATAATTTGATGTAGGCTCTGGGTTGATACGAGATCGTATGGAAGCATATTTATCTTTTACTCGATTTCGAAATGGTCTATCTGATGATGTTATGAAGGAAGCGGCAGCTTCGGCTGCTTGGACTGCTGCATGTGATCTTCTCTTTACTCCACCGCTGCTACTTCCATTGGAGTTATCTGTTGAGGATAGGGATACGTTAGGTACCATAGTATATTGCAATTATATAGAATATTAATATTATATGTGGCAGTTTGTAAATGTTGGTAGTTTGTTGCAAAAGTTCACCAAGATGTGTTGCGGTGTTCGATCGAGCACCGATGTTTATAGAAATATTATGCTGCAGCAACTATGCAATGATAGTGGACTTAGGCAGTACCAATCATTGCTAATATTAGGAGGCTATCGTCTCTTCTTTATCGTCATCGTCATAATTTGTTTGAGAAATGGGCAGTAGTCGCAACTTCTCAAGAGAAGAGACATAAAGAGTAATTTTTCATTGAGTTCGGTAGTTGAACCTAGTAATGATATTATGAACCCCTGATGTATGTAAATTCATGAGTTTGTCTACTTGCTCTCTAGAGAGAGAGAGAGATACCTAGCTATCGGATATAGTCTTTGTTGTGTTGCATACCTATTGCAAAAGGATAGAGAATTGCCAATTGCAGAGTCCTAAACATAAAACAGATATCAGTACAATACGTCTAGTACCTAGCAATATCAGACAATAATACAATATGATCCGCAGAACACCAAATGAGTATCAGGATCCAACTCTCTTCCCATTCAAGTGGGCATTACCAATCAAATTCTTCATCGGTATAGGGTTCATCCTCTCGTCGTTTCTCCCATCAGTGTATTCATTGATATGTGGTTTACTATTAATCAGCGGTGTTGTAATTCGAAATATACTAGCTCGTTTTGGTATGTATACAGATCCACTAACCAAACGAGTGATACCTGGTCGACGACATGCAATAATAGATGGGGATTATGTAGTATTTCTTATCGGTGCTCGACCAAATAGAATAGTAGATCCTTACTTTAAAGAAATGGGCGATTCATTTGAAAATATGGTTTCAGAATTGGAGAAGGATTCCCTGGGATACTTGGGTAGTGATTCATTCATTGGGGCAACAGGCACATGCTGTATTCAATATTGGCGGGATACGGCATCTCTTAATGCATGGGCAGCTAACCCGAGAAATACTCATCTAGCTGCTTGGAAGAAGTTATCTAGAATGGGCAAAGCATCAACTGATTATGCCTTTTGGCATGAAACACATAAGGTATCTGCTGGACAGTATGAGACTATCTACGCGAATTGTGTACCGATGTTACTTGGGAATTGCAAAGGAGTTAAGCTGGTTGATATTGATAAGGATGCTGAGCTTAATTCAGCCGCGGAAAGAATGGGTGATAAGAAGGAAGAATAAAACGAGTATACAAGTATTATATGGTAAAAAAAAAGATTGTAAGAAGGGGAGACAATAGTGTGTATTAAAGTATGTTTAAGTTGTTATCCAACCAAGAAAACTAAATGATCTTGTGTCTTCGTTATCCAATCAGACCTAGTAAACAAGTTCCTCCTTAGTATTGAGTACGGTCTCGACGACAATCTCTTTTGTAACGAAATTATTCTCGTCGTCAGAATCATATCCACCAAGCAACTCCATACGTTCTTGCTTTTGTCTACTCCTCCACTCCTTAAGACGTGCCATTGTAGCTCTAAATGAAGCTCGACTCTTACGCTTACCCTTGGTCTCTTGCAGACGTTGCTTCCTCTTCTTGGCCTCATCGAAGGCATTGAATTGCTTCTCGTACTTCTTGATATTCTTCGATATTTCGGCAATCTCTGGCTTTGCCAATAGCCTTTCACGTGGACGCCATTGGAATTGATAAAAGTGTTCAAAGCTAGCCTGTGATAATTGCTTACCCTGGAAGCTCCAGAGCATATATCCATTGTCCATAGCGAACTTGAAATGCCCTCCACCGATGGGTTGGGATACGGTCGTACATGCAGTACGGCCAGAGGGATCCCATAGAACTTGATTGGCTCGGTAATGTTCTTTAATAACCAATGTCTTGGATTCAACATCATAAAACTCAAGTGTACCAGCGGCAGAGTCACCAAGGGCGGCGAGGATGATGGTACGTCCTGCCGGACTCCAAAAGATACAATTGCATGCCTTACCTTCGAGAGTTTCCACAAGATTAACCTCGGCAACAATCTGCTTCTCCTTGCTACCACCCTTCTTACCCTTCTTCTTATCAGGTTCGAGAGTCTTGAACATATCATAAAAGGTGACATTGACCTTGGTACTCGTTGGGTTCTCGGCATGAATGATGGCAAATCGAGATCCTTGAGGCTCGAATTGAAAGGACATTACTGCATCCTTAACATCCAACATCTCCACGGGTATACCGGGTTCATTCATCCTGAACAATTCAATATTGTTATACAATGTCTTCTTACTCTTGGTATGTCTTGTGACCTTGACTCCGAGATATTCTCCGGATTCTTGCCATACCATAGAACACTTGCTTACATTGAACAGATTCTTCTGTCTCAACTTCTTGCGACTTGGAATCTCAATAAGATCGACATGTGCAGGTTGGTTCTTATGCTCGGGTGCCCAATAAGCGATAATGTTAGCCTTGGGACTGAATGAGAATTCATGTATACCATCAGTGGCCAAGGAACGCTTCTCCAAAAGTTTCATTGAGGGTGTTTCAAAGACGGAGATTAAATCCTTACCCATCCTTGCCAAATACTTATCATCATGACTCCATTGGAATGGTGGTGGAGGAGTATTGGCCAATTCTTCCGCACTTATCTTGGTGATGTCATCATTCAAGAAATCTTTGGGATAAAGTGGGAAGGCTCGTAAACACTTGCCGGTTTGGACAGAGAAGATCTTAATGGCATGTGGATCAGTGCGGTTGTTATTGTTGGTCATCATAAAGTTCTCTTGAGGACTGAATACCACAAAGTCAACACCGGGTGCAGCAAATCGTCCCAACTTTTGAAATCCATCTCCACCCCATAAAATAACACCCTTATTCGGTACGAGTGTGGCAAAGTAGGAACCCTTAGGTGACCACTGGACATAATAATCACACCAATTAACACCTGCCTTCTTTTCCCGTTCACCATCGTAATCAATTTGAGGTTCAGTATGTCCATCACTCCAATAAACAGCAGTTTCCTTACCCTGTCTAATTGCAAATTGATCACGTTGACAAGTGTCCTCTAACCAACTTGTGGTATTAGGACGTTCCTTGTATGGTTCGGGCTCAGGCTGGGTAAACTCTCCTTCTTCCACCGTTGCCAAATATGATGCCCGTTCATGTAATGTAATCCTAAGATTATGATTCTTATCAAACTTATAATCCTGTAATACCTCCACGGCTTTCTTGGCATCGCCCACGGACGCATACTCAATAAATGCACACCCGACAGTGCCCTTCTCTTCATTCTGTGGCATAAAAAATCCAGTAAAATCATCACATCCTTCATAGGTTTCCAATGTACCAATACGTGATACTAGTTTTAATACAACCTTGGAAAGCTTTTCATATTTTGCCTCGGGTACCTTTGGTAAATTGGTGATTACTACACATCTATCGAATTTATTATCGAGTGGTGGATAGTTTGGTTTAGGATCTAATGGGGCATCGGAGAAGTATCCGTCGAGGGATGCGGCCTCGGCCTCTAGATCGTCAGCGGTTGTATTAGGTGTCATTTAACTACTGTGGATATATAAATAATAACTCCTTACTAACTACTGTTAGGTACGTAGAGATGAAATAATCTTTGGTTGAAACGACGGACAGACTTATGAGACTTTATTTTTCACGAGAGTGTTATGTAGAAGGTAGAGAGAGGTAACGCAATAATATATTCACATTAAGAGGTATGTAATATGGTGATGTGTGCTGTTGATAGTAGTATTTCGAGAGGAGGTACGATGTAGAAGATTGTGTGCACATCATGTGAGCAAAAATTGACATTGCAAAAAAAATGACAACCGGTGCACCTGTTGTCGAATTGGACGGAGGTAGGACTATATCAGCAGTCAACAAGCCCTCATATATTATATATATTGGAACTATGTTTAGATGTATTGTTATTTTATTGTAATTTTCTCGAACAAACGTGGTCTAACTTGATTGTATATCCCTCTCTCATTTTTCAAGAAGTAAAAGGTGAATGCTGAATAAAATAATAAATATAAAAGTATATTATTGAAATGGGCCACCCTACCAGAATCTTCCTTGAACTACCCGAACATGTCATATGTACAATTTGTCATGACATTTTAGAAGATGCGGTATCATTAAATTGTGGTCACTCGTTTTGCAATAAATGTATCAAGAACTGTATGAAGAATAACAATAACCTTTTATGTCCCATTGCCGCACACCTGTATCTGATGCTAATCCAAATTATACTTTACGGGATGTTATTGGAACTATGCAAATCAAATGTCCTTGTGCTGATACGGATGGAGGAATCTGCAAAAAGAGGAAGAGTAACAATAATGAAGCTATTTCAGCTGCCGGCTGTGAGTGGAAAGGTCAATTGAAGGATCTCAAAGAACATGAGAAGGTATGCATGCACGAAGTAATTGAATGCGAAACTGAGGGTTGTGATCATAAATGCAAAAGAAAGGATATGGAGAGCCACCTATCAGGTACGACTAGCATTATGAAGCACTTGACATTGAGCTATGAACATAAAATGAAACAAATGGAACAAAGGTACGAGAGGAAAATACAATGCATGGCAAGACAGATCAAGAAGTCTGAAATGAATGGGTTGAAGTCAGAAATGAAAATACTCCAACGCCATGTCGACCCCAATCTCGATCATACCAACAAGGAAGATGAGGAAAAGCTTGATGAGAAAGGTCTCAATTCTTTTAATATAGAATTAGTCATTAGTCAAGCAAAGTGCACACGTGCCCAGGCAATTGCGGCGTTGATTGAAAATGATAGTGATTTAGTTAACGCCATCATGAGCTTGACATGTCCTTAGTACAATACAGTGAGGAACAGACACTCACTATGAGACTGTGCCATGAGAGAGTAGAATGTAAGTGATCGTGATCGAGTGTTCATCTCTGTTGCAAGAAATGCTTATCATAGGTATGTAACAAGGTGATCTGTGCTGTGGTGGTAGTTAGATGTAAAGATCATCATTGACCAAAAGTTTAAGCAGTACTTTGACTTTGAGTATCTACCTAAATATGATCATTTCTATCTTACACAATCATTGATTATTGTACATATGTATACCCTCTTATGGTACATATTGACTTGCAATTACTTTCTTTGCAGCCTCTTTTTCTTCATGCATTGCATGCTCAACTCCGTAATATTGCACACTCCGATAACAAAGGGCATCGATACCCCTGCAACGGACAGACCTAATTATGAGTGTGTACCTTTGAAACACATGCTAGCGACTCTAGCGTATAGGTAGATTGCTTTGTTATTAATTTGCAAGTATTAACATAAGTCAAGAGGTATGCAATGCGGTGATGTGTGTTGTTGATAGTAGCAGTATTCGAATGTTTTACGAAGAGAGAATTTGTGCACATCATGTGAGCAAAAATTGACATTGCAAAAAAAATGACAACCGGTGCACCTGTTGTCGAATAGGATCGGAGGTAGGGCAATCAGCAGTCAACAATACCCTAGTTGATGGAACTATTTTTAAGATGTATTGTTATTTTATCATTATTTCCTCAAACAAACTTGGTCTAAACTTGATTGTATCCTCTCTCATTTTTCAAGAAGTGATGCATATACATACACTCCTTCTCATCATCGCCATTGGCAACCTAATTGGCAGTATTATTGCCATCCATGCACCTATGCCTATACAAAGCCGGCGTCTTGAAACACAAAGGAATTTAGGATTAGGCAAATACAAAGATGGCCCAGAAACGGAAATTGATTGTTCAATTACCAAATTCGACTTCGAGTATTACTTTGAACGCTGTTACGATGAAACAACTCAATGGTCAGCAAATGGTAATTGTGTCAATGGTATCAAAACTGAGATAAGTGAGCTGCATAGATGTATGAGACCAGATGGATCAGTGCCATATTGTCATGACTGTGTCAATAAGGATAGTGGCCAAATAAAGCACATTTGCGGATCAGATAACTCAAACTACAATGATGTATGTCCCGTTGCACAAACAGTTTCAACTGATAGTTGTATAGATGATAGTTACATGGCGGTATATAGTTATCAATGTACTTCAGAAACAACATCTTATTATTTCAGGGATGTAATTGATTGTTACAATGAAAAGGCAAAATCAAGTGGACCATGGACTAATATCGATGTTGATGAGGCACAGGATTATGTATGTGGTCAAGAATGGTATTATGCTTACGATCTAGACGACGCAGGCGCATTCATATCAGAAGGCTCTGATCTCCATCCCGTAAGTATAGAAACAAACAAGTATTGTTTAAACTGTGGAAAAGCCATACAGATCTGTGTTGCTGACGAAAACGCAACATGTGAAGAAACGAAGCAAAAAATGGCACAGTTCTTTATCAAAAGATGACAAGAGATCATCAGCAAAAGTGTATCTGATAACTGCACATATTCAGTGTTATCTTCGTATTGATAACATGGTACCCAGAACTTGATAATCTAGATTGTTCTTTACATTTCATCACACATCTACACATCTTGTTTTCTTGACGAATGACTCAACATGAACATCGGGTTCGTCATGCCAATACTCGGCGGCTATCCATCTATGTTGGTAATTCCTCTGTTCCCAACTATGAACATTCCCCTTAAAAGATAGTAGGTATTGCCGTGGTCGAGGTATATCTGCCTTCCATCTAGGGGATAATGTTGTGGGTAAATCATATCCCTCTCGTATCCAAGCATCATCTAATGAGGAACGTGACGTATCAAATGAAAATAGTATAAAAAAAAACTAGCCGGTGGGGATTGAACCTGGGAGCAAAAATACAGGCAATGTGCTACCCAGCATCAAGAACCTGATGGATATCGGCACACGACTGTAATGGCAAAAGTTACACTTTATAAACATGTTTTTGCTATTTGCAATATTCTCTCTCCTAATATCTCATCCTCCTCTCATAAAGGGAGAGCGTCTATATTATAATAGGCATGATGTGATACTTTTAATACTATATACAATGTAGCGCCGGCCGCAGAGTCACTTTACTCTCTTTGATGGCGGTCGGCCGGTCTTCGGTCTAAAATACGGAACGGAACGACGACCGAACCGTAACAACACGAACAATAATTCAGTTGGCTTCTTACTTCTTACATCATAATGTAGAAGTAGCAGCAGCAGCATCCTCACTTTATTTGTGTAACAAGGTAATTATATTAGTTTATTATATATGTGGGCATCGTCGTATGTACCTTGTTTGTATGTATGATTACTTTTAGTTGGCTACACCACACCAACCCAAACAACAAATGACAAATTATATCATCTAACATTATTATTATATTATATCCAAACACCATCTCAATCTCAACAAACTATTACCACCCCAGCAAACCTACCACAATTAATAATATCTAATATAATTAGAGTGATTACACATAAAACCACATCCGTTTGGTATTAAACATTGCACCACAATAAATAGATAGATGACAAGAGTGGTATTTACATTGAATGTACGTATAATAACACACCACCCACCAATACAAACAACTACTAATACCAACCCACAATATATCAACAAAAGGTGTGAACATTACATTTAATAACACAACAACAACAATAGTGGTTTTGGTTGTACCAACCCACTTTTTATTTACATATTTATTATCATTTGGAAATTGACTTCAGTTTATCGTTATTAATAATAATCAACAAGTATAAGAATAACATTTTATCATTAATACGTACGGGATAAATTATCATCATAATGAGCAGGAGAAAGTTTGGTGGTGGCCGAGCCCTAGAGCAGCAGAATTCAAACAGGTTGGCTGATGTTAGTAGTCATGTAGAAAGAACAAAGAGGATTAAGACTGGTGAGGAATCAGTTAATATCAGCCGTGTTCTCCCCCCAAATATCGAAGAACGTGCACTTCATTACTATAATAAACACAAGGTTGTTAAATCCTCGGCTTCTTTCAATGTGGGGAGTAATCACAAAATGCTTACCAATATGAAACAAAAAACATTAAGAAATAAGCACGTCAGACAGCTTATTGAATTTGATATTTACGAGACTGTCAAGAATCAATTGTCATTGGGTACTTCCATTCAACTACAAAGTCTAGACAAAGCTAACAATGCATTCATCTACAGAATCATAAAATCTAACACTCCACCATCTATTTCATTTGCATCAATGGATGATGTAGATATGACTGATCAATCTGTTATTGAAATTGAACCATTATCAATGTCATCCAATACCAATATGCACGTTCATCCAGCTATTGAGAA
>Ga0214480_101029_pt1 | contig 12889 bp, 10 predicted proteins | sample M1_20Mar14CPVII9_3_FD_165042 | JGI IMG/M metagenome (GOLD analysis project Ga0214480, IMG submission 165042) | Marine eukaryotic communities from Monterey Bay, California, United States - M1_20Mar14CPVII9sort6BwellE17 | ecosystem: Environmental > Aquatic > Marine > Unclassified | place: USA... | reverse complement strand
CATACCAGTACTAAGTGCCTCTTCTAATCTTGGTTTTAATCGATGTTCCAAACTATAATGGAACAAAGTCGGATTATTAATAATGAGTGATGTAGCCGCTTGTTTATCTCCGTAAGTGTAGAAGGCAATGTGATGCTTTCTAATGAATGGCAATTGTAAAATGCATTATCACGTATCTGTTTTAAGCCATTATTTAATACTACCTCCCTCAAATCTTGGCAATCATAGAATGCATTCATATCAACTTCAATAACATCAGGGGGATGAAATTTTACTCTAATTACATCCTTAGGTACGGACTGCCTCTTCCCTACATACTCAAACGACAACATATCTGATTAATAATTGCTTATATGGTAATATTGTACTATATTGAGGATACCACTGTATGTTTTTGTTGTTTATTGGTATCAAATGGTGATAAATTGATTGGTCTTTGATGGTGCACCTATAGTTAACTATAAGTGAAAGTGTGCACAAGATGTGTACTAAAATTGACACGACAAAAGGTAGGACGAAAGTACTGAATATATGAGTAAGAGCACCACCACCTTTCCTCTATATGCTGCAATCCGTGGCGATTTGGTGAATAGTAGAGAGGGAGATAGAGAAGAAGCACAGCAATAATGTCAGGTTTTGTCTGGGTGACCGCGGGAAAAAACAGCGAGGGGGAACACTCATTCAGCGGTGCGGCCTTTCCTACACTATCATCATCTGTGTATTAAGAGCGTAGACGATGCTATATATGATCATATTCAATATAGGGTTAGTTTTGTTGAGACATATCTCGTCAGCTACGGCCTTCCAAAACTCACAAAATGAACTCATCAACAATTTGCAACATCGCCCATCATCACATCATTGCAGCAGTCCACTATACTATGCAGCAACAAAGGATAAATCTATCGTACATCAAAACACACAATATCTCATAAATACACTAGATTTCACTGACGATAAGATACAGGAGATTAATCAAACTACAAACATATTGACATTAGATATCGGCATATTAGAAGAGCGAGCAAATTGGTTGCAGCATCGTCTTGGCTTGGATACCAATACTGCTGATGTTGACGGTGACAGTGATGATACAACTAATCAGAATAACAGGAAACAACTCAAAAAGATATTTCAACAACATAATATACTTGGCAAGCGGAGTGATACAAATCTAGCACCGACACTCGACTATCTCCAATCTAGACTTTTGCTTGATGATGTTTCTCTTCGAAAGTTGATACTAAGTGCACCACATCTACTCGGTTGCAGTATCGAGGAAAACATTGAACCAAAGTTGGATTGGTTACAACAACGTCTATCATTAACAGACGTACAATTGAGTAGAATGATCTGTCGACAGTCATACACACTCGGGTGTTCTGTCATTGATAATCTGGAACCAACCATCTCGTGGTTGCAACATCGTCTAACATTAGATGATACAACCATTAGCAAAATGATACAATCCAATCCACAGATTATACATCTCAGTATTGAAAGTAATCTTGAACCAAAGTGTGATTGGTTACAACAACGTCTCAATCTAGATGATGTACAACTTAGTAAAGTGATACGACGAATGCCACAGATATTAGGTTTGAGTATTGATGATAATCTCGATCCAAAGTTAGATTGGATACAAGAACATTTAAACTTGACAGATGATGGATTATCAAAGTTAGTACAAAAGTCATGTACCTTCCTAAGTTGTAATGTCGAGACGAATCTACAACCAACATTGGACTTTTACATCAATGCCTTGGGCGGAGATAAACAAGCGGCTACATCACTCATTATTAATAATCCGACTTTGTTCCATTATAGTTTGGAACATCGATTAAAACCAAGATTAGAAGAGGCACTTAGTACTGGTATGCATATAGATGCAACTATATTACGTCAACTTGGACAATATAATGATGATAAGTGGTACAAGTTACTCATACTCTTCATGATGGAATAAGTATAGTGCTGATTCAGTGATTCTATATGATTATCATAGGCTTAGTAAAAGTTGAATTCGGATACTTCATACTATATGTTAGTTATCTACAAGTCAAGAACTTTTTGGATCAATGAAGCAGTACAGGTACAAAACACAAGACAGAGGACAGGATGTTCACAGAGAGAAACTTAAACAGGATGAATGTATCATCCATTTCTCTTGTGGCAACAGGTAAAGATCTGACGTACTACCAACCATCACCAGACCAACTTGGCTTGGAGTGATGAGAAGAAGCTTTAGACCACGATGCTTTGGAGTACGACTTCTTTGAACTCTTATTTGATTTGGACCACCATCCATCTCCGCTCCAATGTCCATGAGATTTCGAGCTCTTGTTTGACTTGGACCACCAGCCATGCCATGACTTTGAGCTCTTTGACTTACCACTCTTGGAATGCCACTTTCCATGGTGATGATCAGATGACGAGGATGAAGAAGATGATGAATGCCACCCGTTACCATTATGAGGCTTCTTAGGAGGAGAGATATAATCATCATCTCCTCCACTAATACCGCCACCCGGAGGTGGATAACCATCATCATCCCCATCACCGCCGCCGGACGATGGAGGAATAAGAACAGTATCAATTACATGAATTACTCCATTACATGCTTCAATGTCGCGGATGATAACGGTAGCATCGTTGATCATGATGACATCATTTGACACGTCAACCGTAACACTCTCTCCATTGAGCGTGACGACTTCACCACTAACAAGATCCGCACTAAATACCTCAGTGTCAAGAACGTGATAGGTGAGAATACTCATTAATAGAGGGATATCATCAAGTAGGGCCTCAACAGTGCCAGGGACGAGACCGGCAAAGGCATCATCGGTAGGAGCTATACACAAGAAAAAGTACACAAGATGTGCGCATGTGAATGAACAGATCATAGAAAAGAAAAAGAGAGATTGAGTATCTCAAGTACTTACCAAATACTGTGAATGGTCCTGGACCAGAAAGAGTATCAGCCAAATTAGCAGCCATTAGAGCAGCAAGCAATATTGTGAATCTCCCGTCCTCCATGGCGATGTCAACTATCGTTCCAAAACAGTCAGAAGCGGGTGGTCTTGTCATTGAAGGACTTGGTGCAATCGTCTTATTAGTACCCCGTAAATCCTTCTGTTGGCACCAGATGCGGTCAATCAATGGAGGTAGATCCTCGGTCAGCTGATCATCAATTGGACCAGGAGAGAAGAATACATTGCCCTTCTTTGAGCTAATATAGACATAGAGATACATACCAGGGTTAGACAATAGAACATCAGCACACATTAAAGCATAACATTACAATGAAGACGATGGACATATCATTGCAACAAAACCAAATTAATCAAAAGATGAGCATACATTACTTACTAACATCCCTTGGTGGGGTATTCGTCTCCACCCTGTGCAGAGTAGAAGCCACCGTTGAATCCAAGCGCTTCACCACGAGCAAAGCATTCGTCCGAATCAGAGCATGCTATATCCTCGCCGACGACAGAGGATACGATGATAGTGAACGATGCTAGTAATACTTTCAAATTCATGATTATATTGTTGTTTGATTGGGGAAGTTATATCATCAATGAGCCAGAACTCAAATTATGAGCCGCATCCTTATCCGATGCCTTGCCAATACATCACATTATTAGTCAGAATGGGTACAACGCGCTCACAAGAACCATCAGGGCTCAATCGGATGATGATGGCTCAAACTAAACACTATCATCAAGAACTTTATGTAACATCACAAAGAGCCCCAATGCCCAAAGGTTACAAGTAAGTAACATGTGTATCACATCAGGAATTACTAGGCTGTGCTAAGAAATAATCTGAGAAAGCTTTTCTGCATACCTCTCGTTGACATGTAGAAGAGGAGCTGAGGAGCTGCTACTTCCTCAATAAATTGCAACTACCTATGCATAGAAAGCAATGAGAGAGGTTCACACCAAGTCACTTCGATCGTTCATAGTAGTCTTGTAAAGATAGTCTTGGAATTGAGCTCGAGCATTTTTATGATGAGAAGGAAATGTCTTCGAAAGGGGTCTAGAAGTTCCAACTCGGAGGACTCACCATTGGCATCAGCAACATCCGCAACGACGACATCAACACCCTATAGTACGTCCACGTCCACTAATCAGTCAGTATCTAATATACGTAGTAAGCATAGACAAGAAGAAGTTAGAGGAGAGGTAGAGGCCTTAGTTCGACGGGTTGTACCAGAGGAGGTTGATAATATTGATGAGATGTTGGCACAGTTCAAAGGACGGGAGGAAGAACTCGTTGAGAAATTGAGACGTATGCAGGAACGTGCTATTGCAAGAAGAGCACGACGTGCTGTTCAAATGGTAGCACGAGTAAAGGCTAATAGTCCTCCTCGAAGTTCTTCTTCTAGCGCTTCACCGTCTAGTGCCTCACCGCCGGGACATTCAGTAAGATCAGTAGGGAGTACCAAGGCTGAATTTTGAAAGAAGCAATTGAGTCTAGAAAGATTGTCCGAGGCAATGGAAAGGGTCAACTATGCAGCGTATGGTATCCGGCACGTGATATGTATGCATATCATATGATCTCATATGTGGATTTGTGTTATCAATTTTGTGATGAGATATGTCACATATTTGTATATTTAGCACTGATGATATCACACATATAGTCTACATTAAAATAGTTATTTCAAATACACACCTAAGAATACGCGTACTGATGCATTTGGCTTTGGATGAGTGAAGAGCTTTTTTATCTTGCTTTGGATAGTCTTGCCTTGGATTTGAGCTCGGGCATTGTATGCGAAGAAAACAGTTGTTAGCACTTATCTAGGCGGTTTGTACAATCATTTTCCATACCGATATGTAAAAATGAAGAACGAATGAGCATACTACTCAATGAATACTCTTTCGATTGGTGGTGAGGCGTAGGGTGAGATAGAGAGTATGAAGTAGGTGAGTTTCAGTTGTTGATTGGCATTTGGTTACATACTTGTCTTCCTTATTACATAGGATGATCGGAGTGATGCAAAGCTAAGGGTAGTTGTTTGTTATGTTTCTCCTATTTGAACAGTAAAGATGGGTAGACGACAGAGTACCATGATATCTCCTTGGACTATTGCAAAAGTATCAGCTATTGTTGGCTTTATTTGTTACAGTATTGGAGTATCAAATAGTTGTGCATCTCAATGGCTTAGAAATAGTATACCGCAATATAATGATCTACCCTTAACTCGTCATATATCAAATGCAACGATATCGTCGGCTGCTCAGTCAATACGTATATCAAAGCAACACATAGTAGATACAAATGATAGAAGATCAATACCTCGAAACAATTTGCCATACAACTGTGGAGTAATCTTCTTCTATCACATCCCAAGTACAGGCGGCGCCTCTATTAATCAATGGTTTCGTAAATATCAAAAGGCTCAATTTGGTAACATATCATATTATCAATATTGGTCCTTAGAAACACAAAATAATGGTACCTTCCCAAAAAACCCGGAGAACCATGAGATGAAATTTGCAAACGGAATGAGTGAATATGTACAGAATTTACAACCTAATGAATGGAAAATTGCCCATTCACATCTTCTAAGTACCTATCTGAATGAATCCGAAGATTTGTTATACAAATGGAGAGCAGATGTAGAAGCACAAGGTTGTGAAATGATCAATACAGTCATGCTCAGAGATGGTCTCAATCATGCAATGAGTTTATACAAGGTTATCGAAAGGAAGAATACCAATCGAACAGAATGGATTAAGTACTTACATTCCCCAACGGGTACTGGATTATGGTCAACAGTATTAGATTTCTTCTTATACAATACTCATGGATTACGTAACCAATCTTCCTATCCAGCAGTTGGTGGTCGAAACCCCTTTAATGTAACAAAAGAAATCAAAGTCAAACGTGCCATGGAATTACTACATAATCACTTTGATATAGTATCAATGACTGGAGATCATGCTAACTTTATATCCACAATACAAAGTTGGACAGGATTAACATCTCAAAACAAATATCAAAAGGGTAATGTACATAAAAAGACATTGAACTTTACCAAGAAGGAAGTTGAGAATTTGTATAGATTGTTAGAAATGAATGGTGATATTGATTTTATTGATCAGGTTAAGATGGAATATTATGATTATTTAGGGTATCTGAACAATTAGTGTGGGATAAGGCAGTGGGTTATTGCAAGGATACCGGAGAGTAAGTCTATCATGAATGAGATGAGGTGAGACATGTTCAATCCTGACATGAATGACTATGAAGTATACCAACTGCTCGGATCATATATCAATATCTCACAATATATATATAATATCACACAAAGTATACGGAGATGTTTGTATTTTATACGGGGAAGGGTCAGCGTGTTCCGAGGGGTGTGGTTAGTGTACGGTTTCATCCTGGTGTCACTGAGATTGAAGAGGATGCATTTCGTAACTGTCTAAAGCTACAAGATGTGGTGTTCAATGAGGGATTACAAAAGATAGGGGCTTTGGCATTCTATTCCTGCAAAGCATTGCAAAGTATCAAGCTTCCGTCCACTATCACTGAGATTAGCAAAAGTGCATTTAGAATAAGAGGCTGCAAACGATCGGACATACTGCATTTTGGAACTGTAGTTCATTAGAAAGTTTGGAATTGCCATCCACTGTGACATATATTAGTAACGGTGCATTTTGTGGTTGCAATAGTTTAAGGGAGGTTGTGATGAATGATGGCTTAGCAAAGATTGGACAGGGTGTATTTGCGAACTGCACGTCATTAGAAAGTAGATCATTTCCCTCAACCATTGAAGAGATTGAGAAGTATGCCTTTTCTGGCTGCAACAATTTGACGGTGGTAGAGTTTCATGGGATTGTCCAGACGATTGGCCTAGATGCATTTGAGGGTTGCCACTCATTAGAGAGGTTCACCTTACCCAGTATCTCAACTCGTCTAAACAATATCATGCAGTCTGGTAATTATCCAATCATTGAGGCAAAAATAGAAGGGGTCCGTGGAGTAGTTGAAAGAAGAGGTAGTATATTGTTCGTACTCGCTGCAACAATGAATAGAGGTAGAAATTGGAATACAATTAAGGCAAGTCTTGACCAGATTGTAAGCTGGATTAGGTATCATGAAATCAAAGAGGAAACAACCTTGTTCGAACTAGCTTTGTGGAAGACAAATCTTGATCAAGTGGATGATGTTAACCCCGCTAATCGAGACGACTGTCGTATTGAAGTACCTGGGCCAGTCAAAGATGCTATTCTGCAGTATTTTTAGACATTCACAGACATTCAGGAAGAAAGAAGAAGTCGACCTGTCTTTTTGGTATGTGACCGATAGGTTTATTGGCAAAGTAAGAGTAGCAGCTATAAACATAACACGTTGCTACTACTATTACATACTACCCCCTGCTGCTGCTACCAATACCTCCTCATCTTTGTTCACCACCGTATCTTCTTCCTCCCCATCTTCCCCAATATCATCTCTTAAACTCTTTAATGCCAGAGCTGCCTTTTCAATAGTCTCATCAGTCTTACAAAATGCCACCCTAATAAACTCATCACTAGCACCCTCCAACGCTCTCTCCCTTGAGAAGAATGGACTCGACGGAATACACAACACACCCTTCTCCTCCGCCATCCATTGACATAATGCCCAATCTAATCGTGCCGTACCACCCGGTGCGGCTGGATTAGTACTAAATGGCTCCTCCAATCTATATCCCGGTAATGCCTTCTTCAACTCAGGCGTTATCCGTGCAAATATGAAGAATCCACCACCACATGTCTCATCATAATCTGGTATTGCAAATCCAGCATCTTTAAGTGCCGAACTTAGTAAGTCACGTTTACGTCTATACTTTTCATTTAAATATTCATAGTATGATGAATAGCCTTCGTAGGGTTCATCTGCTAATGGTAATGATCGTGCTAATGCCTCTTGTATGACAGTGGATGCACAGAATTGTACATAGGGTAGTAGTTGATGTATAGGTGATATCAAGTGTGACGGTGCGATACACCATCCTACTTGCCATCCCGTGGCACTGAAAGTCTTGCCTGCCGATGATACAGTGATAGTACGTTCCCACATGTTTGGTAAGGAGGCAAAGTGTACATGTCCTGGACATGATTTTGTCATTTCCATATGTTCATTGTCCTTGGGTGGTGAATGAACAATGTACTTGTATACCTCATCTGATATTACTACACATTGTGGACCAGCCTTGATAACATTGTCGGCTATCATTTGCATTTCAGATAATGTGAACACTTTACCGGTTGGATTATGTGGCGAATTAAGTATAATTGCACGTGTTTTGGATGATATCTTCTCTTCCAACTTTTCTTGTTCTAATATCCATGTACCACCCGTCACTTCCTCTTCATTTTCATTAACCTTATCCCCATTAGCACCACCAATATCACTATTGTAAGGAACAAACGTCAACGGAACAAACACAGGTGTACCACCCGCCAACTTAATCTGATTCACATACAAATCAAAGAATGGTTCAAATAATATAACCTCATCACCCGGTTTCACTAATGTTTGTAAACTTAAATATAATGCCTGACTTGCCCCCACTGTTACTGCAACCTCATTCATTGGGTCTATACTCTCTTTACTATCAGTAGGATGTAAATGTTGTGTATATCGTCTTGCCAATTGTGTAACTAACTTTGGATGTCCTGCTGTACGTGTATATTGATGTGGTGATTTCGTTGAATCGATAGTGGCTGAGACGAGTGATTCAACTGCAAATGGTGGTGGTAACCAATCTGGAAAACCTTGTCCTAAATTTGCAATGGATGGGTTTTCAGCTGATAGACGTCCGAATTCAGACCAGACTGTTGGTCCGGTCATGGTACCTAGTCTGTCGATTGCCTCTCCTGTATATGTTGTTGACGTGTTGTCGGAGGATATAATACTGTCACCATTAACTTTTGCAGTAACTTGTGGCGACTGTTCTTCACTCCTCATGGACTGAGATAATGATTCATCTTCCTCATCATCTGGAAATGTTGCACAAACGCCATTATCAAAACATGGAGCTCTATCTGCCACCGCTGAAGATGATATTATATCATCATCTTCTTCTATACTATTAGCACTACTTGATAACTGAAAGTTGGTATACTTATGAATGTGTAGTGGTCTATGTATTTGGTATGATGATAAGCTATGAGTTGTTCTTTGGTACAAATTATTGTTTTGCAAAGATGGTGGTAGATTGAATGCATATGATGTGCTCGTGAGAGAAAACACCGCCGTTACCGATATCAGTATTGGTTTAATCATTATTATAGTTGCTATGAAGGGGTATACGGTCTATATTGTGGTCTATCTCCTCATTATTAGCGTCCTATTTCACATATCGTAGTCATCATCATTATCGTACGTTGCTACATATGTAAAATTAGTCAGTCGTCTGTCTGTCGATAGTAGAAATAGTTAGTTGCCTTATATGAAAGATATTTAGCATGCTATGAGGATCAATAATGTAAGATAGGCGTCGATAGTATACATTGGTATAGAATAAACATGCATATTACTAATGATACTGTCGGCAAAGATCAATTTCAAATTATGCGATTCAATTGGTGTCACATGAAAAGAGTAAATTTCATAAGACGAAGAGAAGGCGAAGTTGATAGACAATAAGGGGTGGTTTGGACATATCATTGTCTGTTTTATAATACTAAATGACTACCAAGTAATTTCGAAATGAGACTACCTCCTCACCTCACAATCAAATTCCTTCCGGTACCTGAACTTCTCACTCTCATTTTCATCTCCTGCCCATCTCTTGGCGTTCGTTCTCTGCCTGTCTCTGAGCTTTGGTTCTTTGCACACTCTTCATTTCATTCTGAGAATCTTGATATGCTCGCAGTGTACTTGCATATTCATCTTTGGTCACATGTCCAGCTTTGTATCCTTCTCCTACTTTCTTCAACGCTTTATCATATCCCGAACTTGCTGCAATCATGAAGTGTTTCATAGCTCGTTCCATCTTGTCAATAACTGTATCCATCATACCAAGATGATACCGTGCCACTTCGTGCCCTCCCATGGATGCAATTGCCAAGTGATACGCAGCTTTGCCTGGATCTTCCTCGACTCCTTCATGGTACCTATTACCTATTAGATATTGGTCACCAAGAGAAGAATGTGCATTACAAGACCCTAGCTCCGCTCCTTTGGTCCATAATTGGATAGCCTTTTTAGCATTCCTTGGTAATCCCCAATCTCCTAAATAATGTTGTTGTCCCATGGCATGAAATGCATTCGCGTCGTTCAACTGCATCCTTTTCTTGCAACGTTTCATGAGCTCTTCGTCTGATTCGGGAGCAGGCACTCTGCAAAGAGGACATAAATCTTTCAAATTGCCCTTCTCCGTTTCTTCCATTGTAACCATAGTGCAACCAGCACAGATAGTTTTTCCACAACATGGCATATATGATGCCTCCACCCCACACGCTGCTAAGGCATGTGGCATTGGAAGCATACAAATGGGGCACTCTTCTCTTGGCGGAGGGTCTTGGAATAATTCATTATCATATGATACATCTACCTTATCTAGATCGTCCGCTAGGGTATCAACGTTAGTACTCGAAGCATCAACTTTTTGTTCACATGATGTGCACATAATTTTTTCGCCCGGTGATATATCCGTACCCTTAGCGCCGCACTGGCCACACGACGACGACATTATACCGCCACTCTTCTGCTTCAATAATAATACTACCAGGCTGACGAGAAGAAGCTGCTTTACAATATTATATCAAAAGTCTCATATACTGTTGCAATGATTGCAAATTCACTTAGCTAGTAACAAAATCTTTTATCGTCTGTCCGTAGTGATCAGCATATCAGAGAGATGCCAACTAACGCGATGAGATCAATAATTCATGGCATATACGTTGATATATACGCTGATATAGAATAAGATGCATATATTGCTATATACTATCGGCCACGATCATTTCAATTATTATTCATTGGTGTCACGGAAAAAATGACAATTGCTCACCACTCATCAACTCTACAGGGAGATTGGCGACTATTATCCCCTCTGTTATGCCTTGGAGATCCTCTATACTCCAAAGAAGTAGTATATAGAAGGTAGTTTTATATCATGATAGTCCTAGGTCCAAGCATATCTACTCATCATCTTTTGGAGGGCAATGATGGAGGTGATACTAACGAGCAAAATTATGAGAGTACACGAAACTCATGTATTGATGATAGCAATACTGTGGAATCTTCTCCTGATAACTATATATCAATGATATCAGTACCACAAGAATTGCAAATTTTAGATGAAGATTTGACACATTTCTTGAATGATACCAGGATAAAGTGTTCACAAGAATTGGGATTGATTGTAGCGCCTCCGTTGTCTTCTTTATCATCTACTTTCAATAACCTCCAGTCAACAGAGCAATTGACTAGCACCAATTCAACTCATCATAATGTTACTTCTTTTATCATATCAAATGATATCGAACAAACTTCTCAACAATTATCATCAGCATATCAAAACAACTTAAACTGCATACACAACATGGCAACTACACATACAAACTTGATACAAACAATGAATAACATATTAGAAGCTATAAGTTTAGGTACAAGTCTTCGGTTAGGATTAGGACCAACAATTACTACTAGAGGTAGTATTGGTAGTGGTAGATTAGTTGCTCGTGTTGAGAAGAATTGGGTTGCACGTCAACAACAACAACAAAAGACAAAGAGATGCACATCAAATGCACAAAATATAAAGAGCAATCAAATTGCAATCAAACACCAGCGAAAACCGATACGGTTGACATTACAAAAGATACGAAATATACTACATCAGACAATAGTAGACTATGCCATATCATTGCAAGAGATACTAAAGCATACCAAACAATGCATAACAACACCAACATCATCAACTGAGTGGGATGACTTTGTATCAGATTTACAACACTCAATAAACAACACATCTACATCAACACACATCTTGACAATATCACAACTTACAATATGGATAAATAATCTTGGTAGTTTTTTATCATTTATACTTTCCACAATACTTGGTAGAGATGGCAGGACCGTGCTACTGTTGGTTTCAGATAATAATTCATTGATGGCAAGTGTCAAGCAGTCGGTACAGTTTGCAAATGAACGAATTGCATTCCTTCATTCTGCTTGTCCACTATCTAAACCACGAAATGATGATACCATACTCCATGATACCAGTATTGATGCACCAAAGGACAGCACACCTGCCGGAGAAAACAAAGATGCAAGTATGAGTAGAAATCAACAGAAGAGACAGGCGGAGCAAATCATTAAGAATTTACAAGACACATTGGATGCTGCCCGTGTTAGTTTATGGGCATTTGAACAATCATATGCTGAACAAGATGATTCTTCGAATAATGGTGGTGGGAATGATATTGGGGATAAATCCTCTGAAAAGTTGGAGAGTAATCATGATACCGCCGAATCGGACGATATGGCATGGTGGTCTCAGTTCAAGGACTTGATTGGCAGGTCTCATGCTACCATTCCTGAATTCGAAAGTCAATTCCTATCTACCACCGTAGATGAAGATGACGAGCAGGAGAAAGTAGCAGAGGAAAAGATCAGTGATCTATCAGCTTCTAGACAGGTGACCACTGAATGTTCAGAACTTATTAGCACAGCTACCGGAGAAACATTACCCCCGGTGACAACTGCGGCTGGTGTAGAAGATAAACATCCTTCCTTGCCTGTCAACAAGACATTGGTCTTTTCTGGCAGTGGTACAAAGTCATTAAACAAGAAACGGATAGTTATGTCTACCCCAGCGGAGCAAGACTCATCTCCACCTACATTCAATTCGGTAGATCAAATGAGGCTA
>Ga0214480_101028_pt1 | contig 12902 bp, 8 predicted proteins | sample M1_20Mar14CPVII9_3_FD_165042 | JGI IMG/M metagenome (GOLD analysis project Ga0214480, IMG submission 165042) | Marine eukaryotic communities from Monterey Bay, California, United States - M1_20Mar14CPVII9sort6BwellE17 | ecosystem: Environmental > Aquatic > Marine > Unclassified | place: USA... | reverse complement strand
GATTGTATTGCAAAGAGCACGAGATTAGACGTAGTTAAATTGACGATACATAAACACTCCGACTTTTCAAAACTTGGCAACAATAATTGAGAATATTGCTGCTTAACAGTATAATACACCCCTACTTATTGATATATAGATACATTTATTATAGATATATAAGTGGGCAAAGGACATATCCGATAATATACAAACGACGATACCGTATACATAAACAATATCGATATACAATACTACACATCACATGTACTAATAATGTCAAATGAAGTAGAATTTGAGTACACGGGGAAAGAGGAGGAGAGGGACGTACCGAGGGATGTGAAAGTTGTACGGTTTCATTCAAGTGTTACAGAAGTTGGTGATCATATGTTTCGAGATTGTGAACAATTAAAGGAAGTGATATTGAATGAGGGGTTAAGGAAGATTGGAGCCTTATCGTTTTCCTGTTGCAGTAAATTGGAACATATCAACCTTCCATCAACTTTATTAGAAATTAGTGAGCGTGCTTTTTATAATTGTGCTAAATTGAAGGACGTGGTGCTAAATGAGACACTACAAACAATTGGGGACGCAGCATTTGCTAGCTGCACATCATTGGAGGAAGTGGTACTAAATGAAGGGCTACAGAAGATTGGAAATCATTCATTTTACAATTGCAGTAAATTGATACACATTACATTTCCTTCTACTTTATTAGAAATTGGTGATTATGCATTCAGTGAGTGTGACAATTTGAAGGGGTTTAAGGTCAAATGAGGGACTAAATAGGATCAGAACCCACTCGTTTTCCTACTGCAGTAAATTGGAGCATATCAATCTTTCATCTACTATTACAGAGGTGGGTCAGAGCGCCTTTTGTGGTTGCGATAGTTTGAAGGCAGTATTGCTCAGTACGACACTAAAAATAATCGGAAGGGCAGCATTTGGTACCTGCTCATTATTGGAACGTATTACAATACCTTCCACTGTCACTGAGATTAGCGTTAATGCATTTTACAATTGTCGACGGTTGAGAGAAGTAGAACTTCATGAGGGGATTCAAACAATTGGGACGGGTGCATTTGAGGAATGCTCATCACTGCAATGTATTACAATCCCTCATACTGTCACTGAGATTGGTCGACGTGCATTTGACGATTGTGGAAATTTGAGAGAGGTAGATCTCCATGAGGGGATTCAGATGATTGCATCTACTGCATTTGATAATTGTTCATCACTGGAAAGATTCAACTTTCCCAACCTTTCATCTCGTTTGGACGCCATCATTCAGGCTGGGAAGTATGTAGATGTTGAGAACAAGATCGATGAGGTGCGTGGTATAGTAGTAGAAAGAAGAGGCAATGAATTGTTTGTATCAGATGTAGAATCAGTGACCCAGAGATTGCGAGCATTAAAAGGTACCCTCGGCCAGATTGATAGATTAATAACCTACTATGAAGCAAGAGAGGCAACAACGCTACTTGAATTGGCTATTTGGAAATCAAAGATTGATCAAGCAGAGGTTAAACCCCCTATCAACCGAGATGCACATCGTATTGGTATCCCCGGGCCAGTAAAAGATATTATTCTGCAGTACTTGAACTTCAGAGTATAGTGCTTGGTCGATACTAGATACTATAAGGTTCACATAAGGTTAGTTTATTGCAATAAGTAAGACGGCAGAGCTCTGTATTGAACTAGTATTAGGTTTAGTCTATTCATTTCATACTGCAGAAGCCTGGGTCATCTTATTAGTAATGGCCATGAAATGATTACCTTCAACTACTGTGGTTCGTCTTCTCATCAACTTCTTCTTACCCTTACCTCCTCCATTACAATCATCATCAAGAACCACCTCTTTTAATCTTGATTGATGATTTGGCATATTCATACGACCATTAACAACCATTAATGGATTTCTCTCTCTCAAGACTCGATCATTGATTGATATACCATCATTATATGTGACGAGTTTTGATTGGAGTGATGTTTGATGTTGTTTCAATTGATATACCTTGGATTCGAGTGTTTGTACGTCAAGCTTTGTCATGTTATACTTATTCCAAAAATGGTTTGTTGAATCTCCTAGACGTCCCATGCAGGATGTTATATAGGCTCGTGAATCTCCTCCTTCGTGTACTACTACCTCGTTACTCTGCCTGGATTCACTTGCTGTCTTACGAGACGAAGGTGAGGATGACGATGCCACACCCCCTTTTCCCTCGTCATTAGAGATATGACAAGGAGACGATCCTTCCCCCTCATCAGAAGAAGAGGCAACACAGCAAGTCGTCGTAGTTTCCTCTCCTCTTAACAACCTATCAAACTTTTCTCTACCATATTCCAACTTGTCACAACTTCTAGCAATCTTTTGAACCTTCTCCGCTTTGTCACATTGCTTTAACAAACCATCTTTACAATCATTAGCACGTTTAATTAAATCAACTAATCGATTTTCTTCATTCGAACGATAGGTATTCATTTGATTTTGGATTGTGTTTAACTTGTTTATACTTCGATTCTTACGTGTTAGTAATTGGGTATGTGTTTCATTAATTTGATGTAGTTCTTGTTTAGTTAATAATTGATATTGTTGTATCTGACTTTGTAACTTGTTTGCCTCTTTAGTCTTGTGTTGTATATCGAGTTGTAATGTTGTATCTTTTGATTTAAGTTCATCATATGCTAACTTTGTAGATGTTGTATTTTGTGTATATTCCAAGTTTAAAGTATCATGTAGTTCATTTAAGGATTGTATCTTTGTATCCATTTGATAATGTAATGAATTTACTTGTTCCAAATTGGTATTGTAAATCTCTTGTAAGTTCTGTGAATGTTGTTCATTTATAATTTGTGTTTGTGTCTCATCTTTACTTTGTTGTGTTTGTATTGCTTGATGTACAATCTCCTGTTCAACATTGTAATGTGATTGAATCTCATTAATATCATTAGTAAATGATGATTGCAATACATTCACTTTAGTATGAAATTCATCATCTAATGTAATAACATGTTCATCATACAAACTTATTAAATTATCAATCCTTTGTACATTTGCCAACATTGCATTCTTATATAGTGTTGATTGTAAATGTAATATATCATTATTGATACTTGATATTAATACTAACTTGCGTTGTATATTATCATTGTAGTTAGATTGTAATGTTGGTATTGATGAATGGAGTTGTGTATATTTCTCTTGAGAGAGTAATTGACGCCATTTAGTACGAAGTTGTGTATTGTGTTGAGTTGATTGGTGTAGTTCATGATTTAGTTTGTTAATCATTGCATTATTGTTGTTAGTGGTGGTCGTGGTAGTTGGAGAGGAGGAGGAGAGCTCCTTGTTAACAACGTCAGCAGCGTCAGCATTAATCGTCTCTTGAGATGTTGTTCTTTTATTTGGTGATTCATCGACGATAACAGAACTTGATGATTCATCTCGTGTCCCCTCTCCTTCACAACCATCGTCATTTGTTGATGATGACGATGATGATTGTTCCGTCATCATGTCAGAAGAAGACGAGACAACACCATTGTTTGATGGCTCATTAGATTGAGGAAGATCATCCATCACGAGAAAGAAAGGAGCGTCAAAAAAAAATGACGAGAGTTCATTTTTTCATTGCAAAATGCAAAAAAAATGACACCTCGCCCCAAGCGTCTCCCTACATCAATTATTCTACATCACATCTGTCTAACCTGCTACCTGTTCTGGTATCAATCGATATGCTAGAGGTCAATGAGTAGAGAGACTTACTACCCATCAGCAGCTGTCTAAGGCTCTTCACTACTAAACGAGGGGGAGAAATAGGAATGGCGATTAAACGCAAATGTCTGTTCGTCGAGGGCTAGGGCTCAATGTTGTGAAAAATGATAGGGGAGCAAGGCTCGACTTGATACTCTCCTTGGCCTCCTATTCATTTCAATTAGTAGTGACCCTTCATTAGTATTATTATGCTACAATGGCTCTAGATGATAACCGAGATGATGTGCTGCTAATCTCTCATCATTGCAATAGATAAAAAGAGATGCCACATCTTCGTCGAACATTACGACATGATGATATCACCTCTTCAACAATCTCCCAATCATCAGTAGAAAGGAATTCAAATGATAATGGTATAAACAATCGTCAATCATCTATCAACAACAATACAACCACTATTCAATCTGCAAATAATAGTGGTATTATAGGCGGTAAAGCATTCTACGATATAAATCAAAATGGTATAAACGATGATCATTCCTCTAGTACACATCTATTACCAACCAATATAAACATATGGTTATTCACATGCAATCCAAATGAAATATCAATTAACATGGGTCATTATGAAACTAACGATAGTGGTGTATATACTTTTAATGAGTTGGATAGTGGTAATTATTATATAGTGGTGCAGAAACCGATAGGGTATGAGTTTAGTTCTATTTGGAGAGATGTTAATAATCATCAACAATCAATACAATCATCATCATCAACAACATCATCATCACCGACGGCAATACAAGCTGCATTAAAGCAGTCTATTGCACAACAATTTAGTAGCAGTAGTAGTACTAATACATCAATAACAAACAATGTTGAGTACAGTACAATCAATCCAGAGAAGGGACAAACAACATGCTTTACAATAAATGATAATGAAGTTAATATGAATATGTACTTTGGTTTATATCGAATTAGTAATGATGATAATGATATATCATTGCCTAGTTTACAACCTAGTACTGCTAGTAGTGGCGGTGGTGATGTGAGTAGTGATATGAGTAGTGGTGCTCCTACAGTTTATCCATCGTATAGACCAAGTGATTTACCATCATATAAGATATCGTATAGACCGTCAGTTGAACCATCGAATAGACCAAGCGACAGTCCAACGATACAGATTATAGATATAGAACAGCCAACTCAAATTGTATCGTCAAGTCCATCCTTCTCTTCATCTGCATATCCAACTGCGGTTACATCTAATACACCTTCTAATGTACCTTCTAGTGTACCAACAACAACAAGTGGTGTATCTAATCGTCCATCGGGAAGGCCAAGTTTGATAATATCAAACCGGCCAACTAGTAGACCATCTCATTCAAATGTCCCATCCTCAGAAGGTACTAATCATGATATAGAAGACACGAATCATATACCTACGCCTACATCAAAGCCATCTATAGAAAAGGGAGACCTTGACGACTCATCATTAGTAACAGATAGTCCCAGTTCATATCCAAGTTACATTCCATCATCAATGTCCTTAGATTCTTCTTCAATAGTTACTGATAACAGTAATATAGACAATGAAGAAACGAGTAACAATAACAATAATAACGGAATAGCCATTGGCGGTATAATCTTTGGTATACTCTCAATCCTAATAGTTGCAATTGAATTACTAGTTTGGTATAGAAGAAGACGAAAGAGGAGGATAAAAGAACAAGATGATGATATCAACAATGATATAGTAGTATCTACAACGAGTAACAACAACAATAATGAGCCATCACCATTATCAAATGAGTCAACAATTGTCCATCGTTCATCATCTGCATGGCATGCCGAAGTAGATGACATTGAACAATCGAATAGGACACAAGATCCATCTCATCGATCAGAAGAAGATGTCGAATCAAAAGAAGAAGAAGATACATCAAAGGGAGATACATCCAAGGATACAAATAGTAGTAAAGATTCATGGTTTTCAACTACTGTACAAACGTTGTGGAATCAACATTATCGAAGAAGAGGGTCTAAGGAGGAAGGTGAAGTGCCGAGTAAGGTTTCGAAGAAGGCTTCGTCATCAAGAAGAAGGGAACAAAATAGTGATAGTGATTTAACTGCTGTTCGTGTTAACTTAACATCATCCTTCCTAAGTGGTAGTAAGAAGAGGTCAGAACCATCAACAATGTCAAATGATGAACACAAAGATAAACTTGAACAAGAGATATGTACATTAACAAACGTCATTGAGGGATTGTCAAAAGGCAGTGCTGAGGATATGCTACTGTGCTCTTACTTGGATGAGACTATACAAGAGTTGACAGTAGCAAAGGAACAAGATCAGGATACTAATAACAATGTAGTATCACGACGAGGTAGGTCACCTCCATCTCGGGTACATTATTCATCATCATCAAGGAGTGGTGGTATATCCGACAGTAGTAGTATCAGTAGTAGCGGCGGTAGTAGCTTTGTTAGTAGTACTGGTGACAGTGTAGACAGTGTCGATTGGAGACAATTCATGCCCAAGCCTGGTGAGCAGGGTCTACCCGATTCAGTGCAGGATGCGTTAGTACTAGTACAAGATATACAACAGGAGAGTCTCAGCTTATTAGAAGATTGCAGTGCCAATAACTCCATTACAGAAACAAACTTGGTAACATCCGCCAAACACGAGATACAATCATTAGAACATGAATTAAACTCATTATCCAAAGCATTGGAGACATACCCAAAGGATGGCAAGTCATGGCAGTTATTACATTCGTACTTTGAAAAGGTAAAAGAAGAATTGGATAGTGTTCGGAATGATATTAACGTCCTTGAAAGCTCTGGAGAAGATCTTAGTAGTAGTGTCGATTCATATTTAACCAATAGTGGGAGGAATACTCCGGTAGACTTGAATGATACGACAACAACAAGCAGTAGTAATAATTTGTCACTGAAAGATATTGTGGGAATATACAACCCTAACAATGCAGATTCACTTAGTACGGTACATGAGGGATTGGATGAGAGTACTTCCTCTGATTATGAAAAGAGTTTACCATCATTGATTTCATCTAGTGAGTCGGAACAAGATCAGAACTTGTCACTTCATGATATTGAACCACCCTCAAGTAGTAAGAGTAGTAGTAGTAGCATATATACGGATAGCTTGAACAAAGTAGACGATGATACTGCTCATACTCATACTGAGACGAATCCATATGTCGTTTCCCCTGGGTCGTCTGAAGAGGCAACGATTGGTTCTGGGAATAGTGACGATAGTGAGACTAGAAGAATCTTTGGTGAAAGGAGAAGAGGTGAGAAATCTACTCGAGTACAATCTCAATCACCAAAGAGGAAGAATCTTCTTAGGTCGTCTGGGAAGGATGATCAATTCTCTGTTGCTAGTAGTAGTGGATGGAGTACTTGTGATGATCATTCTTCTTCTGATGTAAGTGAAACCTAAGCAGAGAGATGAAGTTGTGAATTAGCAGAGACATAACTTCAGAATCCATAGTAAGCTTGATATATTCAAATTGATCATCTTATGTAACTTTATTGTGTATAGATTGATAGGGTAGATGAACATCAAGGTTGGTACCATATCAGTATCAGACTGCGTTTGCTCTATATTCACATTAGCATCAATACTCTGTTCTCTTGTATCCGAGCAACTGCCGCCTCTTAGGTCTCCACATCTTTGGTTTTTGTCTCTTTCTTCCTTGGCCACTATGCTCACCAGAATGATGAGAAAGGTATTTCTTCATTCTTGATACCATTGACTCATGTCCCATTGTATGATACTTATGAGCTTGGTAGAATAAAGCAAGTATCATTGGTACAGCTGCAAGTACGAGTATGAGGAAGCCAGCCAACCGTTTGCCTTTGTCTTGAATACGATGCTCCAAATGAGCCATGTGGGAAAACGCTTCTAGAGATACAGAGACGAAAAAGAAATGATTGGTAACAAGGAAAGACACAGACATTGAATTCTCAGTCTCAGGCTTACTTTTTATTATGTGAGGCATTTGACTTTGATTCTGTCTAGTTAAGTAGTGTTTGTGGTTATGCAGTGTTATTTCTGTTTTAATGAGATGAGCATACTGATGGCGATATGGCGTAGACACAAGATGTGTTCAAATACTCCGTCAAATTCGAGTAATGCAAGAGCGACAACAGAATAAGCTATCATTACCTTCTCACGACGGGGCTACTAGAGGAAGGGATAGTGAATGCTCTAATACTACATATGTAGTGAATATGGATGTGGGTTGTGAGGCTGAATTTGATATCTAACATACTGATATTACTGTCTCTTGTTATCTATCTGTATCTCATACTCTGTACATGTATGTGTGATGTTTTATATTTACAAAGCCATGTTACTAGACTCTCTGTGTAGCTGTATGTCAAGTGGGAAATAGCACTCTCCTATGCTGCCGGTGTTGACACAAACGAGGTCGATAGCTCTGTCTCTACATCGTCCAACTCGACATAATCTTCCCAGTTGCAATCTTCCCAGCTCTTAGTTCTTCCCATCTCCCAACTTGAGGAGGCATATGTTCTCTCTATTTGTTTGTCTTCTGGACTAGAAGCCGATTCCTCTCTTCTCTGTTTTGTTTCCTCTGTTTTCTCTTTACTAGCCTGCTGAGTTGCTGCTCGAAGCTCTGCAAAGAGTTCTAATAGCAGCTCCATACTTCCATTTGCTACACATTCTTCATCCCTTTGTACATCTAGTGGCAATACTTGAGCACATATCATTTCATAGGTCCAATCCGACTCGGACGATCGAGTGAGAATAAGTGCCTCGTCGAGATTGGAGAGATGAGCTACTCTATCAGATACATCCACCTTTGTTGCCATTGGACAGTCTTCAAACTCGCCACCACTCAAGTCTCCACCTTGCTGTTCCATCATTGCCTTGATATACTTCTCTTCAGTTAGTTCATTGCCTTCGTATTCGAGATGTGTATGCCTCTCTTCCATCGTTTTGCCCTTTTGTTCTAACTGACGCTTCGTACGATGATACAAGCCTCGGAGCTTGACTACTGGATCGATTGTTAGCTCAAGAACTGTAATGTTATCCTTTGCTATACCACCTTTTACTAGTGTATCAATAACGACGTCACGGGATTCTTGATTGTATGTGGCATGGGTAAGAACGACTCTGTCATGATCTTTGGCTGCATCGAGTGTTTGGTTTGCAATCTCTCCAAAGTAGGGCGATGATTTCCCACCTGATGCAAAGTAATCCTTTGTCATGTCACTATACTTTGGTATTATCATACTTTTGAGTGGTCCATCACCATCGATATGCTTGTATCTATGTACTACTTGTAAGTAGTCTCCGCTGAACGACTGTTTGTAATATTTGATATTGATATGTGTGTGATAGAGGTATGAGTATGAGTTGAAGTGAATCAATATATCATAGTAATATACAAAACGAACTGATATGTCCTATCTCACCTTGCCGGTTCCTGCTGGAGCTACTAGGTAAACTACTTGTGCGGATTCGATTGTCATATTTGTTTTGTGTCTCTGTCTTTGTATCGTTACTGTGTTACTCTTTAGCTTCGGTTGATGTTTATCTTTGTACGTCTTTATCTTTTGTTGTTATTTGTTTATTTATGAGACAGTGGAGTGTATAGGACACATCTTGTTTGCTCGTATCAAGTACAATTCAAGATTATTCTAGCCGCGATACTCCATCAAAATGTGAGCAAAAAGCAAGAACGACAGAAGACAGGACGTTATTTCCTTCTCGCGCGAATAACAGAGTATGTGTATCACTAGATTACCTTTGACACCACTCTACATGCCAATCTCTAATCAGACAGTTAATTCTATTCTTCTCTAATGTGTAGCACTACTAGGGCGGGAATGGTAGGAGGGGAGGAGGATACTTTATGATATCCCACTATATCTTTTAGCAAGTAAAGAGTATCTTTTTATAAATCGAATCCCTCTGTAATGTAATTGTGTAATTTATGTAGATATTATAATGTAGACTTAACGTTCATCGAATACCCCTTTACATAGAGGACAGTACTTCGTCTATCACTAGTACTAGCTTTTATCAATATCATTTTCAGCTTGGTATCCTTTGCCTCTCTTGCTCTAATAATACAACTACACACTCATCGGCATCCTTGGGCTCTATACTTTACCAATAGAAGATGATTCAATCGATTTAATATACCAACCCTTTTGTAATTCCGTCGGTATCTGATCATCTGATCATATACGGGGGAAGATGGATAAACATATGCCAATTCTGTCATTTTTGTTTGCTTATCATCGTGAAAGGCAATGCCCAACATCTTATAACTACCTGAAGGTAGATCTATATTTAGTACTCGGGTATTGTTATCGTCGTTTGTTGGTTCACAACTAGAGTCTCTATCTCCGGTTGTTGGTTCAGCTGATGAGGTACTATTATTATCCTCGTTGGTATCTTCTTCTTTTTCTTTAATATCATCCTTCCAAAATTGAAACCATCTCTTCCTCTCCTCCATCTCTTGTCCTGTAGCCTTGTAGTATAGATATTCTATTGTCATTAAAAGAACCATATTTTTCTGTTATTTGTATTTATTTAGTGTATTGTGTGATGTGTTGTGTTGATGGATATATTTCTGCGTGTTGTGTTTATCGTGGTATGTTGTGCTGTGCTGTTGTAATGTAACTAGCCGTCGTTTGCTTATTTGTTGAATATATATTCTTCTCCTTTTATTGAATTTATGAGACATGTAGAGACGCCAGCCGCCGCTAGTAGGAGTATATTGCCACTATCTTGCCATCATCTTGTCGATCTAAAACAAAATAACAAAAATGGATTTAGGATTTGGTAATTCCAACCAAGTACTGGGCAATCAGGCTGCCAACTCAATATTACGCGCCACACAAGCACAAGAAGAGGCAATAACATCTGAAATATCCAAGTATGACGCATTATTAGATTCCAATGATACCGAATTAGAAAAGTTACGTGAAAAACGTCTCCAACAAATGAAGTCGGCGTCAGAACAACGTACGAAATGGTTACAAAATGGTCATGGTACCTACACTGAATTAGAAACAGGACAACATGGTGGGGATGTTGCCAAATCATTCTTCGAGGCTGCTAAGAAATCAAATCGATTAGTTATACATTTCCATCGACCAACCACACGCAGTTGTGACGCATTCCACAGAGCATTGGCAGATTTGGCACCAAAACATCCGGAAACGAAGTTCCTAAAATTAAATGTCGAGGGTTGTGATGATATACGTGAAGGTGGTTCTGGCGTTGGTGCCAAGTATCTAGTTGAAAAATTAGGTATAGTTGTCATGCCTACATTATTAATTGTAAAAGATCGTAAGGCTGAACATCATATACGTGGATTTGATGAATTAGGTGGTACAGAAGAGTTTACGGCCAATGAATTGGCATATGTTTTAGGTGGACATGGTGCATTAACACGACGAGATGATGAGGAATTACCACCCGGTAGTAGTAGTGGTAATGGTGGAAGTAGTATTGTGGGTGTGAATTCATTGAAAATGAAATTTGGTGGATATGATCGTGGACCAAAGTCGGGTGGATATGAAGATTTTGATGATGATAACTAAATGTGGACTTTAGGGAGTTGATTAGATGAATTGGATATGGGATGAGAAGATAGTTTACACCATATCAAATCAATAGCACCGGAGGGTTAGATAATCACACATGATATGACATCATGCCTTTACCCATTGCGGGCGGCACCCACATTTCACGGCAGTTTATTAGTAACCACCTAATTTATATACACTAATGGCAAAGGTATGAAATGCTATACTATTACTACTCTAGGTAGAGGTATGTCATTTGTTCAAGTGCTGTTGTCACTCTCAGATAAGATAAGACGGTGTTGTTTAGTTCTAGTCTAATTCTAATCCTCCCATATAAGGTACTCTCTTCCTATAATAGAGGCCTTAGAATCAAAGCAACCCCTCGTCATCATGTCAATTTCATTAATTCATCACTAAACAATCATGTACTCTAACCTTTGACGCCAAAGTTAACCGCCTCACTCTCATACTCTATCACCTACCAATAGTAACTGATACTTTTGAAGCATCAAATGATAACATTGATGCTACCCAACAGTATTCTCCAAATAATCCAGTCTTCATAGTCCCAAGACGTCTATTATTCTTGTATACATCCAATGTGCCCTTATCAAGGTCTAGTGCTAACCCAATTTTGTATGATTTCTCATTTGGTTCCATCCCATCCCAATCAAATGACTGGCACTCTTCGTCTGGTGTCTCCCATCTATTCCATCCACTGCGGATTATGCCATTTCCATGATGAGTGTTTAATAAACAGACATCAACATTTTCACTATGTAACATCTCATAATCCTTCAGAGAAAAGCTAGAGAGGTCATCTGCAGGATGGCAATTCTCTAAACTTGTAATATCCTTTGTTGTTGGTCTCATAAACGAATCGAACGATGGCATAGTACTAGAGGTAAGAGAGCAGTAGTTGGCGACCTATTGCAGTAAGTATAAAATCCGGAGTGCTATTGATATAGCTGTATATTAAGGGGCTGGTGTGGTAGTTCATATCAGTAATCAGTTCTTGGCGCAGAGGCGCAGGAGCAAGCAAAAACAGTACTCAATAACATATCCCAACCAATTTTCTTACCCTGACATTATGGTACACTAGCTTCTACGCACAAACCATAGGTATCCTCTACCCTGACAAATTGTCAGGGTAGAGGATACCAATTTTATTGCAATAGATTATATATCGTATGAAGAAGCCACCGATACTCCGCATATACTACGCTCGACGGCCGATCCGACGGTGCAATTGGCGCCCGCATCGAGTAGCTGCATCATAGTCGATCGGCGTCGTCAAGATGAGAGGTTGTTGAAGTGAAAAAATGAAAAAGGATACGTATATCTACTTCTATCCCCTAGGGGATCATCCCCTGTATCCTTCCCCTAGTGAGATTTTTAGGGGGTCATCCCCGGTATCCTGACATAATGAGCTGGTGCGGTATCCTTACCATTCTCTCATAATTTCAAAAAGCAACTGATTGCAACAACTACTTTGCTATTCTCTTTTCATCGCCGTATACCATATAAATGCCTCCGATACTCCGCCGTCATCATTGTCTAAATGTGTATATTAGTGCCGTCTGCATCCTTGGTTTTGAAGTATTCGATAGGCCTAAAT
>Ga0214480_101027_pt1 | contig 12918 bp, 10 predicted proteins | sample M1_20Mar14CPVII9_3_FD_165042 | JGI IMG/M metagenome (GOLD analysis project Ga0214480, IMG submission 165042) | Marine eukaryotic communities from Monterey Bay, California, United States - M1_20Mar14CPVII9sort6BwellE17 | ecosystem: Environmental > Aquatic > Marine > Unclassified | place: USA... | reverse complement strand
ACAGAGATAATATATAAACATGGTAAGTGAATGATAATATTACCCTTTCACGTATTATCATTACAGATTTGTTTAGCTTTGATATTCTAACATTAATAATCCCATGTCTCTGCCATATCATGTTATTAGATTCGCTTCTTCTTATTGCAAAATAGACAAGGAAAGACTAGATTATCAAAATGGTATGTCCCACCACCAACAGGATCAAGTACAAGTAGTAATCCCCTATCACCAAATTCAAATGGTATACTAACAGCTAATCATTCCTACTCAACAACAAATAATAATAATCACATCGAGGCTGAAAAGGCCCGTATTGAGGCTGAGGTGCATCGATTGGTAACATCCCGAGATAAGAAATATACAAACTTTATTGAATATAATAATTATAAATTAATATACAGAAGATATGCGGGATTATTCTTTACTATTGCCGTGGATGTGCAAGATAATGAATTAAGTTATTTGGAGAGTATTCATTTGTTTGTGGAATTGTTGGATTCATACTTTGCCAATGTTTGTGAATTGGATATTGTATTTAACTTCAACAAGGTATATATGATATTAGATGAATATATGTTGGCGGGTGAGATTGAGGAAACGAGTAAGAGGGAAATATTAGATAGGGTGAAATTTCTTGAGAAGTTGGATTAGCGTATTATGTGATAGGAGTTTCTCTCGATGTTATTTGGGTGTTTGTGTATACGCCTCCTTGTATGAGGTTGGGGAATAATCGTATGATTCCATGCTGTAAATTAATGTTTCATCTTAATGGTTGATTAACTTTAGAGGAGCAGATTTAAACATAGCTTTCCCCTTCATTTCCTAAATAATACACCCAACAACTCTTATCTAACCTCTCCTAGCCGCCGACGGACAGCAGATGCAAATGCACTCATTTCATTCCAACCATAATCGTCGGGAATGTCTCGCAGCTTTGAGGCAGTAGCCCATTCTTCAAATCCGTTGCACAGTTCACCAGCCACTTCAGCAACCGATTTATCTGTTGGCGAGTCATTAAGGTCGTCAGTAATTCTATGCTTGACTGACAGCGAGGGGAAGTCACAACATTCCTTGCATCGTAAAGCAAAGTTATAATGTGTACATACACGCTCATGTGTTTCCCGAGCTCTATGAGAACTGGGCTTCTTGATTGTAGGGATATATCCCCAGTTCGTTCTACCGAGAATGATCCCAATTGAATTGAAGGATGTTTCATGCATGGACGGGATGAGATTATATTCACAACCTTCACAATCCAGGTTCAATACACTAATTGGAGTGCCAAGTGGAAGATCCTCGGGTGTCGCCTCAGCCAAAATGGCACGCAGTGTTCGTAAATGCACAACAAGCTCAATATCATTTCCAAAGTCGAAGTCCTCTTCTGGATTCCAACTCCTAGTAGCGGTAGTGTGACTTGGCTTCCAAATCATCTTCATCATACTATCGTTATCGTCGTGATGCTTAGTTCCCACACCGGCCAGAATTGGATGAACATATTGCAACTGATTATGTGATAGATTGCATCGAAAGTTAATGTTTTGGATCAGCCATGATGGAGAAGCCGGTTCAATACTAACAATGGTAGTTTCGGGGTATAAGTATGTGATAAGCATCGAAGTCAACCCCAGTGCTGATCCGACATCCACAAATAACTTGTTTTCACCCACAAATTTATCAGGCAGATCATGGAATCGATACATGTTATCATGACCATCTTCTGCAGGCTCCGTGTCAAAATTATACGTCTGCCTTCCATTATATCCAGAATTCAGCACATTCAACATACCCTCAGTACCACGATCATTCTCGGGATACCAAACATGTACCTCATGACCACGTAAATCATATTTATGTTCAGTAACAAGCTTGAGTGTCTTTAGAATAACCTCCTCTTTCATCTGTGCTCGTGCTGATGACCAAAGGTAGAGTAATCGATCTCTTATTTCAAAAGAGTTAACATCACAATGTGTACTTGGATCGGGAATAGATTCAGATGTTGATTTGGGTAAGGTAAGTGCCTCCGCAGCAAGGCAGAATAAATGCCGTGCTGTTAATTTCAGTCCATGATTGTTGTTGTAGGATGAATCATAATTACCAACACCATCATCGTTTGGAATATCATCCATCCACCCGTTTGCCTCATCAGGAAATGCTTCTTCATCTGACAATCTTCTTCTCCTTCTATTAACAAAGTCATCTAATGATTCATTCCCATCAGGTAATGGATCAGATCCATCTCCAGATTGTGTATCTCCACCAACTTGTCTACCAAATGCAGAATCTTTCTCTTCTGCTGCCAATTCACCAGCGAAGTCATCTGCTTTTCCAGCATCCTCTTTTTCATACTTATCCCAATCTGTATTAATAGCACCACCACCACCATTTGAATTCCATTCATTATTAGTACTAATGCCGCCACCCCATGACTTTTGTTCATTCTTCATTTCATCCAACTTTGTATGCCATTCTCTTTCCAACTCTTCTTGCAATGCATCACAATTAAGTGTTGATATGATATCCAACGCTACTGCATTCTCATTTGAATCTAATGCATGATCATGTTGCGGTCCGATAGATATACGTCGTCCACCGCCACGTTTCATTAATGCCTCCTCTGACAAACCAGTTTTACGTAATTCATATGACAATCGAGGATCTACTGATGAACCTCCTAATAACCCCCCACCACTACCACTAAATATACCCGAGATTAAGAAAAAGTATGCAAATGATACAACTGCTACGAGACTAACACCCACTAGTACTAATAACCGATCAATTGGTGATAGTTGTGATAAGGCTGGTATACCATTTGCAACATCTTGGAGTTTACTAACAAGTGAATTAGATCGAGGAGATCGGACTCGACGTGACCCACCGATGTTTGATCTGTTGATTTGTACCATTATTATAAATAAATTGCAATGTAAATTATACCTCTCTTGGTATTAATCAGCTATAACTAGAACTGGTGCACTACCATATGTACCTTCATTTGTGGCCACCATACTAATCTCTCTCTACATAGATTTTGCTACTGCCCAAAGATACGGTATCTTTTTATGAGAGTGTAAAATCTATTGCAATGACTCACTCATTGATCATTGATCATACATCTCATAAATAGTGCAGAGGTGTATTTTTAGCGTATAATATATTAATAGACGATGCGACGATCAACTCAAATACTATCCATCCTAGCCGCTCGCCCATTCCTATCAGCGGCATTCACTCCAGTAACGCAAAGGATACCAAAAAATAATGTTGCTTCTTTACAAAGACAAAGATCATCAACCACAAACTTATATGCAGGGGCATCAATGAAGGAATATGCAGAAAGGGTATTAGTGGATCCTAAATTCCCACCGGAATGGCCATATTCTCCTGAAGACTTTGAACGGTGAGTATAAGATATACTTGTGTCTCTATCAAGTTGTACAATATATCTTTTGTCTAACTTGTTATGTGCCTTTTCAGACAAGATGAAAGTGATGATTCTATCTTCTATGATCAGGCTCGTTTAGTATATCATATTGATGATGCTTGTGTATCGGCATTAACACAGTATTACAGTGATAACTTAAATGATGGTGATGATGTATTAGATATATGTTCATCATGGGTCTCACATTATCCCAAAGATTTCAAAGGCGGAAATGTTGTTGGATTAGGAATGAACGAATATGAACTATCTGAAAACAAACAATTGACTTCTTTTGATGTTAAAGATTTGAATAAAGATCCTACATTTCCCTATGAGGATAATTCTTTTGACAAAGTTACATGTGTTGTGAGTGTTGATTATCTAAATCAACCTAAAGAGATATTTAATGAAATTGGAAGAGTATTAAGACCCGGAGGAGAAGCCATTATCTCAATGAGTAATAGATGTTTCCCTACAAAAGCATTTAGGAGTAAGTATTGATTAGTATATTTGAGATATTTTATAATATGCATCATATACTAAACTTCAATTCACTACTTGTATGGCCCTTCAGTTTGGTTGCAGACTAATGACCTCGAGCATATATTTATTGTAGGTTCATTCTTTCATTACTCGGGTCTCTTTGAAGCTGCTACATGTGAAGATATGTCTCCTAATCCTGGTAGAAGCGACCCGTTGTTCATTGTGAAGGCGGCCAAGAAGAGTGATTAGATTGAGGAAGGTTAGACAAGACAAGAACTATACGAAGGTCATCATCAGAAAGTTACTTATGGTACAGGCTCGAGAGAAGATGAAGCGCACCAACACAAACTTAACAACTAAGAATGGGTCTCTATCAACTATTATTCTACAACTTTATTATCCAGAACAAAAACATATATCTATAAGCTATATCATGCCAACAACAACTATCAACAACATATATTTAAGTGAGCAGACATCTTTTATAGCATACTTGCATTTGACGGAGGCTCAAGCTCAAGAGATGGGAAAGCACCAGTATCAATGTTACGATGTGTGTACTGATAGTATGAAGAGCCAACAAGCCCCAAGATGGCGACAGCAATACCTAATGCAAGTGGAAGTATGGTACTGCTCATTCCATCGCCAAGAAGAACTTGCTCAGGAGGAAGATATTGTCCGTCTTGTGCATCATCGGGAGAGCTACATCCGAGCAATTCCATACATGTATGGCATACGCTACAATTGTCAGGACACACTGGATCTTCTGTTGAAGGACAGTATAACTCTCCATATTGCATAAGAATCTCTGCAGAAGTACACTGACAATCTGTTTGATTCATTGAAGAGTCACTGCATGTCATGGCGAGATCCCAGACCCACATATTGGCATATGTTTCACAATCAGAGATGTTAAAGTACATGAGGGGACTTGGTACATCATCTTCTTCATCAGCCCCGTCGTTTGTTGAGTCATCTGTGCCTTTCTTTGAAGTTTCATTGGCACTAGTACCACTTCCCGAGCTATTGTTGGCTTCATTAGAATCACCTCCATCGATTCCTGAGCCGCTGATGTTGTTATCAGAATCATTTCCTTCATTACTTTCATCTACTTCATATGAATAGTAACCGCCACTACTTCCACCGCTGTTATCTTCATGATCTTCGACCTTATTGATATCACGGTCATCTTCCACGCCACCTGAAGTTGAGCTACCATTGCTTCCACTACTACTGCTATTTGACTCACTACTGCCATCAGATTCACTTCCTGACGTATTACTTCCACTGGGTGTAGATGATCCACTTTCTGTTGTACTGCTACTATCATGTCCAGCTACCACAATACCATTTACCGAAATTGTGCAAGGCGGAGCTTCTTCACTATCTTGCCATATAGAAGCTAATTCTTCATTAGACAAGCCAAGGCATCCTGTATATTTTGAATCTTCATTATTATTATGACTTGGAGGATGTGGAGGATTAGGATGAGCTGGATTATGATCATGTTCTTCATGTGGTGGGTGTGGAAGAAGCTGACGACCCGTGTTATATGTGCTTGTTAGTGTATCATGATGATCTTGCTCCACGCTAGATTTATGTACCACACCGCTTTTTGATGAGGAAGCTCCCTGAACAACAGCACATATTAATAAAGCTGACAGTAATATTATTGTTAATGGAACCATTGCTATTGAGATGAGGTACCTTTAATAGAGAGATAGATAACTACGATGCACCTCAACTGATTTATAGATGAAAAAATGGCGTGGAGTAAATCTATCACGATTCAACAGAAAATTCTCGTTTTGCTGAGAAAACCCACTTTAACTCCCCAGGTTATGTAACAACCCTTGATACATTTCGGGCAGTCATATCAAGACCCCTTGTCATGTTAATATGGATTCGGTCGAGCTAGACACTGCATTTGAGATTACCTACTATTTTTTTCGAAGGGACACATCATGTGAGCAAAATGTATGATATGGTATCTTTGAACATAACTATTGCAGGCACTTATCATTTAAACTTCATTTAGACTAAATGTTTTTCTACATGTACCGGTTCTTCTAGTCTTCTCGGTAAAACAAAATGCCCCACTCTACAACATATACCCCGAGGATACCACACAATATCTTTAACCTTGATGTTTGTCTGTCTCAATACCCCACTTCCACATACCTTTTACAATTCTATTCAACCACCTTTTACTTTTGAACCTTCTTTGGTGATAAATCTCTTCTCTCAAACTTGAATGCATCTCCCTTCTCTCGTACAACAACCTTCATTGGTCCTTCTCTCCCTCGTGCCTCTAATTGTACAGCCTTGAGGTTCTCAGCCTCCTTGTATGGGATATACTCTTCAAAGCTACCTTCCGAATTGGCATGCAAGTACAATACAGGCTTTTCGAGATCAGCAATCTGACCCCTTAGTGGCCAAAAGTACTCGCCCTGCTTTTCACTTGGTGGAGCATGTCCTAATATCACAACGGCATGGAACTTATCCTTGAATTGTTCTAACTTGTCCTTGGTCCAGATAACATTCTGTTCTAGACGGAGTGTAACTTCGGTGGGCTCGGTCTCGGCCTCCACCATGTTCACACTGATGAATAATACCCCCTTGTGTAGGAATGCAAAGTTACCCACAACATCTTCACTATGCTCGACATCAAGTGGAGAAGTATTCCATCGTTTTTCCAACTTGCCTAAATTAATATCCCACCAATACAATGCATCCTCGGCAGCATTCTTACTACCGCATGCAGCCCAATCTAAATCGCCCGGAATAACAAGAACGGGGGCTCGACTTTCCCCGAGTACTGCCGCGGCTCTTTCAAATCCATACTCCTTGCAACGACTTTGTTCATCGGCATTAACATTGCCCAAATGAACAACAAACTCGGCATCCTTGGGTAATGCCTCCAACTCACGTGTTAACAACTCGGCATTACTAAAATCATACGGTTCATCCGCCAATACATAAAAGTTCACATCCCCACCACTCTTTGGTCTCTTGGGATTACCTAAATGTGTCAACACACCCACGAATATACTCAACGTAACCAAAAATCCCAATCCCCAACGAATACGTCTCCTACGTTGCATTGCCTTCTCCCTTCGAACTAATGATTGTGTCGTACCATCATAATTTAATTCAGCATCATCACTCCATAATGTACCCCGTAGCCATAACCATACACCACCAAAAGCAAATCCAGATCCGGTTGTTTTAGTATAATCATTATAATCTTCACCACTACCATCCATGGCATATCCACTTGCTCTATATAATCCACGTGCTGATTTAGTTTTTTGACGGGAGGAATGTAACATATCCATTTTGGCTAACATATGTTTTGAGTCTAATCCACCTGTGATTGCCATTAGTTGACGTTCTACTGAATATCGTGATGACCATAAACTAGGTGTATCATCATTGGGAGAGGTGGGTGCACCGTTGGAATTGGATTTATCATCTTCATCATTTGAACCAATTGTAAATGTACCATCAAATCTTGAACTCCCCTTACTTGTTGACCTCTCAGACTTGAAGGAATCAATACCACTAATACTAGATTGCGGCTGTCCCTTCTTAAATGATATTCGTGATGTCTCCTTCGAATCTAACTCACGCATGGCAAGTCCACCACCTGCTGTTCGGAATAATCCCGTGGCACCATTACCAGCACCGCTTGATGATCGTGGTGAGTTCGGTGCACTTGATCCATTAATTGGTGAATCTTGTAAACATGAATCAGCAATTTGTAACATCTTCAAAGCCTCGTTTCGAACTTTATCATGTTCGGCATTCTGAGGGGAAGAACTACCGCCATAATCAACTGTATACTCATTCCTATCTGGTTTTGTCATTAAGGATGATAAACGACTCTTGACATAATCGGTAGTTGATCTTGAAGACGATGAACGTTTACCACCCGACAATCCTTCCATTTCATCAATATCATCAGTATTGCCATATCCCGTACCTGCCACACCACCCATGGGTGAAACTTCCATACCCTCCTCACTTGATTGCAAATCATTCATAATATCATTAATATTATGCACGTCATTATCATTGTCATATCCACCTCGCTGGCGCATCCCATCTGATAAGCGAGTTGCCATATCAACTACAGCATTAGTCGTTGCTAATTTACTTTCCTCTTCGTAATTTTCAGGCTGTGCCCATCTTGAATTAGTAGGCTCGCCATAATCAGCAGAAGTAGTATCTTCCTGTGCAGTAGCATAAGAACTAGTAGTGGAACTTGCAGAAGATCCAGTACGCCATGGTTTGTCAGCTCTTGAACTAGCAGTTGACCTTGTAGAGCTTTGTCTACTTAGTTCTGAAATGATGCGAGTTAGTTCACAGTTTATGGAGATGAATGAAGAGAGATGATAGTAACTAATGTTAGTGTTATACAGCGTGCAAAGACAATAAAGTAATGGTATACGAAGGTCAAATAAAGCACTGTCAAATCACACTTTTAATATAAACACATAAATTCATATCATATTATAACAACACAACAACAGACTTTCCTGTGGGTTGATCAACTTTACTAGAGGCTCTTTGGGATGCATTCCGTGCAGCTCGTGATGAACTTAGTCCACTCATTTCACTATCAAGGTCATCTTCGTCCTCATAGTTACGTCCATTAATACCACCCTTGGAACTTTTTAAGGAGTTGGTACGTGTTATATCATTGCCTAGTGTGAATGCAGCGGATGGGGGCTGGGAGTATCGTGACCGAGCTGACATACGCTTTGCTGTTGTATCGACTGTTGAATCATTGTAACTTTTGGAGGAGTTCATTGTTTATAATCGCTTTATATTCGATATTTGTTTATTGTTGCTGCTGTTTTGTTGTCAATGAGGAAGAAGGTGCACTGACTTTATAATGTATATGATGTGTTCAATGTTAGTGCATAAGATATGATCAATCTCAATCTACGATATTATGCAGGTTTGCAATGAATCTACTGCAATTGGCAATGCTACTAATTATCGATGTGGTCAAACTCTTACACTCCGTTCGACCAATGTCTAACAGCTCTATTTAGAGAAGCCACTTTTTTCTCGCGGTGTGCCAAGAAATGCTAAAATAAGATCGAACCCAAAGTTGGCGATAGAATGGTAAGATGTAAGATAGAGTTGTGAGAAGGTGCATGCCGATAGCTGGCGTAGTAATAATATTCGGTATGTATGGATTAGAACATAGATAAGCAGAGACAACCAATACAACAAACGAACTAATATCCATTAGACATCTTATATTAACCTCTTGAAACACCCGCTATTTTTTCTAACCTACGCATTGCAAAACAAATAATAATTATACACTTCTCTTTTTTGGTAATAAGGTGCACCTTATACTTATATTTACCTCAACATAATTTTATACCCCTATACTAATAAACCATGACATCAACAAGTAGTACACCATCAACAAGTAATACACCAACAATATCATTCTTCGGTAATACCGAATTATCCACATCACGATCATTAGCAGCATCAACATTTTTAGCCAATGATGAACATATTACAATAGTCCCATCATTTAACTTACCCCAACCTATTGATTTAATATCTGGCAAGGTTGGTCCATTCCGTGCTGGTATGGATGTTTCAGTACCATTATGGTTAGGTACCATGTTACGACGACGTAAATTAGCAAAGATTATCCCACCTACATGGTTAGATCAAGATGTATTAAAGAATGTATTACGATTTGAACGTGACCCAAATGAGGCAAGTTTTAGTCCAGATTTGCCATTCCGACATGCCGAGATTGCTAATTCGATACTTAAATCATGTCGAGCTGGTAGTGGTACAGGTTCAGCCGCGGGAGATGCCAGTGGTGAGAATGAAATACCCAATGCTGATCAAATTAAGGTATTATTAGAAGATATACAATCCGTACGGATGGATAAGATCCGTCGTAATGTACATCAATTAAGTTCATCGACATTAAAAACACGTTCAAAAATTGAAAATATTATTGATGTTACCAACATTGGTAGTAATGAGATGCATTCTATTAAACCATTTGTTACCGAGGCTTTCAAGATGCATAGGGAATTAAGTGGGAAGGGATCATCGTATAATCAGGACGTTGAACCTGATAATACTACATCGGGAGGTGGTGGTGGAAGTGGTGGTAGGAGAAGTGGTGGATTGGCAAGTGCTGGTCGGGGTAGGTTGCAACAATCTAGATTGGTGAGGGAAAGTGAGAATAATAATGCTGCAATTCAGGAAGAAGAAGTTGAAGATGAGGTTGATGAGGAAGAGTTGGAAGAGCCTCGTCCTTTGGATGAAATGGAAGAAGAAGAGGACGTGGATGAACCAGCAGAGGACGAAAATGCTGGTCGATCAAATTTAAGACGTCATAGGTAGATTTGGAATAATATTGGGTAGGATGTTTCGCATCTTTATGGGGGTATGAAATAACATCTCTAAATATTGATTGAGTTATAAAACTGTGTGTAAATTATATATTTCACTCTATCTATAGTAAATGGAAGGATCAAAATTTGATTCGCCGCCGTACATCTTGCCTTCTTCCTTCTCCTCACAAGATGGTTGTTGTTGTTTTCTTTTTAGCTTTGGGTTCATCTCGTGGGGCAGGTGAGCTTCGTTTCTTACTGTCAGAAGATACACTTATACTGCTACTTGTAGTGAGTTGCTCCTCTTTAATAGAAGGTTGCTTTCCATTTTCTTTTGGACCATTGGATGCTTTCTTCTTGGCAGTTGTTGTACTCGGTCTGCCCCAGTCAACAAGCTCTTTTGCATTCACCTTTTCTCCACCACATTGCAGCTCGATTCCCTTGTTCTCTATCCTCGATCGGTGCACATGAGTCAAAAACTCTGACCGTGGTATCAACTCAGCACCTAATCTTCTCTTGTAATCTAAATCCATACCTAAATCCCAATATTCAAATCCACATTTGGTTAATAGTTGACCTAATGCAAGTAATTGAACACTTCCGGCTGCATCCTCTTCTGAAAAGCCAGTCAAACTGGAATATATACCACCAACACTATAACCAAGTTCCCCTCCAGCAAGTGCACCGGTGTCTGCATTCCACACTTCTACTGAGTACAGTCTAACTGGAGTTACATCCTGTGGTTGTTGTTGATGCTGCTGTTGTATACTATTGTTATTGTTATTAGTAGCCATGATGAAGGCATTTATACCTCCGGCATTTGCATCTTTTGTCTTTTCGTTTATGAGTTTAAAGGCTGCAACAATTTGTGGATATAACCAGTTTGTTCCACTACATTGATGTGTGTAATGAGTATGCAATATGAGTTTTAGAATTCAAGCACAAGATGTGCAAATAATCGCATAGATGCATATACATATTACATAACTCACTGTTGTCTATGACATCCAGCAACAACCTCATCAAAACATGCATTAATACTGAACTTAAATCTTTTTGATTTCTTCCTTGTTGATTTTGATATATGTAATTTACTCTCTGGATTTAATTGTAGTACACAACGTTCTACATGTAATTTAGGCAAAAGATAGCCCCTCGTAGCGATGGGTAAGAACCCTTCTGCCATTAACTGTACTATTAACCGTGGTTCAAATGATCTTGAGACGTAGAAATCATCATGATAGTGTCGTACTAATGGTAAGAGATATTGTGGTAGCAGAGAGTTTGGATCTATTATCTCTTCTTCTTGTGGTCTATTGTTGGTACTTCTACTGCTACAACTGCTACTGTTGTTACTACTTCGTGCCATATTCTTCTTTTCCTCTATTCTTACAGTGTTAATAATAAAGTCATAACAACTTCAATATACACCTCACACCTCCAATAAAGTATACACCTCACACCTCCAATAAAGTCTAAGAAAATAATTAGTAAATTATACCAATAACCATATCAATACTTTCTCCATAAGCACAGCTCTAGCTTGTGTATATTACAGAAGAAATGCTTTACCATAAAAATATTTGAGAGTGTGTGCGAAGAAAAAAAGTTCAAGAGGCACCTGGCTGACACGATAATATCGTACTATCCAGCGGCGGCGGAAGAGTTAATGTAAGTAGAATAGCATAGGTAGACGGCAGTGCATAGATCAGTCGGTCTGTTTACTTTCGAGGGGCGATAGTAGAGAGTTTGGGCGCATATCATATCATTTAAACAACATACCTACACTTCAGCACAAAACAAATTACCAAGAGATATATCAATCATGACGGACAATATCGAGAAGACACCATATCCAAAACCGTCAAACAATTTGGTAACGCCACTATTAACAGACTTATATCAAATTACAATGACATATGCCTATTGGAAGACGAATCAGTACCAACGATCTGCACATTTTGAATTATTCTTTCGTAAAAATGTAAGTGTATCTGTTTGTGTTGTTTCCTAATGTATTCGTATTGTGCACATGATATTATGATATGTTCTTATACATAATCACATCTATTACACTATCATATACGAACACACAGCCATTCGGTGGATCATACACACTGTTTGCAGGATTAGATGAGGTACTTAAATTCTTATCCAACTTTCATTTCAGTGATGAGGATATAACATTCCTTCGTAATACGCCAGCATTAAGTCACTGTGAGGATGCATTCTTTGATGATTATCTTGCCAATTTAGATTGTTCTGAAGTGGTAGTACATTCCATGAAGGAAGGGTCAATGGCATTCCCACGCGTACCACTGTTAACTGTTACTGCACCTTTGGGGATTGGAAACTTAATTGAAACAACATTACTGACATTGATTAATTATCCAAGTTTAGTTGCCACGAATGCTAGTCGGATGGTAGTTGCGGCTAGAGGTCAGTTTTGGGAGGAGACTGCCGGTGGTATGCCACCACGATCTGCTAGTCCGGATAGTCCTCCTCGGTCACCACAACCAAGTAAGAGACGAAGTATGCAATTAACAGAGGGTGGACCTGCAGACTTTACTCGACGCAAGCCAAAGTGTGTAGAGTTTGGATTACGACGTGCACAGGGTC
>Ga0214480_101025_pt1 | contig 12936 bp, 9 predicted proteins | sample M1_20Mar14CPVII9_3_FD_165042 | JGI IMG/M metagenome (GOLD analysis project Ga0214480, IMG submission 165042) | Marine eukaryotic communities from Monterey Bay, California, United States - M1_20Mar14CPVII9sort6BwellE17 | ecosystem: Environmental > Aquatic > Marine > Unclassified | place: USA... | reverse complement strand
AAACATTTCATGATTGCAATTAATAGTGGAGATAATGAATCTTGGAAATTATTACAAAGAAGGAACGTATGGGTTTCCACAAGATAGTGCCAAGGCATTAGAACATTGGCACAGGGCAAGTGAGCTTGGTTATGCTGGGGCTTATTGCAATATCGGATTAGCATATGAAAATGGTGATGATATTGATGTCGATATGAAGAAGGCTGTGTATTATTATGAGTTATCAGCCATCGGAGGGAATGAACTGGCAAGGTATTATCTAGGAAATTTAGAGGTAAAATCAGGCAATGTGGAAAGAGCATTGAGGCACTACATGATTGCAGTGAGAAGTGGATATTCTGATTCTTTACAGAATATCAAATGGTTATACTCAAATGGACATATAACAAAAGGAGTTTATACGAAAGCGCTACAAGCTCATCAAGAATACTTGGTTGAGATTAAGAGTAAAAATAGGGATGAAGCTGCTGCTGCTCGAGCTAGTAATCGTTACTATTAGTATTGGACGATTGCTAATTGGGTCATATCAATGCTGCTGGTTATCTATGCCTTGGGGATTTCATGGCACGATTACGAGATCCGACAAAGCTATAGTTATATCTAAATCAAGTCGAGGAACATATAGATATGGAACAAGATGGAGAGACACAATCTGGGTTCATTCAATACTTGATGAGGTAAACTCAATGCTAGAGTATTGCAGAAATGAATCAACGAAGAAGAAGGAGGCTTCTCTTGTGGCTAAATAAAAAGTAGACGATAATAATATATACTAAATAAAGTGTATGACATCGATCATAACTGTATACCTCTTCAACCAGATTGTACTAATAGTATCGATAGTTATCACTAAATGCAGCAGCTTTATCCCTCTGGCTACTCTTAATCTCACTCAAGTATGCTTGATATAATTGTAAAGCTTTTGTGTAGTCTTCTTTGGTCGCAAGTCTATCTTTGTATAATGTTTGGATTTGTTTCAAAGATTCATTATCTCCACTATTAATTGCAATCATGAAATGTTTAATGGCTCGATCTATATTGCCTAAATCCACCTCGTTGTTACCGAGATTGTATCTTGCTATTTCATTCCCTCCAATTGCCGCTAGCTCAGTGTAATGCACAGCCTTGTTTTTATTCACTTCTACACCTCTACCATATTTATAAGCAAAACCAATATCACCATATGATCCTGCATTACCAAGTTTACCTGCCCGATGAAAAAGTTCTAATGCCTTAGTATAATCTTGTGGACAACCGTTTTTGCCCTCAATATAATCATATGCTAATCTGTGAATTGCAGCCGGATCATCTGCATCAATTCTTTTCCTTTGCCTTTCGAACAACTCCTTATATGAAGTAGCTGCTGGAGTTCTACAAAATGCACACGCATTTTGTTTGTCAGTATCAACTTTATTACCTTCACGATCATAGACAGGTGCATGGAACACCCACTGCATATAACTTTTCCACGACATGACATATATATATACTTCCCGAGAGAAGTAATGGCATTCGTAGGAAACAAATCGGACAATCTTCATCTGGTGGTGGTTGTTTGAAGAGCTGCTCTTCCTCGTGTAACAACTCGGCGGCACGTTCAGCAAGTCTGGCATGTTCCTCACATTCCTTATCATGCTCGTCGTTATTTTTACTGTTAATGCTACTCTTCAGTATAAACCAACCAACACTAAACAATAATATAAATGGCAATACTACCAATGATAATACTGTATCATACGATAACAGGTTGCTAATGCCCATGATATTTGTTTGATACTTTTGATATGCTGATCAGTATGTTGCAATGTTGATAAGGTATATCCTCCTAGTCGTTATCAATAATAGATGATATAGACTAGCCTCCTTTATAACATTAGTACTATTGCGTACACTGTAGAGCGTAAATGTTAATGGTATGGTATAAACACCTTGAAGAAGACAGTGCCAACAATCAAATTGCGTTATTTACTAATCAAATGACTATACTATTTGTTTACCAAAGCCGTTATTGCATTGTGAGAGAATTATTATCGTCTGCCCAAGTGAATTAAGTGGAATAGCGCTTTGTGACTGCATACTTTGCTTTGCTATCGGCGCCGAACATAAATCCTATTACAGTCTATCCGTTTACATGACAAGCGTGAGAGTTGCGTAAAAAATGCACTAATAAAATGGCGATCTAACGTCTTGGATACATCTCTCGTAGTAGACGTAAATATTAATCTCTTTTATTATCCATAATAATACAGCCAAATCACCCAGAAAGAGGTCTTAATAATATCGGATTCAGTTGGTGTGAGTTTAGTTTGATATACCCAGTGATATAATTACATATATATATATTATATAGAAGTTTTTGTGAGAAATCACAAAAGCATACTAGCCACAGCTGTAATACGCTCGTTACATCGGTATCATTAGATATTGAAATACGAAAAAACGGTATACACTTACATCATAACAACAAGTTATATATTATGAGCACGTCCGATAAGATTTGTACCAATAGTTGCAAAAACAGTGATGACGCAAGTGATGTGATTGGAAAGTTAGAGAAGATGAGCACGGTTGATAATGAAGTTAATAATACATCAGTATGTGCCAATTGTGGCAAGGAGGGTGATAGCGTTAACAACGTATGCAACCAATGTAAACAAGTTAAATATTGTAATGCCGTATGTAAAAAGGTGCACAAGAAGAAGCATAAGAAAGACTGTGAAGAACATGTCAGACGAGTAGCTGAGAAACATAATGAAGAACTTAGAATTGCAGCTAAGTTGCACGATATAGAACTATTTAAAGAGCCACCCTCACAATTTGGAGATTGTCCAATATGTTTCCTAAGATTACCATTCCGAAATACGGGGAGGGCTTATTTTAGTTGCTGTGGAAAAATGATATGCAGTGGATGCAGTTGGGCACCTGTTTATGATAACCAAGGCAATGAAGTTGATAATAAAAAGTGTGCTTTTTGCAGAACTCCTGATCCAGAATCATATGAGGAGATAATGAAAAGACACGAGAAACGAGTGGATGCAGATGATCCCATTGCAATCTACACTAAAGGAAATTATTATAAAGACGGGAGAAACGGATATCCACAAGATTATGCAAAGGCATTAGAACTATTTCATCGGTCTGCAGAACTCGGTTGTTCTGAAGCATATACTAGCATTGGTTATGTTTATCTATATGGTGAAGGTGTGGAAGTTGATAAGAAAAAGGCTAGGCATTATTGGGAGCTAGCAGCTATTGGAGGAGATGCATCAGCGAGGCACAATCTTGGCATTAACGAGGGGGAAACAGGCAATGTGGAGAGGGCATTGAAACATTGGATGATTGCGGTGAGGGGGGGAGAAAGTGAATCATTAAAGCAAATTAAAGTGCTGTATTCAAATGGACATGCAACAAAAGGCGATTATACGACGGCATTACAATTATATCAAGAATACTTGGGAGAGATTAAAAGCCCCCAGAGAGATGAAGCTGCTGCGGCTGATGAGAGGAACCGTTACTACTAGTATTGGATTCCCTCTTATCATTGTCGCTGGGTATCTATGCCTTGGCGGTTTCATGGCACGATTACGAGGCCCGATAGGCTATAGTATATCTAAATCAAGTTGGAGAACACATAGATATGGAACAAGATGGGAATACAAACTGGGTTCATTCAATGCTTGATGAGGTAAATTCCATCCTAGAGTACTGTAAAACTGAATCAATAAAGAATAAGGAAGCTTCTCTTGTGGCTAAATGAAGAATGTACTTATTTTAGTAAACACCTTAAATACTAATAGTAACGATATCTCTCCTTTGCTGCAGCTGCTTCATCCCTCTGTTTACTCTTAATATCATCCAAGTATGTTTGATATAATTGTAATGCTTTTGCATATTCTTCTTTCGTTGCATGCCCACTTGTGTATAACTCTTTGATCTCGTCCAAAGACTCATTCTGTCCACTTCTTACAGCAATCATGAAGTGTTTCACCGCCCTATCTATATTGCCTGCCTCCAACTCTCCATTACCCAGATTGTACCTAGCGTATGAATCACCACCAATAGCTGCTAGTTCATAGTAATGATTAGCCTTCTTTTCATCAATTTCTACACCTTTTCCTTTCTTATATGCATAACCAATGTTGCAATAAGCTGCAGTAAAACCAAGTTCTGCCGCACGATGAAATAGTTCTAATGCCTTGGTATAATCTTGTGGGAAGTCATATAATCCTTGTCGATAGTAATTTCCAAAATTGAACATAGCTTCGGCATCCCCCGCCTCTATTCGTTTTTTCATCCTTTTCATCATCTCATCATTTGTTTTAGGATGCGGAGTTCTGCAAAATGCACACTTTTTATTATCAACTTTTTTGCCTTTGTTATCATACAGAGGTGAATAAACACATCCATTGCATATAACTTTTCCGCAGCATGGCATGTAAGTCCTTCCCAACTGTAGTGGCAGCGGTATAAAACAAATTGGGCAATCTTCTAACATCGGTGGTTGTTTAAACAGCTTTTTATCATGTTCCTGGTTTGTATTGCTATTCTTTCTAACACCCATTATAAAGCTTATTAATAATAAAATGATTGATGCCACTGTTATTGATACCACTTTATCATACGATATCAATTCCGATAGATTGCTAATGCTACTGACATTCATTTTTTGTTATTAGATGTATTTAGATACTATCTTGAAATTCCGAGTAATTAATTATTGCAAATGTTGACAGGTTGTATATATATAATAGAGATAAAGAGTACCCTCTTTACTATTGATATCCACAATGTCTGTTGCGAGCTTGTAATGGCAATAGTTAGGTTGAGTTGAAAAGTGTTTTTTGTAAAATCGTTTCTACTCGATGATACCAAAGCTTCACATGCAAACAATCAAAATAATAACGTTAATACCAATCAAATGACTGTATTATTTGTGTACTAAAGCAGTTATGCGAGAGCTTGTGCTAAGCGTTTGTGATGCTAGGGTCGTCGTTCTATCGCCAATTTACTCACGTACTTTTCATCATTGCAAATAATATATGCATTCCTCTTGAGTTGATTTAGTCCTCCTCAAATGCTATGTTCATACCACTACCAGTACGTCACTTGATCAGCTTATCTTGTTCTTTCTAATGATACCCAGTTCGACGGCAGTAGAACGATATTGATTCATTTATATAAGGATACCTCTCGACTCTCCTCATCTCCCCCAACTCTCACAGAGATGATTGCTAATGCTAAAGAATGGCATCCGCCTGCTATTGTATCTACTTCTACGGCATACAGTAACAATAATGATGCTAAAGATGACAAAGCCAATCATATAAATCATAATAGCAAGTCTACTGCAAATCACAAGTCAAGAAGAAGACGACGACAACATCAAAGAACGAGTCATCATAGATATGGCAAGAAGCATGTAAATGGGAATTGCCTAAGTGAGGGCAAGGTATCATATACATCAAATAATAGTGGCATTAATGAAAAAGAGGTATATCACGCTGATAATTCTACAAATACAAGCAACGCTGACGATATCATATCCTCTAGTATACAAGATGTGCATTATCAATTTACTACACAAAACCATATCAGTAAACATCAGGAACATCAGAAACATAAGCAAAGAAGGAGAAGAAGACGATATGGAGATAAGAAGAAAGAAGTTACTGCAGTTGCATCAAGTAAATCTAATATTGACGGTGATGGGTCACATCATACTCATAAAGTTGCAAATCATAGAAGAAGATATCACAAAAAGAAAGTTAATGGCAGTGCTACTTCAGAGAAGCATCCAGATGATGGACTAAGGTTTGATAACAATGAATCCAACTTCATAACACTTAATACTACTAATACTAACGCCCTATCCATACCTGTCAATCTAAGGTTTGATAACAATGAATCCAACTTCCCAACACTTAATACTACTAATACTAACGCCCTATCCATACCTGTCAATAATGGTGATGATACCAATTGGAATGATAGTTTAGCAAACAAACTTGCTTCCATAGAAATAGAAGAACAGAAGCAAAAGTATTTATTAGAACAATTGCAATTAGAAGAGGATATGAAAGGGTCGGTACAATTGACAAAGCTTACATACAACAAACCATTGCACAATATATTAGATGAAGAAAATATAGATGGAGATGATCAGCTAGATGATAGAACAGAAACTGATGAAAAGAGAGTACAATATCCACCCTCTTCTTCTACCGAAGCATCAACTCATAATAGCAGCAGCAACTATTATCAATCAACACTACCAAATACAAAACATAAATGGACAAATACTGAATTAACTAAGATGCGTAAAAGATGGTGGGATGCTGTACGTGCTAAACGGAGGAAGGTGGAAGAGGAACGGTTAGAGAGGAGAAGAAGGATGTTGGATGAGAAGGAGACAGGGAAGGCCTTGTTGAATAGTGGAGATGTTAGTTCCAAGGTACAACATGCTGATACTGACGACTCTTCTTCCGATGATAATGGTAGTAATAGTTCATCATCTTTTTCGTCTTCAGATAATGACAGTCTCATCCACACCAACTCCTATGATCCAATGGAGCCACCATCATTATCCTCAACACCATTTGATGAAATGACCAAACCTAATAAACATCCACGACCACAAACTCCACCAATAATACCATATATTAAACCAACTGTATCACAATCTATACTTGACTTAGAGAAGTTATGTTTGGGATTAGATTATCCATTACATTATGCTGTTTATATTATATCATTGAAGTATACGAATCAAGTGATAATGGGCAATAGTAGTTTCAGTCATAATAATAGTGACATGGATGAGAGGGAGAAGTCGGATGGGGAAATTGTATTGAATCGGTTATTGACAATGCAAAACGATGAAGATGTTGATCGATGGAGAACTTTAAGAGTTGGTTTATCAACCATTCTTGGTCTCGAGGATGAAGAATCAACAGCCCCAGAATCGGATCTACTGTCAGCCGATGTGAATGCATTGACTCCACTTCAGCTTGCCATATACCTGAATCTTCCTGGCATAGTACGATTCTTGTATACAACATCAACTACAACTTCCACATCTTTCTCATCAAAGAACAATAGTTGCGATGAAGAAGATGAGCATGGACGAACACCATTAATGTTAGCATGTGAATTAAATCGAGTGGAATGTATCCAAACAATAATGTGTATATCATCTCCAAGGAAGTTGGTACGTCGTGAACAATTGGGTGGTAATACTGCTTATCACTTTTGTTGTATGAGCCGGTCTAACTATAAACAGGAAGGAGAAGATGATAGTCATGATCATCATCATCAACTAGCCATGCCAGATTCTTCTTCTTCACAATGTGCAAATGCATTTGATATGCTCTTACGATACACCCCTATAAAGGAACAAAAACGGATACTATCGACAACGAACTATAATAAACAAAACTTACTACATTTGGCATGTAATCAAGGTGATTTACAATTATTGGAAATATTACTCGATTGTCATACTACTCCTGGTGTTAATGTATCCAAAGCGTTAGATATTAAGGATAAGTTCGGTTATACACCTTTTGTTTCGGCGGTGGCTTCAGAATCGTAAGTTACATGTTGTATGTATAAATGTATGTTTGGATAGTATATTGTTTATCTGCCTCGTCTTACGTCTACCTCTGTTCGCCTCCTCTCCACAAGAATTGATATCATCATGCATCTTCTATCAACTCGGTTTGCTGTTAATTCAAATTTATGGTTAGACTCATGTGCATTGGTAGTAGCAGTATCGAAACGATCGACGGAGATGGTAAAGCTTCTCCTTGACTCATGCTATGGTTCTTCTCCTTCTAGAGGACAAGTTCGTAGTGAAGTTAACAGGGCACTTCTAGAGACTGTCTATGATTACGGAGAGAAGGCCAATGATCAAGATGATGCCATCCATGAAATCATCCAGCTGCTCATCACCAAGGGAGGAGCCAACCCTCATTTACCCTCCATGATACAATTTCCAGGATATATGAGATCTCTAAGTGAATATGATGGAGAAATTCACGAAGAAACTCCCCTAACTGCTGCAGTACGAGCCGGAGATCCGATGGCTGTTCAAATGCTGAATACCTACACAACCTCTCTTCATGAAATAAAACAAGAAAGACGACTTGATCCAATGCTAGTACAACAGCCAGAGTCATACTTTAGAGTACTAGAGGAGAGAGAAGATGATATTATACACTCGTCTATTGATGCTGCTCTTGTTGCCTCTCTGTTCTTACTAAGATATACTGGTAATCTCGACTATGGCAAATGTAGCCTTGTCTTATATGAACAAAGTAAACATCAGAATCTATCTCAACAAGGACTGCAGTGGCTTGAAAAGTGTATATCAACTGGTCGTCTCACTCCAACCTTACCACAAGGCAGTACTTCAGCATCAGATGACAGTTTCGAGGCAGCACTGATCCGATATCACATCCCAAGTTGTACAGGAAAGAAGTCCAAGTCTATAAATGATATCTGCTCGAGTGATTCACATATGGATTGGAGTTATGTGTTGGCAACCTTGCCATGGTTCAAAACTCGAATCAATGGAGTGAATTGTAACTGGATAAAGAGAGTTATGTTAGATCCAAAGTTGCAAGAAGTAGATTATCAAGGAGCTGTCGAAGATGATGAGTTTGACCTTGTTGTTGAGGGAGGAGTGACGTTATGTGCTCACCGATCGATCGTCTCGGCTAGATGTGGCAAGCTTGCTGCTCAAATACGTTTCACTGAATCTCATTCAAATTCAGAAGACGGCCGCTTAACTGTGCACGTGGACCTTCCACAATTGGTTGCAAAGATGCTTCTAAGTCATATCTACCATGGCTCCATTGTATTCGGTTTGAGAGGGTCTCCTACTAAACAGTGTCAACAACTGTTAGAACTAGCTCTACTTGCTGAAGAGTACCTATGTCCTTCCTTGTTGCTTGAATGTGAATTACGATTACTTGAAAGAAGTAGCTGTACTTTATGCATCTGTCCACAATGTAGTGGCGGTAAACAGATATCAACAAATAATATATCTCCAACAGACCAAGTAGTATATCGTACTGAACTTCAATGTCTAGAGAAGGCTAGAGACAACCTAGATGAGAGCTTGTCTGTGTTTTGCAAGCCTATCGGAGTACACATCTACAAATCTTCAATAGTATCAAGTAATAGCAAATTAACACACACGGCACAAAATGGGCTCGATATTTTAGCAGTAGCTCAACAATTGGAGTGTTCCCAGTTTAATCAGCAAAGTCTGTATCATTTAAAGTATAATCGGCCTAATAGTAATAGTAGTACAAATAACGGTTCATCAATGTCGAGCCTATCAAGTCAATTTGATCATACATCACTCCAAGGGGAATTCAATAAAGCTGGGGTAACAATACAATCGACTAAGAAGATTCCCATCATGGAGAAAGATAATGATGATACCAAATACATGTCAGTTCCATTTGCTGCTGTTAAATCAATGGCAGTAAGGAGTATGTTAAGTAACTTTCCAGTAGTATTGAAGTCAGAATCATATGCACGCCAATGCAAGAACAACAGTTATCAAGAGGAAGCAGATATGGATGAAATTGATGCATCTTTCACCGCCTCTCAAACTGACAAGAACGAAAACGGGGTACTTCTACTACAGGCTTGTCTAGAGGAGCTATAAAGAAACACCAGTGCAGTACTAGATTACAGATTAACTTAGATTACCCATTTTTAAACTATAGACTTAAATTATCCTCTCTGTTGTCGTTTATCTATGGTTGACCCGGCACTAATAATAGGGACAATCATCACGGGATGCAGCAACTTTATCCCTCTGTACACTCTTAATCTCACCCAAATATTCTTGATAGGATTGAAGCGCTTTTGTATACACCTCTTTTGTTACATGTCCTTTTGAGTACATTTGTTTGATTGCCTCCAAAGAATCAGTAAGTCCATTTCTTGCTGCAATCATGAAATGTTTCAAAGCTCTATTATAATTGCCTACAATCCCCTCTTTACAGCCTAGATTGTGCCTTGCGGTTACGCTCCCTTTCATAGCTGCTAACTCCCAATAATGTATAGCTTTCTCCTTATCAACTTCTACACCTCTACCATAATGATAAGTATTACCGACACTATTGTATGCTTTGGCATCACCAAGTTCTCCTGCTCGATGATATAATTCTAATGCCTTGGCAAGATCTTGAGGCAATCCACCCTCCCCGCGAGAATAGTTCCATCCTAGATTGTAGATTGCTATAGGGTCGTCTAATTCCGCTCTTTCCTTTTCCCGTTTAATCATCTCCTTTTTACCAACAGGCGTCGGAACTCTGCAAAAGGGACACTTCTTATAATCTACTTCATTCCCTTGGTTGTCATAGACAGGCGCATAAACACATCCACTACATATAACTTTCCCACAACATCCATAATATCTATACCCCGATTCAAGCGTTGGCAGTCGTAGAAAACAAATTGGACAGTCTCCATGTTGTGATGGTGGCCGTTTGAATAGCTTTTCATCATGTAATTCAGCAACACGTCGGTCACATTGCTTCTTGTGCTTTGATCTGTGCTTCTTTTTGCATGCGGCGTTGCAATATTTAACCATCTTACATTTGTTGCATGTGTTCATATCATTATAACTACCCTTCTTTCCGCAATTTGCGCATACCGATACATTGACATCATCATTATTATCGGCTGCGCTCGTGGTCTGTAATTTTTCTATATCACTACATACATCATTACTTTTTGATGCACCTTCTTTGCAACTATCGTGTGTGCTCGTCATATATATGAGTCTGATCTTTGATAGGTCTATTTTATGATGTGATAACTTAACCGTTTGAACCAATCAATCACGAATAATACACTAATAATACTAATACCAACTAATCACCCCCAAATTAAACCACGAAATAAACAATAAGGAGTAAATAATAAGATGGTAGGATACCCTTGTCTATTGCTAAATGAATATCGGACCACAGCCGCTGTAATACTATCGATCGATAGATTATAAGAAGACGATCATCAAAGATGCTGGACGGTATACGAGGTGCTATATCTGCGATGCAATTGACAATATGTAACACCTATATATCAACATCAATTTTGTAGTATTATGTGTGTTTTTATGAGAGTGTAAAAACCGTATTCGTACGTTTAGTGTGAAATAATACCGATACGGTAATTTTTCAACACTTGCTTTTGAAAGTAGGCGCGGAGGGCGGAGAAAGATAGAGAGACAATCTTTGGTGTGGATGGACGGCGGTATATATACTTTAAACACTATTTAAGCGTTTTTTTGTCATCGTCATTATCAATAATACACACAGGCGGCATAATATTAGAAGAGGCACGGTTCGATTTAATTTCAACCAGCAACTCCTAACCAAAAAAGTGGCTTGTAAAGAGTCTATGTATTGCATAAATAAGAAGTGAAGGGTATACAGATAACAATAGTAATAACACTGATATAGGAAGTTCTTTCAAATATGAGTACGTCCGATGGTTGCAATGACGGTATATCAAAATTAAAATCAAATTATGATGATGGTGTATGCGAGGTGAATGTATGTTACAGAATATGAACACGGCCTCTAATAATAATATAGTATCGATATGTGCCAATTGTGGCAAGGAGGGTGATGATCTCAAATCATGTACGGCATGTAAGTTGGTCAAGTATTGCAATAGAGACTGTCAAATTGCTCATCGTCCAAAACATAAAAAAGAGTGTAGAAGACGAGCTGCCGAGTTAAATGATGAGTTATTATTCAAACAGCCACCAGTAGAAGATTGTCCAATTTGTTTCATACGGTTACCAACACTGAAAACGGGAAGTAGATACAAGACGTGCTGTGGAAAAGTTATATGCAGTGGATGTAGCTATGCGCCTGTCTACGATAACCAAGGGAATATAGTTGCTACGAAAACGTGTCCTTTTTGTCGAGTCCCAACGCCTTCTACAAATGAGGAAGTAGAGAAAAGGATGAAGAAACGAGTAGAGGCCGGAGATCCTATTGCAATTTACAAGCAGGGGGTCTACTACGGTGAAGGAGTAAATGGATATCAACAAGATCATAAGAAGGCAATTGAATTATTATTTAGGGCAAATGAATTAGGTTGTGTTAAATCGAATAGCTGTATCGGATATTCGTATGAATTTGGTAGAGGTATGGATGTTGATAAGAAGAAGGCCTTGCATTATTATGAACTAGCAGCTATGAAGGGAGATTCACTGGCAAGGAACAATCTAGGGAATATTGAGGCACGTGCAGGCAATTTTGATAGAGCATTGAGACATTACACGATTGCGGTACGGGATGGATTTGATAGTTCTTTGAAGAACATACAACAGTTATACCTAGATGGATATGCAACAAAAGAAGATTATACAAAAGCATTACAATCCTATCAAGTATACTTGAGTGAGATTAAGAGCGATCAGAGGGATAGAGCTGCAGCAGCTGATGATGAGTACCGTTACTATTAGTTGTTATTAGCCTAGATTACCTATTTTCATTTAAACTATAGATTCTATTACTTGATTCCTTCTGGTATATATTCATATTATTGAAGAGTCTAGGTAACGAGTAGCAAATAACATTTTACATTCTTCTCATCTGTATGCTCTGTATGGATACTTAACTACAACCCTCTTGTCCACACATCCTTTCGTTCTTCAATACACTCTATCAATTATAAAACACATATCACTACCACGGATAGAACATAACTCTACACCCCAATCATTCTTTATTCTTAACCAATAAATCATCCAACTCCTTCCGTAACTTATCACGATCTTGTATCTGTTTCTCCTCCATCTTACTAGCCTTTTCATCACCATCATTATTCTTCTTAGTTTGCCACGATGTATCACTCTTCTTTGGAGTGACCTTCTTCCACTTTTCTTTCTCCTCTTCA
>Ga0214480_101024_pt1 | contig 12939 bp, 9 predicted proteins | sample M1_20Mar14CPVII9_3_FD_165042 | JGI IMG/M metagenome (GOLD analysis project Ga0214480, IMG submission 165042) | Marine eukaryotic communities from Monterey Bay, California, United States - M1_20Mar14CPVII9sort6BwellE17 | ecosystem: Environmental > Aquatic > Marine > Unclassified | place: USA... | reverse complement strand
TGAAGTTAAGAGTGTGGAAATGAAAGCGGATAATGAGGGTAAGGAAGAGAAGGGTGTAGGGATTGAGGATGAAGTGGTAGCACAGACACCCGCAAGTATGAAAAGTAAAGAGAGTGCAGTGGCACGTGCTACTACTCAAGAAAAAGAAGCTGAAGTTGCAGCAACCTCCAACAGTTCAACAATCAAGAAGTCACCACTCTTCAGTATGACAGCCGGGGTGGTAGTAACAAACTCTCGTACACGTAATCCCAACCGTACATCTGTCCCAAGTTCACCCAATCTTGGCAATAATGGAGGTAGTACAGCAACAGTTGCAACACGTACCTCACCCCGTCGACTGAAATCATTCAATCCACCACCCACGCCTCGTTGTACTGAAGACTTTACTACTACTACTGGTACACAACCATGTACAACGCCCCGTACATCCAACAATTCAAGCAACAGTATAATGGCACATCCAAACTCATTACAAACACCCCGTACACCCGGGGGATCTCATCCCTATGCCAAGATGGGTATATTATCCCATCCCAACTCATTACAAACGCCACGTACGCCCCGGACACCCGGCATGGATGAATTGGCATTGTTTAATTGGGGCCCTGATGAATTGGGTGCGGCACAATCTTGGGAGGAGGAGTTGTTAGGAGGAGCTAATACTGACATGCCATCATCGTCGTCTTCGTCTATGGCGGCGGGGAGTTTACGGAATGTGTCGAGTATTATGAGTCCAGGTGGGTTGAAATGGAGTGGCAAGGGAGGAAGTAGTAGCAGTGGTGGAGGTGGATTGTCCAAGAGTAATACTGTCACGTTTGCACCACTCAAGACTGAGGAAGAGGATCTCAAGAGCCCAAGTAAGATTAGCTTGGGTAAACGGGGTAAGGCCGGCAAGTCATTAGACGTACTTGCCGCTTCTGCCGAGAGGAAGAAGAAGGCTGCTACACCTATCAAGAAGAAGAAGAAGAAACGGTCTGTCAATTTCGACTCGGATGAAGATGAGTTAGAGTCCGATAATGAGGAGGAGTACCCGTCATCCAAGGAAGACGATGATGATTATGAGCCAACCCCAACAAAGAAGAAGAAGAGTGGTGGAACGACAAGGATCAAGATCAAGGCTACAACAACTGCTGCAAAGAAGAGCAGTCCAAAACCGCCACTAGCAACAACAACGACAACAAAGAAGAAGGTCGGTCGCGGTCGACCAAAGGGGTCAAAGACACAAAAGGAAGAGAAGAAAAAACTAGTGAAGAAACAAAGGTATGTCAAGACGGGTAGTAGTGAGAAGATTAGCCGTACAGTCAAGACAATGGCTCCACCAACATATGCCGGCGTTTCCAAGAAGGCATTGAAGAATGATAAAGTGTTCAGTCTACACAGAGAAGGCGATGAGGAACATATCAATCAAGTGCATATTCTCGTTAGACGTGATATATGGGAAGGATTCGTTGTTGGTGCTAATGAGAAGACAGTAGATCGTAGCGAATCACGACTAGTTAGGTATAATAATACTGTTGGGTTTAGATGTAAGTGGTGTAAGCATGTCAAGCCTGATGAACGAGCGGACAAGGCAGCGGTATATCCTAGGAGACTGGATAGGATATACTTGAGTAATATTCGATTCCAGCGAGATCATATTGTGTAAGTTTCGGGGCGTGTAGACTGTATTGACTTGCTTTTTTTGGCTTGCAAGTACCCTCTAACTCTTTTCTGATCTCATATTCAAATCATATTACAGACAATGTCCGTTCATCTCTCAAGAGATTAAGGATGAGTATATCCGTCTGAAACAATCCAAGGGACTAACTCGAGGGAAGAAGGCGTATTGGATAGAGGCTGCAGAAGAGCGGGGGCTATGTAATAGTGAGGAAGGGATTACATTCAACAAGAAATTTAAGGATTTTAAGGTCGAAAAGAAATGAGCTAGTTAAGGGGAAGTAGAAGAAAGTTAGTGGGGGTACAAGTGATATATATGTATGTGTAATTGGAGGAGTCTGTGTTATGCGTGAAGGTTGAGTGTGGAGTTGTATATTTTGTTCTATGAGTCAAGTAGATGAGAGTGAAATATAAGAAGAGAGAGGATGAGCATACATGAGATTTGAGAGAGGAGGCATTTAGTTGAGCTATCTAAAGGGTTTACACAGAAATTACACTCACTCTTGAGGAGAGGAGTGGTAATCTAATACAATATTTTCATTGCTACGCCACCAAGTTGTTAACAACCAGGGCAAACATCGTAGAAGTACCCACATTTGTTGCCTTTTCTTTTTGGTATGTGCCGAGTCAAAAGTCACGGGACCATGTTTTTTCTGTAAATGTCTTCTCACATGTTTAGGTTGTTGCAGAAGAAGGGCGGGCATTAATGTATGTTTAGTAATTGCAATTTATTAGGCGAGATCATTATCAACAATATTACATCAACTCTGGTCGATTTTCATCCAGGGATAAGCATATACTAATTCAAATAATAAATCATGATACACCTTCCTTTTTCTTTCATACTAATGGCTTGTGATAACACACGCCGAGCATTCTTGAGCACATCTTGTGTCCTCCCAATTGCAATATCAAAACCCGCTATTGCAGTTGATGAGAATAGAGAACTATATCTAGCACAGCCGATGGGAACACCAAAAGAAGACGATAGTAGTAGCATCCAACCTCGTGCTGACTTGGAGTATTTATTACCTGCGGCTAGAGTAGGAGTGTATGTTTATCAAACTTTAGCAATTGCAGAGCAACTTAATAGTGCATCTAAATCAGAAGAAACAATACAAAAGTTGGAAAATCTTTTATTATCTCCTCCATCATTCATAGAATCCAAAGACCCATCTGTCACTAGAGGCGATGCATACAACAATCTTCCTCCAATTTTGGGTGAAGTAGTAGTAGCACAACAAAAACAAAAGGAGAGGAAACAGCAAAATGTTGATGTTGGGTTTGCGCCCCAATTCTTTGAAGCTGGTGAACTCATTGGCGAACGTCGCTCGTGGAATAGATTGGTAAAAGCGGAGAAGGTCAGAGAAGGAGCAAGTGAAGTTAGAAGAGCACTAAACATATACACAACAAATATAAACTTCAACCCCAACAAATATAAATACTCTGGAACTTCAGAAGAGAAGTCAAAGTTGATTAGAGAAGATAAGTTGCCAACAGCAAAGGATGTTATCAGAAGTGACCTTGATGCAAGGGATTTGTATCGTAATCAACTTCAAACTAGTTTAGATGATGCAAAAGCAGAATACATATATCAAAAGAAGAATGACTTTGAAAGCCCAGATGAGCTTGTTAGTATTCTAAAAGATGCTCAAAGAGCAATAGATAAATGGTTCAACTTTATACCTGATGAGGATATCAAACAAGCTCTAGAAATGGTAAAGAAGGAGCAGATAAGCTAACATAAATATCACACGCTTTAACACTTATCATTAACTAGCGCTGCCTTGAAAATATACATCATACTCGATACACTCGGGTTTTTGTGCCTCCTTACTTTGCTTGATGAAAGACACAAAAGCCCCTTCTTTTTATGTAGTATTTCTTCCCCCCTATACTATAACATATTCTCAAAGCAGCTATTAGTCACCGCCCCCAAATAATCTTCTGAAGAATCCTCCCTTGCGTTTGCGGAATGATTTCCTCTCTTCTCTTTCTTTCTCAAGATAGTCAGGCTCAAAGCCCGGTCTCTTGAATCCTCGTGTGATCGCTGTTCTTGTTTCCTCCACACTTGCATTGGGTCCCAGTGGACTTCGTGTCATATCTCTCCTATCCTTATAAAAGTTTGGCGAGCGATACTCACCGTCACCATTTCTTGCCACCTCTGTCGGTCCTGCCCCAACAGCTGACAGCACTGGCTCGGAAGTAGCATCTTTCAACTCACGAAAGTCACATGCCAATACGGTAATACTAACCTCCTCGCCCATACCTGGGTCAATCAACGCTCCAAATATAATGTTTGCATCTTCATGAGCATTCTCGTATATCACTTCACTTGCTGCATTAATTTCTGATAATCCAAGATCACTCCCTCCAACAATATTAAACACAACACGCTTGGCTTCACTAATAGGGAAATCGAGTAATGGACTTGATATAGCCGCCACTGCTGCGTCAGTAGCTCGTGTTCTTCCAACGCCAGTACCCACTCCCATTAATGCCGTACCAGCATCCTTCATAACAGCCCGAACATCTGCAAAATCAACATTTACCAATCCAGTTTTGATAATAATCTCCGATATTCCCACCACACCCTGTCGTAATATGTCATCAGCAACCAAGAATGCATCAGTAACAGGAGTATTCTCGGGTACAATCCGTAGTAATTTGTCATTACTAACCACAATCAATGTATCAACATGCTTTCGTAATTCCTTAATAGCCGATTCAGCCTGTTGCATACGTTTCTTCCCCTCGAATGCAAATGGTTTAGTAACAACGCCCACAGTTAAACATCCAGCATCTCGAGCAATTTCTGCAACGACAGGTCCAGCACCACTACCTGTTCCACCACCCATCCCAGCAGTTATGAATATCATATCAGAATCTTTCACAATTTGTTTCACCTCCTCGGCATTTTCAAGTGCAGACTCTTTCCCAACCTCGGGCACACCACCGGCACCTAAGCCACGTGTGACTTGTCTGCCAATGTTTAATACGTTTGGTGCTAATGACTTTGCCAATGCTTGTGCATCTGTATTAACTGCCCAGAAAGATACACCGTCAATACGTGTTTGTATCATTCGGTTAACGGCATTGCCCCCTCCCCCACCTACTCCTAATACCTGTTATATATTGTTAGATATTACATTGTTTGTATTAATAGATATATTCAAAGCAGTGTATTTGTATTGAGTGACATTTGTTTGGGGGCAATATTACATAAATTATGAAAAAAGTACACATCTTGTGCACATATTCATAATATCATTGCAACTCCTCAATATAATATAAAAACACAATATACACACCTTAATAACACAGGGATTAGCACCACCCTCTGGCATAATAACACCACCCTCGGTTTGATATCCACCACTACTTAATCCAGTATTTGCAACTGCCCGACTACCTATATCATCGACATTATTCAGTGGTTCTTCTTCAGAGTCTGATAATAGATCATCATCAAAATCTTCTAAATTGTCTGACATGTATAGTACTGATGATGATGATTTATAACATCTGTTATGTTGTTGTTGCAATTGTTGAAACGGTATAGCTGCTGTTATTTGACATGAGTGTGAGACATCAATTATTTTTGTTGAAGGTGTATGTGAAGTTAAAAATCCAGATATCTGAGATGAGGATAGTATTAATAATGCTGATATAGCTACTATTACCGCCCTTGATGGTAGAGATGATATACTAGAATAGTAGTTTAGTGATGGCATATTGTTAATTGATTAGAGATGTTGAAGCTATACTAGAGTAGCAATAAATTAATAAATAGCAGATTATTGTGTGAAGGGCTGAAGGCTAACTAACAGAGATTTTGAGACACGTATCTTAATAGGGAGAGTTAAACAGTATGTAGTTGCTTAAGGATGCACTATCTTCTTACTTACTAGTCTAGTACCTGTCTAGTTATCCCAATGTTTCTTCGAATATTGACCTTCACATTCACACATACTAAACAATCATTAGCCATATTGACTTCTATCTCATGTTTTTCAGTTTGAGATCATAAGTCGGCACCACCATCTCCCTTCAATTAATCTCCTACTAAATACTTATACCGTACAATCGGTGGAAGAGGTATCACATTCGAACGTCACAGATACCATCTTACAATCACCATCAGTAAATTCATTTTCCTCTTCGACGCAAACTTCCAACTTGCAAGTCATACCGAATCCTTGCAAATGCCTATCAAAGAGGTTAGATGCTGCAGTCAAGCCTTGCAAGAAATTACATCCTACTTCATCATTATCGACAGGGATGGTTCTAATACCCCTGCCGATGAAGCCCGTTACATCTTGGAGCGACTCTTGCAAATTACATGATTGATTACAGAAGTTGAAAGTGACGTCAATCGGTTCTTCGTATTCAGGACCCCAAGCCCAGCCACCTCCAAACTGTTCATTTTCATCTCCAATCCAGTCAACTACATCCATGAATGTCACTTCACTTGAATTAGTCATTGTTGATACCCAGGTATCGTTATTACCGGGCGCATCAAGGAAATGAGCGAGAGTCTCAACACAAATATATGACCCCAATCTTCCCAAGGCTAGGCCACCTTGTTCTTCAATTGATTCATGGAGAAGATAAATTTCAAGGGACACATCAGTTGGTGTAGAGGGTGCATAAATGGGGAGGTCAGCACTGGGGTAATACTCGGCTGGAAGTCCCATTGGACTGTCTGCCATGTCCTGGATTGTGTAGACTGTAATATTCAGTCCTAACGTTTCTTTGGCATATGTAGCAAAAGCTATGCCGGAAGGGACTTTGACCGTCTCGGATCTCGCGAGGTCAATAGTTGCCATGTTTGCTACTTGGGATTCTTGACCTGTATTTCTATTTATAAGCTTGAAGTTTTCTCCTGTGAGGCCGTACGCGACACCATCCAAACCATCTGCAATTTGAGTTTGAGTGTCTGGAACGCCAGGTCCGTCGGTAGGCATTTTGATGAGAACACTCTCATATGATACATCTTGAGAGAGGAGTGTAAACAATGTATCAGATACCCCATCACTAATGAGAGAGCTAGTCATGAGAAATCATATTGTACTCACCTAGTTTCCGACCACTGTTTGGAGGACTCCCTGCAGGATTAGTTGCATTGGATCCATTACAATCAAAGCCCGATCCGAAGAAGCAAGTCCACTCGATATCCTGGCCTGATGGTACTTGTTTGCCTCCCATCAGCGACTGGTCACGGAGTGTATTACTATCTGGAAAGACCTGTGATTTAGACGGGACAATATTAGATTCATTGTGAAGCGAAGGCAACAAAGTCAAGATGGGAACAAACAAACTTACACTCCAAAATCGCCCATTGCCTTGGGTTTGGTAGGCCCCATTAAGTCTGGAGTGGAATGTGCGGTAGGCTGCAGCAGAGAATTCAACAGGCATCCGATCCTCAGCTGCAATATCACCAGTATACAACTTATTGGTATAATTGTTGGCAAATACCTCAGCAATCACATCATTATCAAATAGATTGGGCATGAGGTCATATCTAACAATGCTTCTCCAAGTATGTTCCATCTCACTCCTGGCTTCATCAAAGGTCATATCTTCAAAGATCATCAATTGGTTGTGGGCTAACATGAGCACCTGGAAAGGATTGATAAAGAAGATCAAGAAATGAATGTGGTATCCAGTACAGGTTAGATAGTATTCTTTGAACAGCAGCATAACATACAAGATAAGACACCACATACTCCACATACCTTCATCATACCAGCAAGAAGAACTTGGTTGTCATTACGAGGGTCTGGTATATTGGCTGTGCCATCCGAATCACGAGGGAAATCCGTCCAATATCCATCTTCTGTCTGTGCAAATTGAAATATCAATCTCCCATCACCTGGCAATGGTACAAGAGCTGGTGGTTTGCCTTTAAAGTTGTAAATAGTATCCAAATCAACATGAGGTGTGTTTTGGTTCACAATCATTTCAGGATCAATGGGCTCTCCCATTACAGAAGTCTGATCTTTGTTCACATCATGTGACAGCAGCTGTCCGAGATAGGTATACCCAGCCTGCCCTGCGGAAACTGAAGATGTAGCTCGATTTACAACTAAAGATGTAGTTGAAGTACCTGTGATATTGCCATTTCTATCGAAGAAAAGGAAATTGCCGCCCGTTCTAATTCGACGAAAGTCAAACCCAGTATCACGCACGGAACTATTCATATAACCATTTCCAGCAATGATGAGGTCGGATACACTTGACGAGTCATACGATGCGACCTCTGAGGTGCTTACCATGCGACCATATGTAAATGGACTGACAAACTCTTCTTCTTCTTCTGCTTGGAGATTACGAGATACTCTGCTACCTCTACTATTCAAACGACGAGAGTTCATATATGAACACTGGGCATCGACGACATTGTTGGTGACAGATGATATGGCTAGGAATACTGGTAGAATATCTGAGAGCTTCATTGTTGTGGAGAGTAATATACAGAGTGCTTGATGATTGGAAATATATTATTAGAAAGATGATAGGGGAAGTAGTCCTGATGGAGTATTAATAATATTCCTTTGATAATTGTGATATATAAATTTTATGAGCATCTGTTCATTGCAATGAGGTTGAGGTTGAACATCAAACGAGTACAATCCTAGCTACTACAAAGACAAAATCAACAATGAACGGACTATTGGCCTTTCTAACATCAATCGAGTACAATCCTAGCTACTACGAAGACAAAATCAACAATGAACGGACTATTGGCCTCTCTACTAATGGATAAGATACAAATAGGAAAGATAAAGTGAAGGTGTTTGCCGTTCACAAAATTAGTAGACAATATTTCAGACACAGTATCTTTGACGGCCATTTTGCACTCTCTATATTCGCACGACGCATGTCATTGTTGGTCTAACAACTGACCTCATCATACTCATAGATTCATATTCATTGTGGAAGTAGTGGACCAATCAGCTCCATTGATACTCTAGGTATGGTATTGACAGTACAGCATCATCCTTCATCTTCATTCTCATCGGTATCCTTTTTAAGAATAAAAATAGATACTAGGCAGCAAGGCAGCACAAAAATGATCTCATGTTATCCTATTGACATATATATTTATATTTAGAGAAAAACATTCTGTCTGGCTTTATACTGTCTGACAGCAACAAACATTAATGCCAACCCTGCTATCAACGACCCAACGATAATTAAGAAGAGTGTCTTATTTGCCTTGTTCGGGCTTTCATATGTGAATCCATACACTGCTGGGAATGTTAGTTCTGTATTGTAACATCCCGCGGTGGTATCATCTTCTGAATTACAAACACATTGTGCTGGTGCGGGGTTTGACATATCAAGCCAATCATCATCATCATCTCCGAGATCTGATCGATATCTGCATTCACCTCTACCAGCACAGTTGGAAGGGCAGAATAGATCAGGACAGACTAGTGCTGCCTTTGGGCACTTTATACGTATATCACCATAGACATTGGAATGGACTTCCCCATCATATTCACATGTTCGTAGCTGTCCACCGGCAACGATCTGAACCTTGCCAATACTAGCATTACATCGTGTCTGTAGACACAAACTATATCTTCGTGATCCATCTGTTTCAATACATCTTGAATTGGCACCATATGTCTCGCCCGCTCCAGTTTGTTCACTCGAGGGTTGTCTTCCACCAAATTCTAGACAACTCTGTGGATCCAAGTGTGGTACAGGACAAAAGTCCGCATTCGTAAAGACATATGGACGCATATTGGGCTTATCTTCTATATATTGATACTTGGGTGGGGCAGGTTCAAGTATCTTACCCTGAGCTCCGATGGCAACAATTTCATTAGTATCGACATAATCACAATATGTCTTTTGCGTATGTGTCGGATCGCATGTTTGTGTCGATGACTGTGTGTCAATCAACCCCGATGATGATATAGATATGGGAGTATTGCAAAACTGTTCCTGAAAAACTTCGGGTACATTACCATTTGAATCGATACAATTCGTTTCAACAAAGTCACACCCGGCATTATGTCCGAATTGACTTATGTGTACATACTCACTTTCATAATTAGCACGATACCATCCCGAATCTTCAAGATATGCCAATGTCAATGGACTAAGTATGTTCACTCCCTGACTAAATACTGCACCCATAATTTCGGTATAGTGTAGCATTTCATCCCAATGACTACCAAAGCAGTCTGAACTCGTTGGTTGATTCTCAAGTCTAGCACCCTTCATCCTATCACAATTGAAATGATTCCGAACGACACGTTGGACTGTGGGCGTTACTACCTCAAAGTATCGATTTCCAGTACCTTCATGTCGGCCTTCTTGCATTACCAATGGACCGGGTATGCCGGGATAGGTTTGTGTTTCACCATTGACACATGTTACTGTTGATACTTGGAATGGACGTCGTGTTAGTGGATGTCCGGTTAGTGGATGACGAAAGAATGCCAATGAGTCGGATGTTACCCCGAGGACGTGTCCAATTTCTATGTATAGATGAATGTGTGGGTGTGTTATATGTGAGAAAGATTGTATGTTATGCGTTATAACAAGCAACATACATACAAAGAAGAATAAGAAACGTACCATGAATAGCAACGCCAACAGAATATTGCACAGTCTCCCTATTATTACCCAACATACTATTATTATTACCTTCACCTTCATCTAAATCTTTATTCGTAACACCATACCAACCATCCCATTTTTCACTAGCACCCAAACTTCCCACTAAATTCTCATTCTTATCATTAATACCCATTATACTATGTTTCTGTTGTATTAATGATTGTAAGTTATTTAATATTGATGTTGATTTCATACCCTGTAGACAAAAATCGATTGATCCTGTGATGGGTCTGTCGTATTGATCACGTTGACATGATAATGCGGATGCTAATGTACCTAATCCACCTGAATTATTGTTTAGTTTCCTTCTTTCTCTATTACCATTGGCACTGGAACTTGTCGTAGTAGTACCACCACCACCACTTGCTGACGAAGGACAATGTCGATTAACAGTAGCATAAATCAATAAATCAGCATTACCCTCAATACCACTAGTAGTTTCATCAGGACAATATAATGCCTTCACTGGATCATTATAATAATTCCCACCTTTATCTTCATTACCGGTAGTGGCATCACCTTCATCATTATATCCATTATCTAATATTTGATCGACTGTACTACCCTGTGCTGCTAGGGGGTAGATACCTCCCGTGACGGGTACCACGCGGAGAATATCACCCCATGTTAATGCAGTCATTGGTAATATTTCATATATTAGTAGATATAGATTTGTAGCTGATTTTAAATCATTGGCGTTCAATGCTAAGTTTAATTGTTGTTTTAATTGTTGTATATTGAATTGTATACGTAAAGGTTTGTAGAGTGAATCTGTTGATGGGTCTAATGTTGTTGTTTGTGTAGTACTTTGTTGAGTATTAGATGAATCTTCAGTGGTTGCTGCTGATACTTTCAAATCTGATGTATCTGTTCCCTGTTGGGTTACTTGAGTTGGCTCTTCTTCTTGTTGTTCTTCTTGTTGCTCAAAGCTGAAGATTTGAGCAGCGGCTGTTGGCTGAGTATCAACTTCTTGTTGCTGTTGTGGTTGTTGAAATACAAATTGCTCCTCCTGTTTATCATTCTTGTCTTTATCTTTATTCTTGTCTTTATCCTTCTCCTTATCTTCCTTAATCTGTCTTCTTAGTGCATTCTTCACCTGACTGTCATTATTAGTCTGCAGCTTTTGTCTCTTGGCAAAGTTGGCATCATACAAATGTCGATGATTATCAAATGGATGTTTACCGCCATAATCTATATCAGGAGCGTTCTGTGGCCGTGATGGTGCTATTCTTGGATTATGATATCGTTTCAGAGGTTGGTTGTTTATAGTATGAACTGTGTTTGCTGATGCATTCACAACATTATTGCTAGCAGCGTTAACTATATGAGCATTACCACTAAGAGCAATCAGTATTAGCATGGGTATGCATATTGATATGGGTATACTACTCTTGCGTTGTGTTTGTGTTGGTGTTGATCCACTAATTCGCTGACGTTTCATACTTGGTTCTACATGATCATCATTGCTAACTTGTCTGACAGCAACTGGTCGCGGATTATTAATGTTGGTATTGGTAGCAGTAGAAGTAGTGCTACTTCTCGATTTAGAACTGTTGTCCATTGTATAAATACCCTTACTAAGACTGTTGGATTATAAGAGTTGTATGTATACTCTTGGCCACTTATCTGTGACGGTGCATAAATTAAAATGTTGAGTTTTATTGTATATATGCCGCCAGTTCTGCCAACAACAATGCCGTCAACAACAAAACTGAATAAACTAACTTTTAACAAAGGAGTACTTAAATTCTAGCGTTTTTATGTCATTGGCCACTGTATCGATAAGGCTTTGCTGTTTATTATCGTTCAGTTTATTTATTGTGTTAGTTGTGTTGTTTAACGATTGCTAATTTCGTATCGAGGTATCCTTGATTGATAACACTCTCATAAAATTTTAGGCAAACCAACTCCGACGTGACGGCAAACATTCACCACGCAATTCACATCCCGACTATAAAGCATAGGAACATAATATACAATACACAACCTCTTTAATAATATATCGGTCGTCACATATCTCAACAGTCCTCAATCCATAAAGATACCATTATCATATCCTTTGCAATAAAACAATAACCACAAACACACAACACCAACAATACACTAACATAATGTCTGCAAGATCTTCATTACCATCTGGTGCGGGTACATTCCAACCATTACGTCATAGATCAGGTACATTGCGTGATCGATTGCATGGGTATACGAAACAAACACTCGGTGCAGGCGGGTCATTAAACGATGCAGTAGCCTTACCCCAAGGTGAATCATGCGCGGGTTGGGTAGCAGTACATGCAATAGATTTCTACAACGATGTATCAACAATATGGGCAGTAATGGCCGAGGATCCATATTTGGATTCATTCAGACCCGGCGAGGGATTTCCAAGTGGTGTTGAATATCGTTGGTCTGAAGGAACTGGTCGAGATGCAACAACAGTTAGTGTCTCGGCACCTGTATATATTGAAAAAGTATTACAATGGATAGCAGATCAAATTAATGATGAAACGAAATTTCCAGATGATGATGATGAGGCTGAGGCTTTGAGGGTATTCCAAACACCCCAATTTGCGGCATTATGTGGACAAATATTCCGTCGATTATTCCGTGTTTATGGTATTATATATAGTTCATTCTTTGGTA
>Ga0214480_101023_pt1 | contig 12943 bp, 9 predicted proteins | sample M1_20Mar14CPVII9_3_FD_165042 | JGI IMG/M metagenome (GOLD analysis project Ga0214480, IMG submission 165042) | Marine eukaryotic communities from Monterey Bay, California, United States - M1_20Mar14CPVII9sort6BwellE17 | ecosystem: Environmental > Aquatic > Marine > Unclassified | place: USA... | reverse complement strand
TATCCGTTTATTAGATAGGGAGAGGAGATCAAGTAAACGATGATGGCTGGGGCGGGCCGTTAAATTTTAGTCAGGATAGCCCGCAAGTCGTAGTATCTTTTTTTATGAGAGAGTATCAAAAGGAGGAGAACATCAGATTGCAGCTTGTTGTAGACGATATCTAGTAGGAATTGCACTTATACGCCAACAACAATGTAAGTGTCTATATATTTGGCTTAGTTTTTTTTATTTATGGAGCATCGCCGCCGGAGATACCAACCCAAAATGTATATTTTTAATTTCAATATTCAATGTGATGGATCTTTGAAAAGGCTGGATATTTATCAGTTATGCTGCCACTACCTGTATAATTAGGACTTATCATCTTTTGTTTATATATACTTATTTTGTTAATTGTATACAATATCACAACGCATGTGCTCTGCTGTTCTCGCTAACTCTATATTATCTATATAATTTTATTCTTCATCTAATAGCTCAACATGTCGTCACATCCACCTCCACAAGCTAAAGACACAGCCTTCTTGAAATATGCCAAAAACATAACATCACTTCCGCCAGAAGAAGTACTCGAAGATATTCGCCAAGGGAAAAAGTTTGCAACAGGGGCCATTGCAAATCTTGAGAGGACACCAAAAGAGTTGGCATACCGTAAAAAACTAATTGATGGAGGCCTTATTGGTATTATTTTAGGATTATTGAAGCAATGCGAAGATACTAAATTTTCAGATTTGGTTCCAAACGATGGTTGTGAAGGTCCAGCAGTATGGACGAGCATTTTATCAAACATTTTCTTATGCCTAGTGGTACAAAGGCGGAAACATGGTGTATGGAGATCGTTGAGAGTAAGTAAAACTTTCTTTTCTCTTATATTATTTGATGACGAAATACACTAGAACTTATACACTTGCTATTCTTGTAGATATTGAGCCACTAGTGAAGTGCATGCATGATGACAAAGCAAAGTTGTTGTTTAAATCCGAAGAGTATTGGTTCCAGACATATCCCTTCTTCATCATTCTTGTGACAAACGTTGTCATGCAAAACAACAAGGCAATGTCTGTCATTCTGCAATATGAGGATGGGGGATTTATGAGAATGATAGTTCAATATTTGTTTCTTGGAAAGTATCGTGCAGATATCCTTGAGGCGACACTTGCAAAGAAGTGGATCTTGCCCCGTTTAGAAGCAAGTACCGAGGCTGCTTTTCGTTTTATTTACTTGCGCATGAGTATGATTACTTCCGCAACGCCACATGGAAACTTACTTGGTGAAGATCAAAACAAGAGCTTGTATGAAATTGGCATACTCCCTGTCGTTCATGAGGCGTATGATCCAAACTGTACTGTTAGTTTTATGCTTGGTATCGTCGATCTCCTCAAGAAATGGAAGGATCGTTCTGACAATAAGCAGATTTGCTATTACATGCTAGCAGAATTTTCTGTTGCAGGTTTGGTCGATGCCGATGTAATCAGTGCCGTTATTGATTTTGGTCTGAAGTATGCCAAAGATCAATAAGGATCGTCTACCGCCTACTATTCCTTCCGCCCTCTGATCCAAGAAGCCAAGGCCCTGTACCTAATGATGCACGCTTTGCTGCTGCTATCCGTAGTGGTCTGCTTCAATTGGTACTGTCAATGTTAACTAAATTCCGGAACAACCCAGACGCAAGTGAAAGTTTTGACTTGATTGTAAAGGGAGCGTCTGTTGTTTCTACCCACCCAAAGACTGCAAAGGCACTTGTTGCTGTCCATTCCAAAGTTGAAACTGCGATGAAGAAGCAAGATGCACTGGAATTGAATACTAGCAGTGCAGTCAACATGAGAATCTATCGAAATATAGGTTTCATTATCGATCCCGACTTCAAGCCAATTCAGCGTACAAGGGATGAGGCTGACGAACCTGTCAATTGCTTCAGTTGTTCGAAAGTTCTCGAGCAGAATGATATCAAAAGGTGCTCAAAGTGCAGGAGGGCAGTATATTGTTCTAAGGGTTGCCAAACAGCCCACTGGAAGGACCACAAAAAGGAATGCAAGAAGGCTTACAAGGGTAAAATGTTTGGTGTTGAGAAAAAGGATCAGCAAATAATGGAGGCACAAGCATTAAACCTTCAAGTCTCAGCTGGTGAGATCTTTGTAAGGAAGTGCGATGATTTATTGATGTGGTCTATTATCAATGATGTGGACATCCTTGATTGTGTTTGTACTATCAACTTCGTTAAGGCTCCTCCAGAGTTCTCTGTTAAGTCTTCGGCTGACTTTTTGAGTACTAATAATTGTGGTATGAGGCCAGGAATGCGTGCGCATGATTCTGCAAACAAAACTATTGCACTTAATCGTGCAAAGGGAGCCTTGACTGGTATTATCATTGCTGTTCCGGCCACTGGTGGTCGAGATGGAAGCCTCACGGTTACACTGCAAGATTTTCCTGGTGAGCATCTCTTATGTGGGTCTTGGCATGAAGCCCAGATGGGAGTGCGAAACAGAATGATACAAAGTCATCCTGGCTGGCGTCCCGGGCTTCCCTTTCCAATCGGGTAAGTCAACGAGGGTGTGGTATATAGGGTATGATTGGGTATGATATGCTTTATTGGGGGTTAATATCAAAAGGAAGTCTATCAGTTCTTCCTCACTGTTTGCTATATGATACAAAAGATTAATGAAGTAAGATGAATATGAAACTAAAATGTCTTAATGTCTTACTTATAGCTTGGTTAGACTAGCTTCCTTCAAGGCAAAATGCTAGTTGTACAATACCTCGTATAGAGTGATCCGCCATAAAGGATACCTTAGGATACCCTTGAGCCTTGAGCTGAACATCAATTAAGTTATTGAGATTAGAGAGAGCGAGACGGATATTGGATAATAAATAATAATAGTATAAAATGGTACTTCCAACGGTTGCTGCAAATGGCGGTAGACGGCTGAGCTCTCCTCGTCGTATTAATATCAGAAACAGAAGCAACAACAAAAATAGTAACAAATTGAACATAAGTGGGTTAAGCCTTCTCGTTTTCGTTGTTATCTTATTATGGGCATCTATTGTCTTTGTATCACCACGGTTAATACATCATCAAGCAAATAGTAACAGTTATCTAAATGATAAGATGCAAGGACCACCGTTGCAACATCGTAATACTATAAAGAAGAAGAGAGGCTTACTAAGTAAACTTGTGCACCATCATGCACCGATAAAGGGTAGAGGACGGTTGGGTAGTAGCTATTCATCAAGTATATCACCTAGAGTAGTCGGAATGTATGCATATCCACTAAACAATGAATCAAAACTATTTACAGAAGATAACAAGAAGAATAGAAATGATATGAGAAACTATTTACCACACTACAAATATATAACCGAACGTATATCACCATATCTATTATCACAAACTTCGGAGACATTGCGTCGAATACGACAACACGATTACTTTGCAAAGAATACACCATTGCAAGACTTTGTATACAATTATAAAATGGCTATATCAGGGAATAGTGAAGGTACATATCAGATTAAAAGTGAAGACCCATTAAAGCATTTAATGATTGATAGTGATTCACGTGATATGTTACGAAGTATTGAAGAGGATTCTGAAGATTATGAAGGATCCATGGCTGAACCACTCAATAATGAGAAGTGTGAAGCAACACCACAACAAGAAGCATGGATGGTACATGCTAAATCGACTTGTAACTACATACATGAGAATGATATGTATAGTGATATGCGACATCAAAAAACAAAGCTATTGGGTAATGGATATTGGAGAGACGTATGGCCAGTGTATGATTCTGAACCTTCAACTTTTAAAGCAGAGAAGAAGGTAGCTTTGAAGACTATCCGGTGGTAAGTTGATATGTCCTATATTATACCATGACACTTTATTTTTTCATGCTTCATGCATTGCATCTCATATACCCCTTTTACCATAATATATAGGGAGCACGATTACGACGAGCGCAACTTCCATAGACATGTCAGAGATGCTATTGTATCAGAACGGTTAACATCGTCGCCTCGAGTAACATCCATATTTGCCTTCTGTGGCAATAGTGGCTACTACGACTTTGCAGGCGGAGGGTCACTTGCAGATCGATTAGAAGCACATTGGGAAGCACTAGATGATGCTGATAATAAAGAAGAAACAGGCAAACATGATAGTAAGGATATGAGACTTCTAGATCAGCGTACAAAGTTGAGCCTGGCACATGATATGGCTGCTGCTTTGGCTGACTTGCATGACGCCGATGGTATGCAGGATGCAAATGGCGATATAATATCGGCTTCGATGGTACATGCTGATATTACCACTGATCAGTTCATTATCATTGATGGAAATTGGAAGCTGAACGACTTCAATAGATGTAGGTTCATGCGGAGACAGCGAAAGACGGGTCGAGAGACTGGTGATGGAGATGGCAAGCCTTGTGGTTTCCAAGTGGGTAATAATCCCGGCAAGGGAAGGTCTCCTGAGGAATACAAGTATCAAGAAGAGACAGAAAAGGTAGATGTATACTCACTGGGTAATGTCTTCTACACTATACTTACTGACGAGATACCATTTGATGATGTCGGTAGTAAACAAGCTGTGAAAGATATCAAGAATGGAATAAGAGCCAAGATACCACCAAGATTGTTGACGAGTGAAGATCTTGTTGATATAGCACTACGAACTGTGGTTGATCAAGCTTGGCAACAAGAACCTCAAGATAGACCAAGAGCACGAGCATTGGCAGATTATCTTGCCAAAGAACTGGAGAAGATAGCCAAGAAAGATTAAATGTAAGCACATCTTCATCTTCTTTAATGTTGATTTTGTATTGAGAATATGTGTGTACTGGTTGAGGTTCTAATCTAATATACATCTCCTCTATACTTGATATATGGCTGCTACACCATGTAAGAGTTGGTATGTCTTTGGTGCTAGGTACTACTATAATACCACCATGGATAGATAATCATATCACATGATGACTTTACCTTACCTACCTTGTGAGTTAGCTACGATAAGAAAACTCAACTTTTTTCAACCAAGACAGAAATCCGAACACAACTCTTCTTTCGAAATCAATAACAGCTATCTACCTATCACTCGGTGATATAAGACCACTATTAGCGGAGCAAGATAGTAATAAAGGCCTAAAGGTGCTGATCATAACAATTTTGTGACGGCGGCGTATTATTATTTTACGACGCCGCAGGAGAATAAAATCGGAGTGGCACTTCCTCCCATTCAATTATATTTACCACCCCGGCCGTATAATATATTATATTAATACACCAATTAATATATCACCACACGGAGTAAAGAATATACACCTCAATATATATATATCCAACCATACCCACAATAAAAATAAATCACACGGAGTATCAAGTTCAACCAAAAAATAATAATACCACACACACCCTACAATAAATAGGTAAATAGTAAATTAAAGTATGGATTCACCCTCCAAGCCAAAGAAACTCCGCAGATCCGGTTCTGGCTCAAGTTATACAGTTCAGAGTCAATTATTGGCAATGAAACAGTTTGAACGTAAAGTTACTAATGACTCCTCATCGTCCAACTCAGATGAGGGTGGAAGGCATAATAATTTTGAGCAGCAACTTGCCAAAAAGAAGAAGAAGAAGAAAAAGAGGAGGCGTAGATTGACAATTGATAGTGACAATTCATCTACCGGGGATGATAGGAAGAAGAGATCCAAGGTTGATAATGAGGTGGGTAAGAAGAAATCTCCAAATTCAACAAGTAGTAGTCAACGTGGGGTAGTAGTTCCTCCCAAGAGGAAGATGCCATTTATACCCGTACCTGCTGCATTGAGTAAGACTGAGCTAAAGCCCGTTCTAAAAGTTGGAGATGAAGTGTACTCGGCTTGGTGGCCAAATCCTGAAAAGAGAAAGACGAACACAGACTCCAGTTGGTATGAGGGACGAATCAAGTCCGTGAGGAGGAAGGTAGCTCATAATAGCGGTAATGAATATGGTGCCACCTATTTGTACGATATTGATTTTGATGATGGGGATGAACTTGATGGGGTTGAAGACGCATTTGTATTTCCCAAGGTTGATTATTTGTTGGAAGAGAAGAATAAGAAATGGCTGGGTGTAAAGAATGTTATGGATCCAAAAAGTAAAGATATGTGGGCTGAATTGGTTGGGTGGCATGAGGCTACGATTGATGGGAATGTTTATTCTTTTCCTTTATTATCTGGTAAGTTTTGTTTCACAATCCTGTGCACAGTATACTCATTCAACTGACTTATATCTCTCCGATCTTCTTCCACTTATACCTTATACATAGCTGCCCTTCGAGCGTATGATACAGCTGTCGTTAATCGTAAAGGATCCAATACAAGACAGTGGGATTTGAACTTGCCAGAAGAATGGCACTTCACGCCGATGGAAATGGAGGACTCTGGAGAGTCTGGCTCGTCCACACTATCAAGCTTGAAAGGATTTTTATTCAAGCCCGACAAGAAGAAGTACAAGGCCAAGATTAAATACGGAGAGAATGATATTAATCTTGGCTACTACAAGCTAGCTTCTGATGCTGCTTGGGCATATGATAGGGCCCTTGGGGTACTAAGAGGTGAGAAGGCCAAACCTAACTTCAGTTCAGAAGACGCCTATAAGAGTTCTCGTGCTTTGGAAATGAAGGAAACAAACTTGCATGTTGATTATGAAACAATTCAAGCAAAGATAGCATCAAAAATTGATGATGTTACCTCGAAGATGGGGTCCTCTGCATCTGCAGCAAAAGAGATAGGTGGGGACGTATCTGAGACGAAGAAGAAGTCTGATTACGTTGGAGTGTCTTACCATAAAAATAGCAGTAAATGGCATGCTAGTATTAGCCATAACAATAAGCAGGTTGGTCTTAGCTATTACAAGCTTGAGACCGATGCGGCTCATGCCTATGATGAAGCATCGAAGCAACTCAGGGGCTTAAATGGAAGGGTGAATTTTGCAACGATGGAGGATTATAATCTGGCAAAGAAGAATGAGTTGAAAAGGCCAGGGTTGAGTGGCGCTGATGCCGTAGCTCGAGCAGTAATTCTATCAAAGGTATCTGAGGTTGTGTCCAAGATGTTAACCAAGAAATCCCCAAGTCCAAGCGGTAATGATTCTACTAAGCCTGCAGAGAAAGTAGTTAATAAGAGAGGCAGACCAGCAAAGAGCAAGGAGGCTACTGAGTTGAATTGCCCTAACTGTTCAAAAGGGTTTGCATCTCAAAATGGATTGGATTATCACGTGGAGAAGAAAGTATGTCAAACCAAGTTGCCACCTGCTGCCAAGCTCTCAAGAGATACCAAATCAGATTATATCGGAGTTTCGTACAACAAGGCTAACACTAACAACAAGTGGGAGTCTCGTATCTTTCTCAATAACGAAGAGACTCATTTAGGCATCTACAAGTTTGAAACTGATGCAGCAATGGCCTATGACGAGGCTGCCAAACAAGTCAGAGGATTGAATGTGGAGAGGAACTTTGTTGACATGAATGAGTACATACAAGCAAAGCTTAGTGAGTCAAACAAGATGGAGTGGAATGATAGCGACGCGTTAACACAAACAGCGATACAATCAAGAGTGTGTGAGGTTATGAGAAATAGATTCCCAAGCGTAGTGAAGGAAGAATCTATTGAAGAAGGTAAAGAAAGGGAGTTGGCCGCATTGAATGATGCAATGGCCCAAAAATGGGGTCCCTACCTACCACGCATTAGTGATGACAAGAACTTCCTCAGTCACTATCAAACTAGTATCAATGATATGTTGCAAGATTTGCATCCCAAGCCCAAGAATAATGATGTAAGTCCTCCCGTGAACCCCCCATTGGCATCAAAACCTCTGTTGCCGACGGGAAGAAACTCTACTGAAAGTGAGGTATCAACAACGACTGCCAAGGATCAGCACAATCCTGAACCAGGGCCTAAGTCTAATGGTCATGAATCGTTGAAGGAAGATGTGATAATGGAAGATGCTTTGTTGAACACGTTGGAGAAATCTGTTACCTCAGACAAGCCATCTGAAACTCGCCCGAAGAAGTTGAGCTCTACCCCATTACAGCAGAAGCCCTCCAAGGCGTCTCCCCCAAAAGTGTTGGATCAACCGTCTGCGTCGAATACTGTTGTGTCCACCACGGCTTCTGCTGCTACAACTAAAGCAAGAACAAAGAAGAAACTACCCGAGAATATCAAGAGTTTGACTGACGGGCAAGTTAACGATCTTGATCTCCCTTTCCGTATTGGTTGCCCCGTTTGGTTTCAGTTTGACACTGTTGACTCATTTCAGACGGGCAAGGTATCAAATATCTTCATGGATTTTGTAAACGTTACTGTCTATTATCAAGTCAAGGTTATTGGAAGTGACACCAAAGAGCGTATGGAAATAGTCCCAGACACTGACATTTGTTATGCACCTCAATGTCAGATCACAATCACTCTACCTTCTCTCTACTCCATTACTGATACTGTTCACAACGGTGAAGTATTAATGTGCAGAGGCTTAACACGCAAAGACGTTGTCATGAATCTCAAGCGAGTGTTACTAAAGAAGCAGCAAAGTGAGAAGAAAATTCAAGGTATCTTGGATGAGCTTGAAAGCACTCCAATGAGTCGCAAGCTACTTGCTGATACCTTAATTGGGAAGGCTGTTACACAGGTTGCCAAATCACAAACTGTCAATAGCTCTTTGGGTCGTAAGGCTTGTGAATTGATCAAGAAGTGGAAAGAGATTGCTGCAGCAGAAAAGCAATCAGCTGCGGGTGGTGCCGTGTCTGATGGACAAGATAGTAATGTCTGTGGATTCTCGTACACTATCCTTGTTACCAAGGAGAAGAACCAATTCCAAGTATATGAAGCTACACCCAAGCAGGTCAAGTACAGAATGGGTAACTAATGAGTTAGGGGTGAACGGGGGGATATTTTCAGGTCGTTGGTTTTCATTACGGTATTGTTTTTATGCAATCCAATGGGCTAATGAACTAAATATATCAATTTCAAATGACAGTTTTTAACTAATACATTACAACTACTTGCTATATGTCAGCTTCAGCTGAGCTAGAAGTTGAAACAACAAAAATGGACCCTGAAGTGTATCATGATATTTGCCAGCCCAAATATATATCTCTAAAATTGACGGCGCACAATGAACAAAACTTGACTTACAAATAGATACAGCAGACAGAATCAATAAGAATCAATATCCAAAGCCTTGTTGTTGAAAGGGCTGTTGTGGTGGCTGCTGAGTAGGATACCCGTACATCGGAGGCTGTTGTTGTTGCTGTTGCTGATTGGCTGGTGCAAAAGTATTGAAAGGGTTCATGACTGGTACGTTCCCTTCAGTAGTTGTAGTTGTGTTACTTCCTTGAAGCTGGCTAAGAGACTTGTGTGCATTTGCTTCTTGCATCTTAGCATCAACTGACTGTTGAGTAACTGGAGATGTAGTACCAAATAGATTATCAAGATTCACCAGTTTATCCACTCCACCGACGCCATATCCAGCGGTAGGAGCAGTCTGTGATGGAACAAGTGCAGTGCTATTTGGATCTTCCTGAGGCGGTGTTACTGGCTGAGGAGCTTGTGCATATGTTGTTGCCATGGGAGTAGGGGCTACAAAGTTTGTAGATGGTTGGACTGCTTGAGGTGTTGGTGGAACTTCACCATATGGTTGTTGGAACTGATTGGTAGGTGCAGGAGCATTGTTCTGTTGATATGATTGTTGCTGGTTAGTAGTGATCGCTGGAGCATAACTCTGTTGTTGGATCTGCTCGTGAGTGGGTGCAGGTGCAGCATACGTCATCTGCTGAATAGGAGGAGCTTGTGTAGGAGGCATGTTATATGTCTGCTGCTGAATTGGAGGAGCCTGGGTAGTAGGAGATACATTGTATGTCTGTTGAGTTGTTGAAACTGCTTGTACTGGAGCAGGAGGTAGTGCAGCTGATTCAAAGTCATCAAACGAAAGTAAATCTGCAACTTCAGGTGGTTCATTAGGTTGTTCTTCAGATGGCAAGATACCTTCATTGGATGAAGAGTATTCGGCAAACTTGGGAGCAAGTTTAAATGAAGCATCATCATTAGTATCCACCTTTGGTACCACGCCAATCTCAAAGATCTTGGGCATACGGAAGAATGATACTCCATTAATGAGGATATCATACTGCTGCCAATGAGGATCGGGTACAGACTTGGTTGACATATTTGCAGCATGAGCCTTAACTTGAATGGTATGCCCGCGTTGATCTTTAAATGTATGAGATATCTTCGACTGTGTAGTATCTCCTACATCAAAGTAAACCTCCTTTTGATCGTATGCAATAGCCTGTTTTCCTGAGGAGAGAGACCAAATGATGGTAATCTCATGCTCAGATCCTCGACAATCTTGACCTGTCTTTCCTTCGTTTAGAGCCTCCTGATTGGAATAACCAAACTTGAATCTAATCTTACGCTTTGATGAAGCGATAATCTTTCCACAGTTGACGGAAACAAAATCCACTTGATACGCCGTCTGTGGCACTGGTTCATACCTAGTAAATCGAGTCGCCATGATTATGTTGATATGTTGATTGCTCAACTAGATCCTTTGTTTAATATTGCAATAGTATGTTTTATTGTTCGAGGAAATTTAATGAATACCACAAAGTCTAGCGAGCTAGAATCTAAATCAAATGTTTAGGCCGCCTCTGCCGTTCATAGATCCAAGATTCCTATTACGTTCATATCATTGTCATTGCTCTCATTATTTGAACGACGATTTATTTAATGATCGCTGAGCTTTGATTTAGGATACCCTCTTGTGAGTACAGCTCTGACTCTCATAAATTCTCAAAAGTCCGATGCCAAAGCAACACACAATAGCAACCTCGAGAGATGTTACTGCTACAACTTCTTGGACACCTCTACAAAGGTTCTGTTCTATTAATTGGATGGCTAATACCTGCATTATCAAGTGTTAAAGGTACGGCGGTGTTACCTACGGTTTATATTGAAGTTATATGATGCTAACATGCCTGGTGCACCATACATCCTACACCTACACTAACAAACACTATATTTATCCTCATCCACACAGCTGTAGTTCGTAAAGATTCAGAAGCATATCATCAGTGGAGTACATATTGTAAGTTATGAAAAGTGTTTGTGAATAGCATATGCACATACATCATGATCTCTTACTTATTACTTTTATACCAGGGCTTATTCTACATTTATACAAACAATACTCTCTCCAATATTACATGTCACACTTCATCCGATATTTCAACTAATTGCTATCCTTTGGTTATCATTACCGCAGTATCAGGGAGCTGCATGTGTATATGATCGAATTATCAATCCATGGGTAGACATATATGAGAGTCAAGTAGATGAGCAAATAGATCAGGCACATCGGGGTGTACGAAGATGGATATGGAAACGATTAGGTGGAGTTATATGGATAGTTATTGGAGAAGGTGGTAGTTTATTTGAGGGGTTGATGAATATACTTGTTGGTCAAATGGGAGGTAATAACAAGAAGAGTGAAGACAATGCTAATACTGATATACAACAATCTAATTCATCAGAGTCTCTTCCACCACGACATTCAATAAAAGAAGCAATGAGTGATGAGTTAAATAGAGTATCATCAGATTCTTCTGAATTCGTTACTGAGTTTTTAGGCATGCTTGAACAAGGGCTGTATGTATTTGCTCATGCCTCACCAACGACTTGTGATGAGTATTCAGATGTGAAGGGTTCATTCAAACTGAGTATATTTTCATATGATGAAGGTGGATTTCTAATAGCTCCGACTGATGCAAATAATAGTGATACAAATGAAACTGCTCCAGTAAGATTGTCACTTGATAGTCTGACATCTCTGCAATCATCTGGATCACAAGGTTTGATAATGGAAGGTAATGAAATTAGAGCTGAGATAGTGCTATCAGATGAAAGTGATCGAGACATATTGATGGATGGCTTGAAAGCTTGTTTGCCAAAGATGTGATATGTTTTGCTTGGAGAAGCCATGCTATTTCACTATTATATTATAATGTATAACCATATGCTAATGAGTTTGCTCATCCAGATTGCTGTTGTTGTTGTCCAAACCCACCCCTAGTGTCTGCAAAATCTTCTTTGTAGAATTCTTACAACTATGTCCACCTGTACATTGACCTTTAAGATTGTCTTGAGCAATCTCTATCTCTCGATCTATGCATATTGCTCGTGCTAACTTTGCTCCGTCTCTCGATATAGAGAATTTACTTGATAACACAGCCCACAATGAATCTTGACGAAAGTATTGCCGAATGAAATTCTTATTCTTTGCCTTTCTTCGGAAACCATTAGCTTTAGCAATGTCCTCTTTTCCCGTCACTACGTTCGCCATTCCTGCCGATGTTGTTGTCCTCGCTCTGACAGCTCCTGGTGCAATTTCCAAACGTTTCACACATTCAATTTGTTGTATATCCTTGTCACATTTCTTGATCTTACTGGCAATTTGATCATGTCGCAGGTGTGGAATATCTAACGACTCTCGACTAGCACCTTTTCCGTAGCCATATGTCAAGCCTGGTGTTACGCAAACCTTTTCAGAAAACAGCACAAGATATCCTTCATGAGGTGATATCTCATTAGTCTTTGCCTCTAGTATTTCAGGAGTAGAAGGATCCCAAGGACTCCAAGGATGGAATTCGATGCGTGAATCTATACACCACAATCTCCACGGTTTTTGGTCAATATCTTCACTGAAAAGATTGTTAACTGCATCATTCTGAACATATTCTATAAATTGAGAATGAAGGCCGTCATCTGAGTCTAATCTCGTTTCAAGTAATATTGATGATCTACTTGATGAGTATTTATAAGCTTCCTCCACTAGCGTTATGTTTCCACTCCATACTACTGGTGCAGTGATATTATCAATCTTTGAATCAGCTTGTAGAAAACTTGATAAAGAA
>Ga0214480_101022_pt1 | contig 12952 bp, 4 predicted proteins | sample M1_20Mar14CPVII9_3_FD_165042 | JGI IMG/M metagenome (GOLD analysis project Ga0214480, IMG submission 165042) | Marine eukaryotic communities from Monterey Bay, California, United States - M1_20Mar14CPVII9sort6BwellE17 | ecosystem: Environmental > Aquatic > Marine > Unclassified | place: USA... | reverse complement strand
ATCCTCTTGTTGATGATATTGATGTTCTATTGACAACTGATCCTTGCTACTACTAGCATTTAATCTCATTTCATTTAATCGACGTTTTAATACATCATTCCGTTCCCGTTCTCCTGATAATTGTTCTTCATACTCCTCCCTTGCTAATAGAAAATCTGCCTTAATTTTGGCCAATGCCTGTTCTAATCGTTCTTCCTTCTTTGTATTGGACTTCTTTGCCTCGCTTAATGCCAACCAAAACTTTTCACTAACATTCTGTAGTGGGGTTAAGTTGTATACCGGAGCTGCTAATATTTCCTTCATTTCTTCTACTAATGATTGTAATGCCTCCTCGGCAGATTGTTCAACCATGCTCGTTTCTACTTCTCTTGATCCACCTCTTGATGAATTCATTAATCCTCCCCAACTATTACTATTACTTCCACCAATCTCATCGTATCCCCTTGACAAAGTCTTCCGTAATGGATTAGGACGATCTAATACACAATCACTACGTTCATTCATATCCATTTGTGGATATTTTCCCTGTCGTAATGTCAATCCACTCCTTAATACATCATCCATTGCATATTTTAATATAGCACATGCTCTATCAGCACTCATACTTTCGGCTCGGGCCACGGCCAATTGCAACCGTCCTCTATGATCTGAATCTACAGGTAATAATGATGAGGCATTACCACACGCTGTTTCATATAACTTTCGACAGTCATTAAACTTTGATGTGTCTCGATGTTGCTGTCCACGTTTAATTGCGTCGATTAATACATCTCGTACATCTTGATCGATTAATTCCTCATGACGATGTTCTTGTTCTTTATTAGTTGGACTGGAATTTGGGTGTGTATTATTATTATTGTTGCCATTATCAAATGAACCTAAATCTTGACTATGATTCTGTGATATACCACCATCTAATATACTATCATCATTCACCTGACCATACAACACTCCCTCAACATCATCCTTATTAATACCTAAACTTTCCATCCGTTTCCTCCATTCACTTTCACCTCGTTCGCGTTCTAACGCTGCTCCTTCCATATGTGCCGCCTCCACGACATGTTGGAATAGTTTCTGTACATCGGCAAAGGCATCTATTATTGATTCACCCATTGCATCATATCCTGAATCATAGTGTGTCATTAACTTTTCAGCTATGGATAGTAGTCCGTCTTCATGTCCAGATAATGCATCGACTAAGAGTTCGGGAGTTATTTTGTTTTCATCGTTTGGTATGTTTAGGGCCTCGTTGCCTAGTGCGCCTTGAGGCCGTCCTTGACTATTGTTCATAGTCTACGCTATGGCTATATAATACTGGTGGTATACGATATATAATTCTGTAGGCCGCCAGTTCTATTTGGCTTACTATCCTCTGAGTATTAATCTGATAGTAATAATTATAATTGGGAGTCTTCGGTAATAATTGGGAGGAGATAAATGTTTAGTGATTGTATGATTAATTGGCGTTGAATGAATTCAAATTGATACGATGAAGAGTAAGTAGTACAGTGTGTTGTTATTGAGCAACTGGCTTGAATTGTTGAGAATAAGAGGGTCTGGGATATGCATGCATATTAAAGGGTTGATAATTGTTTTGAGAAGAAAATTTTATTGCAAAGAGATACATCCGCAAACTTCACCGCTATTGCATAGGTAGATATATAGATATGAATCGCGGCTACGGTATTGACATTGAGAACTCACTCATTGATGATAAAGAGCATATCCTTTCAAGAAAGGAAAAGGAACAGGCGAAGAAGGATGAAGAGGTTTTGACACATTATATAAACAAATCTAGCAGTAATAATGATGATGACAAGAAGAGTGAGGACAAGAAAGACACAACTCGACGAGGACGATTTGTCAAACGTTGCCAGGCAGATGACGAGGAGACAATTGATGCAAGTAGTCGATCAAGATCTGTAAGTAGAGGAAGGTATACAAGAAGTCGAAGTAGAGGTCGTTCTCTAACTCGAGGGCCCTTTTCTAATAAGAACCGCACTGATGATCAATCTATCACCTCAAAGAAGAGTACAGCATCCGCTAAGTCAGTTCATTCATCAGGTGCACAATTACATTTACGAAGTAGAAGTCGTGATAGATCAAAGACACCTTCTGGTGGCGGTGAAAGAAAGAGTACAGTCAAGTTTGAGTATATGCTCAGCATGATGAGAAGACGGAAAAACACAACATCATCTACAGCAGAGAAGAATGAGGATAACAAGAACATTGATGAAGATGACGGGGATTCAGCAAACAATGATATTAAGAAGGCTTCCATCAAACCATGTGTCCCAGAAATTATTGGCTCGTGTCTTCTATCTGATTTGAAGAGTATCAAGTCTTGGAATTGGATGTTTACATTTAATCAAATCCTATCTGGATTATCTGTAATGTTGAGTCAAGTACCCGAGTGTATTAGTTATGCATACATTGCAGGTGTTGATCCTTTTCATTCCCTACAAGCTACTTGGATTGCAAATATCATATCTTCAATTGTTGGAGGAAGGCCAGGTATGATCTGTGGGTCAAGTGGACTTGGGGTTGTCGCTTTACGGGCTGTAGTGACTACATATGGATCGGAATACATCTTCTATGCCGTTATACTCAGTGGTTTATGTCAGGTATTGTTTGGGGCTCTTCGTCTAGGAAAGTATCTAAGATTACTGCCTCCTGGTATAACCATTGGCTTGGTAAACGCATTAGCATGTCTTGTGCTTCTTCTTCAGTTGAGATACTTTAAAGCCTTACCAGGCTTGATGGAGGAAAAGAATACAGTTGCTGTAGATGATGAAAGTATTTCAGAAGATAGTCTCAATCAACCATGGGCTTACTTTATTGGGTATGATCAACCTTGGACAACATCTACATCCCAGATTATTATTTTATGTCTCGAGGCACTCGTTACTATGATCATCTGCTTGGTTCTACCAAAGTATTCTACTGTACCGGCTTCTTTTGTGGCCATTGCATTTGTGTCAATTGTAAACATGGGAATACGAGAGGGAACCGATTGGGTAGCACCGACAGTAGAAGATTACTATTTTAGAGAGGTAAGGTATATTGGATGGTATCGTGCCGCATCCTTTCGTTTGTTGAATACTCACATACAAATTGTTTGCCTCTCCCGCTCCAGCCCTCAACTTCAAGATTTTGGACTATATTTCATTCACCCGTTGATCTACCAGCAATAACGGATTGGACTACTCTTAGAGTCATATTACCTGCTGGCTTGTCCTTGTTTTGCATCAATCTGTTAGAAACATTAGTCACAATAAACATTGCAGACAAATGGTCGGAGTCAGACTCTGAACAAGATCGTGTCATCTATGGACAAGGACTTTCAAATGCAGTAAGTGGTTTGATGGGTGGTATGAGTTCAGCTGGCCAACCTCATACAAGTCTCAATGGGTTGAGTATGGGCGGTCTGACAAGTATGAGCACTTTATGTTCGGGAATATTTATGCTCTTTGGAATCACTTTTGCTTATCCAGCAGTGGCAATGATATCGCTCGGCTCGACAATGGGGTTTACTTTATATGTAATGTTGAGTATGATACAATATGAGCCTCTGGTTGCTGTCTTGCTCAAGCTTGTCCCATCGAGGTTCTTAAAATCATCACTATTGAAGAGGAGATTGGCAACACCCGACTTGTTTAGTACACTGGGCAGCTCTATATTTGCCTTGTGTGCATCTACATACGGACTAGCTGGTTACTTTATGGGCGTAATTTGCTATGCATGTGATCCAATCTCTCACGCCGTGGTTATATTATCAGAGAATGAGCATGCTTACTCATCCATTGATCTCAACTTAAATAAACCCTCGATTTCAATGAGAGGGCTGAGTTTAAGGAAGAATCATTCTTCTGGTGAGAGTAAGCAGTTGACAAAAGACGGTTCAAAAGATAAAGGTAACTCTCTTGTGGATGACTCTAGTCGCGAAGGTATATATCAAATTGACACTGAAATGGGTATACAAACATGTGATGTGGTGAGAGAACAAACTAAGATGTGTGACGAGATTATATGTGAGAATATCGAATTGATGTGCAAAGAATAAGTAGTTGTTATTTATGTAAATTGTATCGGTGCCTTTGTGGCTTGTCTTCTTCTTCTCGTAGGAGACTTCGTCTTTTGACTATCAATCAAGCTACCACCATTCACAAGTGAATCATCTAACGTTAGAGAACCTGTTGTCGATGAGCCGTCGGCAACTTGGTGCTTTTTCTTCTTCTTTCGTGCTATTCTGTAGGTGTTGTCCATACTACCATCCTTGTTGCGATGACAAGTTCTAAAGCAGTCCAATGGCCTTGACGTTGCATCAACACATGCTGCTCCATCGATACCGTTCAATTTCCTTTCATTGTTCATATCTTGAGCTACTATCTTGACTTGCGAGGCAACAGTTCGAGTTGTAGTGGCAAGCTTGGAGCCTGAGCTCTTCAGCAATAGCACAGCTGTTTCACATCCACCACCACGACGTTCAGGCTGCGAGTATGCTGTGATTGAATCATCATCAAAGTCCACTCCGTTGATTAAATGTGCAGCGGGAGGTAGAAGATTAAAGTCTGTAACTGCTTCTTGTCTAGCAGCCGTCATCGACTTTAATCTCCGGCGTCGATTCTGCTTCTTGATACGTTTCTTGCTGTCTTCCTCTAATAGAGTTTCAAGTGTGGACTTGAACATACCATTTCTCTTCGGACTGTATGTGCCAACACTTGTATGCTCAAGCTCTTCCTTGAGACGATGGTTCTCATTCTTGAGGGTTTGAGCATACATTGATACCACATTGGATGATATTTGAGATGCATTCTCCAGCTCTTCTCGAAGACGAGCATTCTCTTGTCTTAGCTTTTCAATCTCGGAAAGCTCTGTTACTGTGGACATGTCAGACGATGTAATCTTTTTCGACTTGGCCTTTGAGCCCTTGGTAACAAGTGAACCCAATGTAGAGATTGTATCTTCGTCATTCTCTCGAGATTCCGTCGTGATTGTAGGACCAGACTGCTCTCCTGACAATATCGATTCCTTGCTGATTGCCTGCTCAATCTGGGATCCATGTTGTTCGCCACTCAACTTTTGAGGAGAATCACTCTTCTTCCACGGATGAGACTTGTTATGCAATGGTTTCATATTGGAATGACGTTCCGTCTCTTGTGTCACGCCTGATATATTCAAATTGTTACCAGAAGAGTTCAAATTAGTATTACCAGAGGAATCTTTTGAAGTATTGAGGATTGACTTCTCGGCTTCAATTTGTTGATATGTCACTGCATTTAAATGCTCAGTTTTAGTCCGGATTGGTGAGTTCATTACACTACTAGGAGATGCAACATTTCTTTGAGCCTCAATAATATGTCCAGTTGTGATGACAGTACGACCTGTTAAATGAGCCCTAAGAGGAGGCAAGGTTTGTTCACCTCCATCCCACGTATACTTGCCTTCGTTGACCTCTGTCCTCTCCAAACTGTGATGTTGTCGATGACCAAAGAGCTTCTTCCCAAGTGGACTCATACTACTCCGTCCATATCCCTTTGAACTCTTCTTCTTTCGTCGACCTCGTAGTGGTGACATACTAAAGCTTGGTTTATTGTTATGAACATACCCTTCATCTGCTGAGCTTTCCCACTCGCTATCTGATCGTTCACCTTCTGAAGCATATTTTCGTCTTGATTTGAAGAATGACAATCCTCCTCCTCGACGTGATGATTTAGATCGTCGTCGTCCTGGTGTGTTGTTATACTGCACCCCTTCAACATCACTGGTATCATATCCTGAAATGTCACCATCAGAGTGGGGGTATATATTCCTCTTTTGAGAGGGTGGAGTTCGGGACTGTCTCTCATTATCAAATACATATACCGGCTTGGTGGGTGATAACTTCGGCGATGTTGCTCCTCCATCGTCTTCTCTCGACTGCTGATGATGGTTACGAGATGGTGAAGACTGTCTTGCTGACACTTTATTCTCGGCAGTCATCTTTCGTAATTTCCACTGAGGCATGGATGATATACCGCCATAATCATCATCTTCTTCGTTCCATGCAAATATATCAAAATCTGCTGTTGATTTATCTGGTGTAGAGTTCACTTCATTCTTATTAGCATCTCTTGTAGCAAAATAATTGGTAGAGTTGCCATTGTTGTTGCTGTTATACCAAGCAGATGATGGAATTTCCTCCCATCCTACCGATGAAGCATATCCTTGTTGCTGTTGTGATTGAGATTTAGACGATAACAATGATGTATCTTCTTCCTTTTCATCATCAGGCACATCATCATCATTATCATCATTCCCTTCCACCGAGGATGAAAATCGTACACGCTTTACTTCAGTATACGTTGTTTGTTTTTCCAATGGTGGTGAATCATTATTGAAAGCGGATGGTAGTAAATCAAATCCTGGATCATCAAATGTATCTTCTTCTTTTGGAGTTGGTGGAAATCCTAATGAGTTGATTGTTATTGGTACAAATCCCTGTTGCTGTTGTTGACTCTTCTGAGTTTGTGAATAGTCGATTGAATTGTCTGCTGCGTTGACGGCTTGCATTGATGTATTGATACCACTATCATCATTTTCTTGTGACACATCATGTATAGTTGACAATTGCTCCTTTTGGATGACATTGTCAGGATTCCAGGATTCCTCTTGATACTGTTGATCGTCTTCTTCTCTTTCTCGGTCATAATTGTAGCTAACATGATTGCCATTTTGATATTCATATGTTGTTGGTAAAGGCAGTTCAGAGGAGTTTTGCTGTTGTTTTTGTTGATAATATTGATCATTTGGATGATGAGAATATCCCCCTTGATGCGGCGGTGGGGGATATCCATAACTTCCTGGTTGCTGCGGTTGCACATAACCTTGCCTTGACTGCTGTGGCTGTCCTCTCCCATAATCATAATTGGGGAAAGCACCATTATTAACCAAATCTTCTGTATAATACTCTTGATCAACCTGCCTATTATACTGTTGCCCTTGTACAAACTGTCCATTATTTTGATACTGTTGATTATGATTGTACTGACCATAAGGAAAATTATGCTGCTGCTGTTGTTCATTATCATTTTGATACACTACACCCCTATTATATTGACTCTGATTATACTGCAATTGGCCTCTGGCATAATCATCAGAATAATCAATAGTCGTACTACTCATATTCCTATAATTTGGCAATGGTTGAATTTGATCATTTCCTTCCTCCTCTTCATAACTATAACTCTCATCTTTTACACCACTTTGTTGGTGGTGGTGTTTGTTTAATATAGTAGACAATGCATAATCAGCAGCTGAACTCTCCTTCTTAACCTCATTTATCACTCTCTGTTTTCTAGATGGTGAGGTAGTATTCATAGTTGGTAATTCAATACCAGTCTTGCGTTGTATCCGTTCTCTCCATCCTGTTGGTAATCCCTTCTTCTTTCCTTTTCTGCTAGTATCTCGTTTAGAATCTATGTCGACATCGGATACATTACCAATGTCTGATAAATTTCCATCAGTTATTCCTTTACTTCCTCCATCTTCTCCATTTAACAGACCTTCATTATCTATGTTTAACTGCACAGGTATTTTAGGTAATTTACGCTTCCCTTTACCCCTCATTATCCTTCTAGCTGCATTTTCTAAATCAGAACCAGAATTATATCCAGATGTTGCATTTGATTGTATATCACTATCATACCCATTAACATTGGAATTGCTATAACCATTGGCATTTGAGTTTGAGGCTGATGGATATAGTTCCAATGATGGATCACTGTTTATATCACTATTATAATTGTTAGCAGTAGTTATTGTGGATTGTTGTTGTAATTGTTGAATGTTTGCTGAGGTTAACTTTGCCTGAATTTGTACATTAGTTTGAGGTTCTGGCCTTGGTATATTTGGCGGACGTTGTAGTGAATTAGTATTAGAGAATATAGATTGTTTTGAGGATGTATTATTATCAGGTGTAACCGTTGGTGAAATATGTACTTGCTGTGTTGTAGCAATTGTGGATGTAGTAGCTAAAGCGGTGGTTGCATCTGACTGTGGTGAATTCTGACGAACCATATTCTTATTATTACTACTCTTATTATTAATTGGTGGAGTTGGACTACGATGAAAGTATTTCGAGGCACGCATTCTTAATGCCTTTTTGGTATTACTATCCTCCTTTTTACTGTTGTTGTTACTTTGTATTATTTTTATACCCTTTTCCTTCGAGCCCCCATTCTTTCTGCCACTATTACTCTTATTATTATAGTTTATAGGACTATAATCTGCAGCACTTAGTATTGATGTCATGGCACCATGTGGCGTATGCTGATACTGAGGCTGAGCTTGATGTTGTGGTTGGTTATAATTATTGCTGTTGTTGGTATCGTTGTCTGTTGTTGTAACACCCTCATCGTTTGGATGCGACGGCCGTATCGTAATAGACTGCGGCGCTGTCTGATGATAGGATGACATACTTATCAAGCTATTTAATTCATACCGCGGTGTTTATTAGACCTCTCCTGTATTGCAACGTCATGGTCCAACATTATTTTCAGAAACAACAGGGGACGGTCATTAAAAGAATATCAGACACAGGCTTAGGCGAGGGTCGGGGGGTCAGGAGCCAGATATGGATTTTTTATGTGGGTATTTGACTTTTTATTTGGCTATATTAGGCGGATATTGTATCCAATATATCCGTACTCATTTTCGTACAACCTATAGTACAGATTTACAATACGGTACAATCAGTACTTTACCCCGTATTGCCCCGTGTACGGGGCTTTAAAAAATTGATCTTACCCTAAATTCGGGGTAATTTTCGGGGGTACGGGGGTCTCAATCGGGTACACTACTTTCTTGCTTTCGAGGGGTCGGGGGTCTTGGGGAGCTAGAGGGGTCCTCTACATGGGTGTACAGGATTATCCTAATGACCGTCCCCTGGAAACAACTCCGAAAAAAGGAAGATGCCGTTTCTTGCGCGGTAAAAATGTTGAGCCCCGGCCCCCCCTACTCCCTACCTCCCGTCATCAAAGACAAGCCTCAACATGGCAAATAGAATGACGACTAGTTGTGTATGCTTTGGACATCACTAACAACTTCGATAGGACGTGATATTAGTGCTATTTGATTGGGGAGGAGCGAAGCGAATTGTTATTTGTTATAGTTATTATCAAGCCGCCACATTTTTTGTTGCAATGAAGTTGAGATCAAGGAATACTGACAAAAAATCTCCTTCACCTTCAGAGGCCACAACAACTACCGCTTCTTTCTTTGGTGATACTGATAGTATAATGAGTACTACTAATGATATCACAGCATCCCAACAGAACAATACAACACGACGAAAGAAAAGAAGTCCACTGCAAAAGTTAAAGTCACTCCATAAAAATAGTAGTTCCTTATCAAAAGCAAATTCAATATCCGAGGCACGAAAACGTGCCGCACAACGGAATATACCACCATCATTTACTACATCCAAATTATCAAGATTACAGGAATTAAAAGAAGCTAAATTGCGTGCTGAAGAACGTCATATTAATGGTAGCGGATCTAGTTCAATTGCTAGTTCCTCAATACGAACTACAGACACAACAACATCAATAATGTCAGTGAATGGTATTGAAGTCCAACCAATAGATGATGAATTATTACTCAAAAATAACATGTCAACATTTATTACATCATTATTCATCCATACCACACTATTACAATTAATACCCTACTTTAATCAATATAAATTTACACTGTCAATAGTATTAACAACACTACAAATAACATCATTCCATACATTACTAAACTCTATATTTATATATACATTTGATAATATTAACTATGGACAATTAAATATAGTTAAGAATTTAGAATATGGAAAATTATTATATATTATAGAGGTACAAAAGTATACAAGGTTAGTTAGTTTGAGTATTGGTTTGATATCAGTATTGATTGGTTTGGGTTATAGTTTATTTTTAAATGTTGGTATCAAGTGGGGATGTCATTTTCATTTTATGAGTAGTAAGATGTGTAGTAGTTCAATGTCTGATAAACATGAGATATCATTGTCATGGTATGAACAAATATACAAAACTTCAACCTTTATAACAACACGATTAAGTGTATTCACATTGGCTGTTTTATTACTTGGATATGTCTTGCTACCCAATAAGAAAAAGAAGAAGAAGTCTACAAACCATGACAAAAAGAACAACAAGAAGAGGCGAGATGAAAATAAGACATTACAGACAATGACATCAGTTGATGAAGAATCGGAAGAAGATGATGATGATGAAGGTGATGATAGCTGTAATAATAGTAATGACCAGCAGCAGAGAAGGAGAAAGCACAACAATGGTGCATTGACTTCATGGAGTGTCTCTTTCATAATAGCAACAACCATTGCTATTATCTTCTATTGCAGTAAGGGAGTAACTGCTACATCCTCAAGCAGTTCATCATTATCACCACCATCTTTTGCAAAACGAAAGAAGAGCATCTTGGTAGCAGGGAGTTTAAATGCGGATACTTTTCTACCCATCCACCGCTTCCCTTCATCGGGAGAGAATTTGACATTATTACCAGGTCATCAACCATTAGTCGATGTGCCGGGTGGTAAAGGATGTAATCAGGCTATTGCATGTGCCAAGCTATCTTTATCCCTCTTCAAGGAGAAGAAGAAGAGGGCAGTGGTATCATTTCTAGGTCAATTTGGTAATGATGCAGCTGCATCCATACTCAAATCAGCATTATTAGATAATAATGTTTATATATCAACACATAGTGGATATTCGAAAGTTTATCCATCGGGAAGGGGATATGTCATGCTTGTACCAAAAACGGGTGAAGTGAGTGCTGTTGTTTCGGGGGGTAGTAACTTGTATGGATGGGAAAATTGGGGTGTTAAGAATAATGATGAAGAAACTGATTCTGCTTCATCAAGGCAAGAAGATTTACTAACAGATCAAGACATTCAAGATTTGGTCTCAGAACATTCATTGTTGTTATTGCAATGTGAGGTACCAAATTTCGTCAATGTTCGTCTAGCCACGGCCGCTCGTAAGGTGAATATACCTGTAATTGTAGATGTTTGCGGCGAGGACAGATCCATGAGTCGAGATTTATTAGAGTGCTGTGACTATTTGATACCAAACGAAACAGAGCTTGAAAGGTTGACCAACTCGTTTCAACAAGAGGACAGTGTTGAATTAAGTATTGACCATGACGACATGTTGGAGCAAATCCAAGCAAAGATTGGACCCTCTCTTGATTTAACATCCATCATCAAATCCGTTAAAACATTGCAAAGAAACGGAGCAAGCAATGTATTGGTGACATTGGGCTCGAAAGGCTCAATATTGATCAAGAAGGAGCCGCATTCAATACTCTATCAGCCAGCATGTTCTCTCCCTTCTAGAATGGCTGTTGTTGATGAGACTGGAGCCGGTGACTGTTATCGTGCTGGCTTTGTTACTGCATTGATGGAACACAAGGAAGTAAATGATGATGTACTACAGAAATGCATGAAATTTGCCTCTGCGGCTGGAGCGCTAGCAGTAACACGACAGGGTGCAGTTCCAAGCATTCCCTCTCGAGAAGAGGTTGAAGAGCTGTTAAACACTGCTGATAGTAGTGGTAAAAGAACTGAGAAAGCTATTCCCCGTGGTGGTGATACAAGTGATGATGATAGCTTTCCATTTATGTTTGGTTCTCGTCTCAATTCAATGAAAGATCGGCTAGATCTTGTAGACTCGCCAATGAAAACTCCTCGTGACTATGTCAAACGACAGGCTACTATTCAGGGTCTTGGGTGTGTAGATTTCAATTATCCACAGCACTTTGGAGATTATTGGACACCAACCGAGGCGAAAAAGGCACTAGATGAAGTTGGTTTGATAGCCGGAGCTGTTTGCCTACGATACCCATCGAAATTTGCTCGAGGAGCAATGAATCATCCAGACGCCGAAATGAGAAGGGAGGCTATCGAAATTACAAAGCAAGCTGCCGAAGCTGCTAGAATACTGGGGTGTAACGAGGTTGTGGTATGGTCTGCATATGATGGCTACGATTATCCTTTCCAAGTGAGTTATCAAGAAAAATGGAAGCAAATTGTATCCGCTTTCCGAGAGTGTTGTGATGCATTCCCTGATATAAAATGGTCACTGGAATTCAAGCCGACCGACGAAAATACGAGATTCTTCACAGTGCCATCGACAGGTGCTGCAATGTTGTTAGTGAAGGAGATAGACCGACCTAACATGGGCTTAACACTAGATATGGGACACATGCTAATGGCTGGTGAAAACCCAGCTCAGTCTATTCAAATGGTTGGCTCGAAATTGTTCGGAATTCAACTCAACGACGGCTATACCAGATTAGCCGCTGAAGATGGTATGATGTTTGGCTCTATCCACCCATCAATAGCATTAGAGGCCATGTATCAACTGCGTGAGATAAACTTTAGCGGACATTTGTATTTTGATACCTTTCCCCAGAGAACAGATCCAGTAAAGGAAGCTGAATACAATATTCGACGAGTGAAAAAGTATTGGATGGCGGTTAATAATATGGATAGCAATGAGATTGAGAGAATAGCAAGAGAACACGACGCTATAGGTGCGCTTGAGCTAGTAAATGACGCATTGGGAAGAAGATAGCGTATCTTTTGCGGATCTATATGTGAATAATAATAGTGTTATATTAGTTGAAGTTTAATATGAGTGTGTATATCTATCAGTTGTGTGTATCGATGTTTCTTGTCTTGGTGTATAGTGTTCTAAAGATCACTCAAGAGAAGCAAAGAAATCGTCTAAATCATCGTCGTCTTCTTCTTCTTTAGGAGGTTGTTTGGAGTCTGTTTGTATTGAGGAACTAGCAATTGAACTAGATCCGCTACCATTAATATGACGTTCTTCAGCACGCAATTTAGCTTCTTTTAATTCCTGTAATCTTGATAATTTGGATGTAG
>Ga0214480_101021_pt1 | contig 12953 bp, 10 predicted proteins | sample M1_20Mar14CPVII9_3_FD_165042 | JGI IMG/M metagenome (GOLD analysis project Ga0214480, IMG submission 165042) | Marine eukaryotic communities from Monterey Bay, California, United States - M1_20Mar14CPVII9sort6BwellE17 | ecosystem: Environmental > Aquatic > Marine > Unclassified | place: USA... | reverse complement strand
ACGAACAAAAGTAAATATAATAATTTGTCCACCTCTTATCCACTTTTATATTAGCTGGTATTTAGTATATGAGTTCTTATGAGTTGATAGCGAAGAGCTGAAGACTTATTGGGAATATATCTGTAACATTAACATGTCATCGATGTTGCAACAACCTACACAAAAGCGACCGAGATGTGAATCTAATAACAATGTCAATTCACAAAATAACAATTGCAATACATTAAACATCAGCTTACTTTCATTACCAGATGAAGCACTCAACAACATAATATCATATAGTTTGCCACGAAAAGAATGCCAGGTTTGGGAGTGGATTGGTGTACTCAGTCAAACTTGTCAAACACTTCGACGATTTGCTCAAGCATTTGCACCAACTCGGATAGTATTAAAGGATTTTGAAAGTTATTTCCCTATCTTTAGTAGTACTAGTATCGTTGATGTTCGGATAGGATTTCTTCAATCTCTTCAGAATTGTAGTTGGAAACGACAACATTTGAAGGAGTTTCATGTAGATCCTGTGGCTGCTCTTCTATGGGGTGAATTTATTGACAGGAACAGGAGATTGGCAAATGGGGTTTGTAATGGTACATGTACCTTGCTCTATAGCCTTCTCACTACACCGTCATCTTTCCCAGAGCTTGAATGGCTTGACATACAATTACAAGACGATAATATTGAGGGGTATGATTTGATCACTCCAGATTCCCTTCAGCTTCTACCTTTTGCAATACCTGCACTGCAAAAGCTATGTCTTTGTAAATGCTTCAGCTGGGAGGATAATACGGAGGTTAGTCCCTCCCAACTGAAGCAGTTCTTCGCCAATTTTCAGACACCTTTGACTTCTTTATCTATTTGTGGCCCGCATTGGATGACTGATGCTCATGTTGTGGCAATTATGCCCATTGTCGGGGAGAATTTAATGCGTCTTGAACTTGTACGATGTCTTGCTTGGGAAGAAGAGGGGCCAGATAGGCTCCTCTCTGATTTCAGCGCAGTTTCTATCGCTCACCATTGTAAACAACTGAAATCATTCGCGATGGTTGAATCAGATGTTACTTGTCATGGTCTGGAAATGGTAGTAAGTGCAAATACAGGCATTACTACCCTGAATCTATCATCCAATAATAAACGACTTTATACTCCTGATGACAGGGCTATAGGTATTATATCCCGTCATTTACCACGGTTAGAGGTTTTACGAAACTACTGGCCTGACCCCCGTACACCAGATTGGTTAAATGATAGCAGCTTGATTGCCCTTGTGGATGCTCAAGAGATGGAGTCTGGTGGTTCGGGTATCTTTCTCAAGCTCCTTGGCTGGTATAGCTTAGCTCCCCAACTCACTATCAGAGGGATTAAGTATGCAATTGAGAAGGGTGTAAAGGAAATTGAGATAGATAGACCGGGGTTTTACTTTATCAAAGACCTGGGCTCTGATGTAAAGTTTTACCATCCAGAATATAGTCACTACATTGATGGCTCGTATTATGAACGAACAGGTGTCTTGACATCTCGTCATTTATGATAATCAACTACTTGTTATTGAACATAACTTAAAGGCTTAGTTTTAGCCACATATTTCCATTCACGGGTCCACGGAAGAAGAAACCACCTAAACTACTTTACTTTGCCATTGTCATCGAGAGATTCTGCAGGTGGCACATTCAAGGCATCTAACTCTCCATTGCAGTTGGTAATATAGTCAGCATCTGGATATCCGTGGGCACTGGCTCCTCCACTTGGCGATGTTTTGTGATGAATAGAAGCCCACTAGAAAAGTAGAAGAGGTTAGTAAGGAGCTTGAATGAACACATCATATACACAAATGAAAGTTCATGAGTTAATGTAACTTACCGTGCAACAATTGGAAGTCCCCAATGTCATACTTTGGCCAACTGTAAAGGTAAGTCCATGCACGAATGCAAACTTGAGACGTTTGAGAAGTGCTTGTCCTTCATCATTATTCGGGAGGTAACAAGTCTCCATCTTGCCAGTATGCCTAGTTCCTGGGTTATCATGATAACTCTTTTGTAAAGCAGATGGTATATTGTAACTAATGATGATTGAATCCACTGCATAGCCAGTACATCTTGTGGAATTGGTAGATATAGTCATTTGACCCGAAGGACACTTGCCTTGGGGGTTACCGATAGATTTGCGGCAAGTAGGACACTGTGGCTTAACGTTGCAGGCTTGTTGGATACAAGCACTGTGAAAGATGTGGCCGCAGACCTTTAATGCTACACAGCCTGTTTTGAGTTCTTCCATACAGATAGCACATTCCTCCTTCGTATCATGGGAAGCTGGCGGTGCGGTGGTAGCATCAGTCGAAACCCCTTTGCTTAGACATCGCGGAGCAGTGTAATGTAATGTTTCATGTCCTGATGATGATGAACTACCTCCAAATGGACCACCTCCAAAACTTCCCATAAAAGGTGGAGGTGCAGATGATGAAGATGCAAATCCACCACTACTACTAGCACTTCCTGGAAACCCTCCCCAATGAGTCGGCCTCTTCCGATGGTGTCTCGGATTTGCTGTTGCTTGTAGAGTTGCAAGTGAAAAAGGTGGAGGAGCACTTGATCGATGAGGAGGACCCCCAAAATGCGGACTAGCTGCCGCAACAGATGATGCCGGAAAAGGAAAAGCGAGTGCTGGGTTGGATGGTGGGATAGATGCTGGCATATTCATGACATCTCGTGATGGTATGACAATTGGAGTATCATCTAAATCGATCTTTTTATGACCAGTGTTGAATCTTCGATCCATAATCTGTTGCAATGAGTATTTGAGGTATCGAATCATCTCTTTTCCCTTCTTAGTTTCTCTTATCTTTTCATCAAAACGTATAGCTGGCAGGCACTGCTTGGAGGAACGTAAGACAATCTCGTGGAATTGTCCATCTATCGGCCAGCCTTCAGAATTGCAAATACTATCTCCCATGCCCATTATACCACCTATACCCCTTCGTAATCCAGCCGTTGCACCTTTATCACCAACTACTGTGTTCACGTCAACTTTGAGGACCAGGCTATCCTTACTGTTCAATTGATGAGGCATGAGCCGACCCGTAGTTCGTACTACATTTCCTTGGAGTCTACATACGATGATGCCAATGTCTCCAAATCCCTTAAAATTAGTTCCGTTGTTTGCAGTATAAATACCATCACCAAAATAAGAACCACCAAGTGTAGACGTTACATTCTTTTCACTCCGTTCAGCAGCAGTCATCAATCCATGACTGCGGATCTTCGTAAGATTCTGAGACTTAGTGTAATGATATCCCGTATCAATATACCCATTAACACCAGCCATAACATACTCCTCTTGCTTATCCAACATATCCGTAGCCATGAATACCATATCATCAACCATGACAGGCTCGACACAATACTCCTTTAATCCATTCTTATCAGTCATAAACTGCTCTTTGGCATTCTTTATTAATGTAATTATCTCTTGTACTGCCAACCATGCTTTACCTTCTTTGGAAGTTGACATGTATTGATCAACATCAATTGCTGATGACTTCTGTGAACCTAATTCTTCGTTACGTTGCAGTTGTAATGCTAATTCATGATCGGATAGTTCTGTATTTGTTGATCTTGTTGATAATTGACTCTGTGTTTGACTTTGTGTTTGACTTTCTGGTGGTCTTTTACGCTTGCTGCGCTTACTATTACCAGTATAGTTATGTGATATACCTGGATTTTCTTCTTCATCTGAGCTATCTAATAGTGATATACACTCTGCGTTGGTATTGTGTGATTGTTTAGGCTGCTTGGGTGGTGATGGTTTGGCAGCTGGTTTCCTATCGAGTTCGTCATCACTGTCAATAACTATAATGTCATTACTTTGCTTTCTGCTCATGTTTTATATAATATAATTATTGTATATATACCCTCCGATAATCCAATATGTTGTGTAGCAGTATTATGTAAGCCGTTACTACTAATGAAGTCAAAGACGGATGCACCAGCTCAATGCAACACCAAACGAAATTTAGATTAGGCTGAAGAGAATATTCTCGTATTAAAATCACATGTATCTCACAATCAAAGAATGGTAACGATCCTCCTTTTAATACTCTGTCAATTGATAAGAGGATAGACCATGTCCCCTGTACTTCAGTAGCAGCATGTAGCAGTTCCTCTTGTCTTATGTCACCAAATAAACTTTAAAATTAACCTTCGTTTGATCGCTAAATAAATCCTGGGAGCAATGGACACAGTTGACATAAACGCCGCAGCTAACGAGCTTCTTGGTGATACATGTGTAGCATCACAAGTCCTTGAGTTTAATAGATCGGTTCTTATATTTATTAAGTGCTACCATCACTCATTATCAATTGGTGCTGGTCAAGCGACCATGAAAATGAACCGCGCTCTCATTCAGCATCCCTCTATCTGGCCTGAATTGTTCGCGCTAATCTTTAGAATAGTGAGAATGGCGACGCATACCTATCGGCGGCGCTTCTCTTCAATGCTGCAGCCTGTGCAGCTCTAGCACCATAAACGTTCCATCGCCAAGTTTACTCAAAAATCTACACATCTTTTCAGATTTTCCCCCTACAGCTTTTTACAAATAGCTTCTTAGTAAAGCTCGTATAAGCTATTCTTTTACAGCGGCAGGTCGAAGAAGCAAGAGGACACTCCTGGCTGTGGGATAGGTGGGTAGTTTATTATTTACGTTACTGATTTTGGTGGCCGTCTACGAGGTATGATTTAGTACACATATCATATGCACTTTTCTCTTTCTCACCAATCTTACAATCTTCTTTGCAATTGTTTAATATTACATGTGTGTATTAGCGGTACTTCAATCATATTGCAATTGGTTGATAATGTGAATACTTTACTGGTTGTATAAGAAGGCGATTGCTACCGATACTGATTTCAGTCACAACCTTCTATCCCTGAGCAACGCTCTAGTGCTGATAATAAGTCCGTGGCATCATGACTGTCTGGATACATAGTTGGGATGTGCACTTTTTTTCTTCTTTAACAAATTATTATCGATTGGTCGATTCATGCCTACGGCCTACATCAACCAGAGTAAGGCTACTGTGGTAACCCCCCATTTCATGACGTCCCTCAACCCGATAATTGGACTTGCATTGATCTCATTAATCTCCTTGTCATCTTCCGTAACATCTACAGACAAGTCCTCTGTGTCATCTGTAATATCTACCAGCAAGTCCATCAAGTCATCTTCCGCAACATCTTCGGACTGTCGGTCTTCACCTACATCCTTGTCGACCGTGATATTGTTGCCAAGACCATCCTTGTCTGATAGAGCAATGCCCAGCGAGTTGGAAGCCTCACAATATTTTGTACTATCACTTAGGTTAGGAAAGTCTTCCATATCACTTGGATCAACGACGAATGTTAGGGCCATACCCATCTCGAGATGAGCAGCAATATGACAATGGAAGAACCACACTCCAGGGTTGTCAAATATGACACGGACTGCAGTCCAGCTTTCTGGCCATTGGCTGACAGTATCACGAAGTACCGGATTCACAAGGTTATATCCTTTAATATCTGACTCTTCCCAATTGCCCTCTCCCTGACCTACAACCCACAAACTAACACCGTGGATGTGCCAAGGGTGATATTCACTTTCATTGTTAAAAGAAAATGTATTCTGGAGGACACTATGGAGTGTGTAAGTATTGGCAAACAAAACATGTCAATAACTCAATGAAGAACTGACATTGCAACAAAAGTAATATGCAAAAACTTACAACTCAAACACCTGATCTTTATCGGCACGAATGACGCTTGTTCCTTTTACTCCGGCAGCAGGGGATCCAGGCCACTGCTCCTCCGTGTAGTTCCATGTCGATAAAGGACTATCCGGTAATTCGACGGTATCGGGTATAGCTGTAGGCCAACCATTATCTACAGTTGCCTTGATAGATGAACCCAATAATGGCTCACTGAGAGGTATTTCAAATGTAACATTGTTAACCGCCCAAGCCATTCCTTTCTCCTTGCCAGTTTCTTTGTCGAATAATTTCACTTGGTGAGGTACTAGGATGACACGCTTGATTTCATCCTCGGGAGTTAAGAGCGCACGGTAACTGGAAGGATCCCATTCAGGATCTGATGCTTTCAAGTTCTCTATCCAGCCCAAGCTTTCTGATTCATCCAAGGGAGGATGATCTGGACGATTTTCTGGCACTGCATCTACAGCGTCAACATACTGGATGATTGCTTTTCCAATCAAATCAGGTACACCACGGATGGATGTAGTTGCCTCGAGCCAGTATGATCCCGATGTTGGTTGGTTTGCCTCAATTAATACTGAGGTTCGCTGGCCGGGCCCAATCGTAAAGTTTGTTGTAACAAATGGTTCGGTCACTGTACCTTCGATTTCAACAATTGTCATATTGTGCCCCGCAATAGCAATGTTTAAAGGCATGAGCAGAGCGCCATTGATGAACCTCAAACGGTATGTCTTCCCTCTCTCAACCTTGATGATTGTGAGCTGCTTAAGTGGATCATTACCGCAATTAGGCAAACACCTATCTTCGTCTTCTCCAGATTCACAGAATGGTGCGATGCCCCTTCCATTAATGAGTAGCGATTGTGGATTGTTTACCCACATAAATGGGTATGATACCAACCCTATTCCTTGTTGAATGCCAGTATCGGTCCAAAAGTCTGACAGAAGCAGGGGTACACTAAGAGGAGCAAGAGGAGTGTAAGTTGTGGTAATAATAATACAACGAAACAATAAAGACTCGGCCTTTATACTTACTCCTCGTCATACTCAAACGGTTCCTGCTTCCGAGGATGAACAATGATTGCACCAGCTATACCATCAGCTACATTCATACCAAAGTGCCCATGCCAAAGATGTGTTCCTGGAGGGTATGCTATTGTATATAAGCAGAAGAGGATGTGATGGATATATGATATAAGTTTCACATCATGTGCACATGTTATCAAATCAACAGATATGAACTCACCCACGAACTCAAACTCCTGACTAGACTTAGGCTGAAGCTGACATTGTGTAATGCCAGCAACACCGTCCATGAATTGTGTATTGAGTTGATGTATACCATGCCAATGCACACTTGATCCTGTAAACGGATTTAGATTCGTCACTTTAACTCTGATGATGTCTCCCTCGTTTGCCTCAATTGTTGGTCCAGGTAGCGATGGCCCAGTGCTCTGTGGATTCAAGATGTCCTCAACTATTGTATATGAATCAGAAGAGGATGTAATGGATGTATAAGTTTCACATCATGTGCACATGTTATCAACCAACGAATTCAACTCACCCAGGACTAGATATCGGCTTGCTTTCCTCAAGTCCTGACAATCAAAAGAGTAATCATTATTTGTTGTAGGCTTAATGACAAAATGGTAATCGGTACGTGTTGTATTTGTATCGGGCCTAGCCAGGATAGAAATAGGACTTGATGCAACTAGGACTAGGAAGGAGGCGAGTAGTAATTTCATCTTCTTAATATATATGATGTGATGAAGGCAATTGATATTGAAGCTGGCTTATATTATGGTTGTAATAATATTTGATTTCATTGATGAGAGAGGTAATAAAGCACGCATCGTTGGTTAGTATATCGTCCTCATGTTAATCGGTAACGATATTCACACATCATTCATAAACAAAAGCCATTATTTCTTACCTGATTTGCAAAACAAGGTTTATCTCATTGATTGTGCTATGAGAATTGTATTGAGGCAGGTGATCGTCGGCAACGTCATTGCAACAACGCAGTTGGGGTTCGAAAAGAAACGTCACCATCGTTTTAGACCGTACGTACAAGTGACAGATACCATCGGATAGAATCGAATGTCTACTAACCTACGACTTCGTAGGAATGCTGTGGTTACTCTGAGTCGTTCGATCGCCAAAATCACCAACAGCCTGCCACTGTCTCGTAGGACAACATCTTGGCTATTGTGATAGGCCGGTGGGTAGTTTATCATTAAAATAATAGGGTGTTGTTTGGCCAACTACGGAGTAAGTGATTTAGTACACATCATATGCACTTTTTTCTTCTCACCAATCTTCTTTGCATTGCTTGATGTGTATTATATGTGTATATAGGTATACTTCAATCATATTGCAATTGGTTGATAATGTGAATACTTTACTGGTTGTATAAGAAGAAGGTGATTACTACCGATACCGCTGCAATAATATGATATCCTATCTACTACTACATATAATAATAATTGCAATACTACCGATAACAATAACCAGCGATGAGATTGATTACGGAAATCATAACATAAACTGGGAAGATGGGCAAGCCTCCTGGGAGGAATTTGGCCATGATAATAGTGCATGCAATATACCGATATTAACCGTAGATGAATGGGAAAGAGGACGATATTGGGAAGGTATAAATCCAGTGATAGTTAAAGGAGTAACAGACAATTGGGCTGCTAATACGAATTGGAAATTACAAGAGATGTTACAACGATATCCACACGCGGAAGCAACAATGGGTGATTCTAGATACATTGGTCAGAACGGTCCTGAACATTCTAGAAGTATGCTAAGGCCAACAACTATCAAGGAATTCATTACAAAACATATGTACAATCCAACAAAATACTTCTTTGACAGAAAGATATCAATACCAAAAGGTATGTTAGAAGATTGTCATCCATTTCCATATCCTACACGTGCCTTCTTTCAAGAAAAGAATCCAGAGTATCGTCGTCAGTATCATTGGAGAGATCATTTAACAATATCAGTCGGTTCTAACCTACAAGGTTTAACCTTTCATTATCATGGTGCTGCCTGGAATACAGTTGTACACGGGGCGAAACGCTGGATCCTATGGGAAAGAACGTCATTAAATAGTACAGAGCAGACTAATTTCTCAAGAGATGAGAATGGAGAAGTGATTACCGCAGCAGAATGGATTCGAACATTGCCTCAACATCCCGAAAGAATACAAGAGATTGAAACAAATGGACATGACTGTATCCAGTATGCTGGGGAGATGATGTTTATACCTGACTCTGTAGCACACATGGTCGTTAATATAGGAGATACAGTAGCAGTGGTGTCAGAGGCCGATGTGGATAAGAAAGAAGAAGATAATAGGAAGAAGAGGAACGATGAGTTATAGTAGGTATAGTGTAAACATTGACCACTTTACTCTTTTATAGTTTACCCACTACCGAAGTACTGCAATCAATCATTAACCATATATATATATATATTATAAGCTACATATCTATCTAGTAGAGTCACTTCTTTTCTTCTTCGCTGGTGGGCCTGTGGTATGGCGGAAAATAAACCCTCAAGGAAAGGATTTTTCCTATGTTTGCAAACATGAAAACAACATACAAATCAACAACAACTAAATAATAAATAACTTGGCTGCCGGATTTGCACTTTTGGATGGAATAATATTAACGTGGAGAAGAGACGAAACATTATACCTATCATAACAAAACAGTACTACTACAAGTATGACTATTCTAAGCAAAGATACCCTACTTGCAGTCGAACAAAACTCTGTCAAATTAAGGCATTTAGATGTAGGTACATACTCATCATCATATGGCAATGGATTGTTTAATTCAACAGATTCTGAAGACTATGATCGACTTGGTACCGCTATAGGAAATAATTCCAGTTTAAGACAACTGAGGATTGACAATTTATCTAATAACATTACATTGAAACCAACAAACAAGAAATTTTACGATAGGCATTAGACAAAACTCTTCCGTTACTATTTTGTATCTGAATGCTATTACTTATAAAAGTGATATAACTGACGTGGCCTTTGAAGTATTGAGGGCATGTCAAGAAAAGAATATCCTTACCAAATTACATATCAATACAATGCCCCTGGTAGTAGGCTCAGGTGAACAATTGATGGCAGATATCTTGAGGGGTTTCACAAATCTAAGAGAAATTACATATATTCACTCAAATATAACAGATGACCAGATATTACCAATAGTCGAAGCCATCAGAGGGTATAATCTTATCGATTATCTTCATTTAGGTTACAATAGAATTGGAAATGCTGGCTGTGAAGCACTTTCAACATTACAAAATGTAACCAAGGTCATACTAGGTAATAATAGGATTGGCAATGAGGGTATGGTTTCATTTGCCAACAGTCTATTCGAAAACAATAATCTACGGGAACTTATCATTTACAATAATAATCCATTTGATCTACGAAATGTAGAAGATGAGTTCTGTAAGTCACTATGCAACACTTCCAGTGTCAACGATGTATACACGTCAAATCATACAATTGAAACTATACATGTACGAGCTAATAAAGGAGCCAAGCTTCACTCATTACTACAAATGAATAAGAACACAAACAAAAGGCATGTTGCAATCAAGAAGATATTGCTTTATTATACTAGCGAGTTTGATATGGAACCACTATTCGATTTGAGTGTGAAAGAAGATGACAGTGAACGTGATTTGAAGGCAATGCCCCATGTCATTTCTTGGTTTGAGACGGCGGCGGAGGCTAGTGGGGTCAGACGTCTATATAATCTCGAAAAAAGAAAGATATTAGTAAAAGACCTCGAGAAAAGAAAACTGTCTGCAATCCATCAGTTTGTAACTGCCATGCCAATGTTGTTTGTTCCCGCTTCTCGTGACAAAGGCGTTGACAAAAAGCGAAAGAGGAGTATTGGCTAGTGTTTTATTTGCTTAGGCAGTGGGGATAATATAACTATTTATCACAACAACAGTCTTTTAAATAATCATTTAAGTCTCAAGCATCAAATCCGCTGCCTATTTAAGTGCAACCCCATATATTCCCTCTTAAGAACACATAACCACAAATTAATAGCGGATCTTCTCATCTCACTCACATATATATACTCTATCTGTTCTCTTCTCTGCATTACAGAGCAAGCATTCGAAGTTTATGCACCGGGCGTAGTTGAAGCAGTATCAGGATATAGCTGTCCAAAACTTTGGTCGTTCAACTAGTGGTACTTGTAATGTTGATTCATCCCATCCATACTCTTCTAAAATCTCCTCCTTTACTTGCTCAGCTGCAACTCGTTCTTCTTCAGTAGCATAGAATATACCTGGGAAGTAACTTGGACCTCGATCACAGAATTGTCCATTGCCATTGTATGGGTCAATGTTTCGCCATGCATAGTCTAACATCAATTTGTATGTTGTTTGTAAAGGGTCATACTCAATTAGAATAACTTCATAGCATCCTGGATGATTCTTATATGATGGATTGTCAATACAGTTTGGACCGCTATATCCTGATACTGCTTCAACTACGCCCGGTGCATAAACTTCGAATGCTTGCTCTGTAATGCAGAGAAGAGATGATTTAAGTTCTGTTAGTACGTCATGTGCTCTGCAAATATACAATACGATGAAATACAAACGCGGACTTACCAGCACACCAAAAACAACCTGCTGCAATGAGAAGTGACCTATTGTCGGAGTTGATTGTATAGTCGTCACCATGTATGCATATAATTTGAATAAAGAGGAGTAAGAAGATTGTAGGTAGTTTTGCAATCATCGTCATCTTCTTTCAGAAAAGCTCAAAACTCAGAGTCAAAACTATTGTAGAATGTTATTGATCAGAAGATTCCAGAGTCCACCATCACTTTATGAACATATCATATACTTATACATCAGCTCTCGTGTCTTGATATGGTTGAACACTATGCTCAAGCCGCCGCCGATGTTGCCGCTACAGCTATCATCCGGATCGTCGAAATCTGCTTGAGCAAAATGAGGATACCAAACCGTGGAGGGTATCCTTTTATGAGAGTGTAACAACAATGACAAATCATTATCGATGCACCGTCTTTGACTGCTGATATTGATAGAATAACAGAATTAATAACGCCGGTAATACCTGCAATAGCTCTACAATTATATGTCATCAAATACACCCTTTAATAAACAACACAAACATACATCAACAATGAGTTCAACAAACACCGAATGCAATGACGGAATGATATGTGAGAACTCCTCACCATGTATACCCCATCCAACAAAGGAATCCAAGTACATGTGTGATTGTTCATCCGCAAAAGGTATTAATGGATTAGGATATGCCGAGAAATTCGCGGGCGTATACTGTGAACATAAATCAACATCATTCTGTCAGAAAGGTACATCTACACAACATTTTCATTCATTTTGTACCAATGGTGGTGAATGTCGTGTTATGGTGGGTCGTAAAGATGCTCACGCTGGATGTAAATGTCCAGCGGGATATGAAGGTAGTTATTGTCAATTCGTTAGGGGATCACAACCAAGCGATTGGGAATTAACTGATTATATGCACCCTAGTTTAATTAATGCTTATGATGCACCGTCATCTTCAAATAAAATGAGTGCTGGTGCCATTGCGGGGATTACCATTGGTACATTATTTGGTTTCTTTGTAATGTTTGGTATGTTGGCATTGTTCTTGTATTGCGGATCACGTGGACCATTCCTAACTCGGTATGGTAAGGATTTGAAGACTGCTGCTAGTTCAGGAGATGAGGATGATCCAGCTCCCAATAATTCGGGTGTTGTACTTGGTGGACGTCGATCTAGTACTGCCAAAACATCTGAATTTGTTGCCGGGAAGAGTGTATACAAGAGGAAGTCTAATACTACTGGACACTTTGTTACCGCGGATACTATGGAGGCTGATGGGGCTGTGTTAACTGATGCATTAGATTTTAAGGATGCACACGAATTCCCTGACGCTTTGGGTGACGATGAACAGGGATTAAATAGTACATCAATGGATGAGGTAGATTTGGATGATGATGAAGGTGGATCGGGTACATTGGCATAGAGGGGTAGGTGAGAAGAGAACAGATAGAGTATATATATGTGAGTGAGATGAGAAGATCCGCTATTAATTTGTGGTTATGTGTTCTTAAGAGGGAATATATGGGGTTGCACTTAAATAGGCAGCGGATTTGATGCTT
>Ga0214480_101020_pt1 | contig 12970 bp, 12 predicted proteins | sample M1_20Mar14CPVII9_3_FD_165042 | JGI IMG/M metagenome (GOLD analysis project Ga0214480, IMG submission 165042) | Marine eukaryotic communities from Monterey Bay, California, United States - M1_20Mar14CPVII9sort6BwellE17 | ecosystem: Environmental > Aquatic > Marine > Unclassified | place: USA... | reverse complement strand
CCCCAACCCTGTGGTTCCTTCCATTCAGTCTTCTTAGCAACCTTCATACTAACATCTAAACAATCTTTCACACTCCCTTTATAATGAAGTCGACAACATTCATTAATAGTAGTACTAAAGTAGAATTCTACATCAGTTTTCATATAATTTGGATATGACTCATCAGAGATACAAATATCATTATCAAAGTCGGGATAGTATCCATAGTTTGGTTTATATCCCTGTCCCATTTGCATTTCTTTGGGTGTTTTAGTTGGTTCTTTGTTGGATGGTTTAGTATTGGTTGGTTTACGTATACGTTTGACATTTGCCTCTCGTTTCTTTCTCCTTGCTTTTAGTGCTGGTTTGGAGGACGAGGAAGTATCTTCATCACCAAACCAATTTAGTGGCTGCTTCTTAGTAACAACCCCACCACTATTACGCTGATTCATCTTATTGTATTGCCGATTGTTGTTCTGCAATCTACCGGTACCTCGACTGTTATTGCCGTTGTTACTATTGCGTGGTTTATTCCTCTTGCGCTGTCGAGCATTAGTACGCTTTTGTCTGTTCTTGGCATTATTTCCTCGCTGTGGCAATTGTTGTTGCTGACCTCGACTAGTTCGTGATGTTTTTGCCTTAGTTGGATTCGATACCTTCATTGGATTACCCTGTCGACGTCTTAATATCCTCTCTTCTTCCTCTTCCTCACTTCCTCTTATACCCAGCGACGAACCTAATAACGACAAAGACTTCGTTTCAGTACCCTTAATAAGAAGTCGTTGTCGATTCTCATTGGCATACTTTTTACATATTGGAAATGTCCTTGTTACACTTCTTGGTATTATCAACTCTTCAATTATATTCTTGGGGTTATTGTTATTCATACGAGCATTGCGCTTATCATCTCTTTTTGTGTTGGAAGTATCTTCATCTTTTTTAGCATCTCGTTTGCCATTTGTTGTTCGAGTATCACGCTTATCGCGTTTGTTATTATTCTTATTGCTATTCTTTTTAGCATGTGTAGAAGTACTGAACAATGCTATCATACATAGCAGAACGATAATATTACGACGATGCCGACTCATATTTATATATATATATATATATCAAGATACTTTTGATAATATATTTTGAGGCAAGCGTCTATTGCAATCTATGTAATTGTTGGCACATATCTCATACAATGCTCAATCGTGAGGGAGTTGTTGCCGCCTTGAGATAGGAGTAGTAGACATAGCCGTTGATGAGAGGATCAATCATAGTACAAGCGCCTCATATTACCGTTCATATTATGGGTTAGTAGATGTTGGCTGATGAACGACAAATTACGAGAACCAAAGTGGTACTCAAGGTATCCTACCTCCATCCAGTTCTTATCTATCCTCCCATCCTGAATAGACGAGAACTCTGGCGGCGACCTCAAGTATCAAACAAAGATGTAAGGGCTACTGGTTAACGGCCTTCGGGATGGTCAACCTAGCCTTCGAGATGATAGTAAAATTGAATAGCAGTAACAACAAAAATATCAAGATACTTAGAATTGCAATTTTATGACGATGGTCAATATATCTAAAAGTATTGTCACTGTAGTCGGAGGTGAGTACTGATGTATTCTTGTCAATGCAATCAATATGAATGATTTTTTTTATCCTTTCACCCAACTTTGTGCATATGATATGTTCATATGATATGTTCACAATATTAGATATGACATGATTGTATATCGACCTCATATAATGTATTCTTCTCGTATACCTTAGGTGGCAACTCAGCACATGTTCTCATACCATTCCTCGGGGCGAGTGGACATCAAGTAAACCTACTAACACGACGTCCAGAAGCCTGGAGTAAGATTGTGACATGTGAGGTGCAACGACCAAGTAAAAAGAAACAAATGATGACATATGGTAATGTCAATCATCCGCCGGCAGCAACCGAAGTATTACAAACAGTAAAAGGTACACTAAGTACAATCAGTTCAGATCCATCGGATGTTATACCGCAAGCAGATATTATTGTCCTCTGTATGCCAGTTCATCAATACCGGAATGCATTGAATTTGCTAGCACCATATATTGATAGGAAGAAAGGAAATGTATTCGTAGGCACTGTGTATGGGCAGGCAGGCTTCAATTGGATGGTTCATGAAGTCGAAAAGAACTATGATTTACACAATATATGTACTTTTGCATGTGGTTTGATTCCTTGGATCTGTCGAACGGTTGAGTATGGCAAGATTGGGGCAAACTACGGCACTAAGATGGTGAACATTGCTGCCGTAACTCCCTGTGATAAAACCTTCCTTCTTTTTAAAAAAAACTACAGTCTTATGTAGGATTGAGCATATCTCGCCAGTTATTCTCTGCTTGATCTCTTTCTGCCTGAGATAAGTCGCGATCTTCCAACATACAGCACCAACACCGCCAATTGTCTGGTGTAACTTCTACTTCTAGTGGTGGATTAATGCACTCCCGATGGAAAGAAAATCGACAACCGGTACAGTTCACTTCAGTTGGATTATCCTCCGCATCTGATGGTTGGCTCTGACAAATCCAACAATATCCATGGTTGGTATTAATACCGTGACCTGCATGGAATGGGTGCCATCCATCTCCTCGTGGCTCCTTTTTGGTGACATATGTTGAGTAAGAAAGTGAGCATATATACTAATATCAATATCATTTCATTACAATAAAGTTTACTTACCAGTAGTGTGTTGCTTTTCTTTCGTTTGCAATTACCACGGTGTGTGTTTTTGAATAGATTTCTGATGTGGTTGTCTCGTCTCCTAAAGTTTCGGTGATCTGCAACAAAATTGACCATATCTATTGGCTTGCCGTCAAGACTATCAAAATGCTTTTGAACAAGATCAGCCAGTGGAAAGCTGATGTCTTGCTTGACTAAAGTTCCTTGATCTATGCAATTCAGCACTACTCTAATGTACTGCTCTTGTGTAATCGATCCAACTAACTTCATCTCTCCAGTATTTGTTACACAAGCCAACCGACCATATGTGGATATAAGGTAGTACTTGTCTGGGTCGATTATCATTCCTCCCGCAGTATTATTTCCTCGTTTTAAAAGCCTGATAGTTTTTTCAGCATCATCATCATGAGCTGCACGGATGGCTTTATAGATCTGATCATAGCTCATATAAGTCTTGTGATAATCAAAGAAGTACCAAACTTCACAACCCTGTTGATAAGAATAGAATATGGTATAGATATTAGAATTGATGTGTAGATGTATGGACATATAAGCAGTTATTGACTCACCAATTTCCCATCTGTATCAACAATTGTCTCAACTCGGCGAACATATTCAATTACTACCCGTTCTTTCTGCTCCCGAGTGAACTCGGGCATCTGTAGAAAATGTTTCATCATACAGCTTGGACTGTGTTTATTTGTGATAGTTGTAATGCTGTTGTTAGCAAAATAGCGGAATCTAGCTGTGCAACCCTTGCAAGTGCATTTACCACCAACATCATCTGGTCCATTCTCATAAGATTTTTGGAGATGATGGTAGGTATGACCATATACCTCAGCTTGCGTGTCTTCAAATGTGGCATTTCCAAATTGACCTTCTTTGGAGCCTTCATTCAAAACTAAATTAGTATATGTAGCGGCTGCTACTTCTCCGTTGGGGGCGTGATGTTTTAGTGCTTCGGCAATATTAAATCCATCATCAATGAGTGACCTCACTCGACAATTATTCCATCTCGGATCATGTTTTTCAGCTGGATCTTTGTCCCTCTTCACATTCTTTCCATACCATTTATCATCCCTCTGAATTGGAGGTGGTACCTCGCCAAGATCGGTAGGCAAATAATTATCCCAACTAACTTCTAGATCTTCTATATTCTTGGTCTCATTTGGAAGATACTCTTTTTCTTGATACTGTATTTCATATGTACCATTTGAAAGTCTCCTACGGACGACACCCAGTTTTCGACGATGAGCTTGTGATCGAGTTGTACGTTGATTGGTAGTTGTATCTCTGCTTAGCTTAACTCGAACAGGTTGACCAAATGGTAATTGCCCGTCTGGCACTTGATTTGTTGGGGCAGTAGTTGAGTTCTTCTTAATTTTTAATGTCAATGGCCGCACTCCACCACTCAATAAACACTCAATTACTCGTTGCTTTGTATGTCTATCTTGATTCATATTAATGCCTCCCATTGATGCACATATTTCATGTAGTGGTTTATCATTTATTGCAAGTAGTAATGCTCCATTAGCATATAGTTGGGTTCTTCTCACATTCTCTAATTTGATTGCAAAGGCAAAAGATCCATCAACATCATCATCAATAGCAACAACAGTACTACTCAAATCGAAGTTGAGAGGCTGTCCAGCGTTATATGTATCAATTACAATAGATGGATCAACCTCTTCTTCTCCTCCTTCTTCTTGTTGTTGTTGTTGTTGTTGTTGTTGCTGCTGCTGTGGTGGTAATAATGGAGGTGGTGGTGCTCCTTCTTCACCAGCGGCGGCATTAAGGAGTGCACTGGCAACCCCCCCATTATTATCAGATGGTAAATCACCTCTTCCAAGATCTGGAGGATTTAATGCAGGCTCTAGAGACCATCTTCTATTTCTATTTGGTATTGATGGAGGATCCTGCTGATTTAAATCAGCAAAGTTAGCCGGTGTTGATCCATCATTAGATTGACCTTGTCTACCTGTTGCTGCGGTAGTTACTCTTCTTTCCGTACCAGTACCACTACCTCTCGTTGATTGATGTGGATGTGGAGTTAGTTCATCTGAGTTCGTCCTTTGACGGTTACGGCGGCCACTGGATGATTCATCTTCATCTGTCGTTTGACGGTTATGGCGGCGCCCTGACATGACTATGGGATCAGACTATGGGATCGTCACTATATGCTATTAGTATTGAATTGTTTTAATCAATTGTAATTGAAGGTAGTTTGTGATAGTAATTTAAAGCGGAGTGGGTTGGAAGTCAGAGGTCTGAGATGGCATTTCTTTGGTTGATTTCTCAACTTCCACCATTTCCCTCCCAACGCACATATTTCCCTCCAAAAGGCTGCCGCCAAGTGCCAAACAACCTCAAAACAACACAATAATCGCCCATAATATAAACAGTTAGTGAAGAGAATCACCACAAATATTACTGCAATAGGAACAATTCGTCTAGGACACAATTGCCGCCGACCAAAACAACATCGCACATCACAAAACAACACATCAAACAGTAATCTCCATATAGAATGGGTAAGGAGAGGAAGTTGGATAAAGCCCCGAAGAAGAAGCGTATTCGTCTCAAATGCTCTACTGAGGGATGCACCAAATATGCTCAGAAAGGAGGAGTGTGTGTCAAACATGGTGCTAAGAAGAAACGGTATATTTGTACCGCTGAAGGTTGTACTAATAAGAGACAAAAGGGAGGAGTTTGTAAACGTCATGGTGCAAAAGTTGCACCAAGGAAGACTTGTAGCCATGAGGGATGTACCAACAACGCTCAGAAGGGAGGAGTTTGTATTAAACATGGGGCCAAAGTAAAGACTTGCAAACATGAGGGGTGTACCAATATTGCATTGAAAGAAGGAGTCTGCGCAAAACACGGGGCAAAGAAGAAGACTTGCACTCATGAAGGTTGTAATAATCAGAGAGTAAAGGGAGGAGTTTGTAGTCGGCATGGTGCAGAATGTGCTTATGAAGGGTGTACTAACAGGATAGTACGTGGTCCTGGCTATACAGTTTACTGCATAACACATACTATTTGTTGGCTTTCTGGCTGTGGAAGAAAGAAACAGAAAGGCAAAACTTATGGATGCCACAAACATTGGAGACAGTTCCGAATTGGCTTCTGTCAGGTCATCGAGGAGGGTAATGTGGCTGAAGTGTGAGGGGGAGAGAGGGAAGAGGCAGGAGGTAGAATGAAGCTGAACTCTTGTCGAGAGATGTAGGCTTGTTCTTTCATATATGCAACAGAAAATCAATCACAGTAACTATTAATAAACATATTTGACCAATTCGACTCCCCCCCGAACGTTCCTTAAAGATATAGCGATAAAATGGCATGGAAAGGGAGCGTTTCATCAAGCCTGCTCCTTCCTATCTCTTACGCTCAGTGTTGATAATCAGATCGTGAGTAAACCTATTGTTGTTTCTGTGTTCATGTTTTGCACAACAATCACTCACACTATACTCATTGCTCTTCTAGATACACCCAAGTCGATGCTATGGATTGTGGAAGCGTTATGGTGGTAGGTGGGAAACTGAGAATGATGTTCCATACTTCTATAAAGACTTTGATGATCTTTCGGCTGATTACATCCGATTGATGGATGACGACTATTCCAAAGTTCGCAATGCAGTGAGAAAGATGTTCCCGGAACGAGATTTCAAGTATATGCTAGACTATTTCCATCTAGAAATGTTAACACATGATTCATCTCACGAAAACATCAAACAATCATTCAAGAATAGTGAACAGTTAGCTCTCATCAAGACGCCAACTCTCAAACTTGACGATGGATCATTTACTCTCGATACAACTTGCCGTTTCTTCACTGATGATATTCCTTATGGAGTCCTAGTCGCGAGATGGGTTGCTGAACAGTTGCATGTAGAGACTCCCTTCGTTGATGAGATATTAGATTGGGCCGGCTCCATTAGTGGTGAGCAGTATTTAGTAAATGGCAAGGTCAACTTGGAGCTCCAGAGTGGCATACCTCCGTCGTATGGCATCGATGATGTGAAGAAGATTTTGGATTAGGTATTAAGATCGAGAAGAGTAGGAATAGGAATAGTAAAAGAAAAGATATATAGTTACCTCGTTCTAGTTTGCAGATATATTACATAAGCTTAGATGCATTCTCTTGAACATAGTAGTCACTCACCTCATTCATCGCTGTGCCAAGATACCCAAAGTTGAAGATACCCCAAAGTTTGTAATTTGTAAGATGAGAACACTAAGTAACCCAGCATGTTTACTTCCTCTTCTTCTTTGACCAATATCAAAACAACAAATAAGAGAACCAACACTTATGAAAAGAAGCAAAAGATTTACGAATAACGAACATACCATACTATACTATCACACTCTACTCCACTCAAGGATACCCTAGGAAGCAATGACAACTATTTGGCCTCCACTGACATTCATTAGATCACATCATATAAACCAAATAAATTATTATCATGATCTATTATATCCAACATATCATCATCAGTGTAGTAGTACATTTATGGCGTGTAGTATCCGATATAGTCATACAAATAGTGTGAGAAGATTTTGTGCAAGTTTACACAACAGTAATGCATTCTATAGCAGTTCTCTTTTTGAATCCTCGAGTAACAATATAGATACAAGCAGTGTCACACATGCAACCTCCCAAATGGATAAGCAAACTACTCGTATAGGCATAATTGGTGGCGGTATTGCAGGAGTCACTGCTGGAAATGCTCTATCTAACATACTTGCTGATGATGATTCAATCAATGCAAAAATAATAGTATTCGAGGGACAGGAAGAAGCTCTATCTCCGATTAACTTGAATGAGTGTGAACAACCTCAATGGAATGCAGGTGAGCGTGTAAATTGTAACTGTACAATCCATCGTACAAAAGTGCTCACATCTTATGTTCACATCTCATGTGAACAATTCTCATAAAGCAACTGCGAGAAATGCGAATACATTAGCCTTTGGAGCTAGTATGCATATAATGAGTCAACGGAGTACACTCTTCAAGATAGCCAAAGATGTAACTCGAGAGTGGTATATCGAACAAGTTGAATCTATCAACACTGGTTACAAGCCAAAGGCTATCTTGAAAATAGAATGATAAAAAGTACATCAAACTTTGATGTTGTGCCGCCCTATTTTGCTTTGCACCTACTAAGATGTGTTGGCCCATCAGCAACATACGATGAAAGAGCAACTTTTGTTACATTCTTAAAACACTTCCTGCTCACATCTCTCTTCACTGGTGAATCCGAAGCAAGTGAGAGGGGGCAAGTTATGATGCAACTTGCAAGGGCGAGTCGAGCATCATTCTTAAACACAATCAACAACCACAGAGATGGGAAAGCTCTTGCTTCAAAGATAGGTCTTGGGAATGGTTTCTTGTCACTTCATAGGACAAGTGATTTTGCAATTCATTCATTCAAAGAAGGCCAATTGTTTGGTGAAGCTTGCCATATCATGTCATATAAGCAAGCATGTGAGCTTGAACCTCGGATAGCAAATCTACCAATCAGCTATAACCTCGAAGCAGTTCATAGGGTTGATGACTTCACTGCCAATTCTGCAATATATATCCAAGATCTTATTGACAAGATCAAAGAAAGAGGCGTTGAGTATAGATGTGGCAGTGAAGGAATGATTGATGATATATCTCAAGTCGAAGTAGTAAACCGTCAGCTTGCTTCAGTATCCAAACAACGACAACCTCGATTCAAAGTAACAACAGCTGATGGTTTGACACACAACTTTGACTATATAGTCTTGGCAGCAGGGGTGAATACGCCTCTGATTGCAAGGAAGCTAGACATTGCAAAGTATTGTCCAACGTATCCGCTTCGGGGTTACTCATTGACGATATATACAAATCATTCAAAGGATACTGAATCCGGAAACTTTTTGAATATGCCTTTCTCGATAGATGACATGTATTGCAGCTCGGTTAGTCCAAACATGGCTCGGATAGCAGGTTTTGGTGAGTTGGTTGGATATCGAGACAAGGCTATAAATATACCCTCCTTGGCACCAATGATAATGGCGAGGTATGCCAAGTCGCTCTTCCCTGACTCTGACGCCTCTGAAAAAAATGCACTGCAATGCTTTCGACCTTGCAGTCCTGATGATCTTCCGATAGTGGGAGAGGTGAAGACAAGTCCTGGGGTCTTTATGCATACTGGCCACGGTACTTTAGGATGGACAATAAGTCATGCTACTTCTGAATGCCTTGCACAAGCAATGTATGATCGTATCAAGGGTAATGAATCACGTAGAACGTATTATTTGTCGGATGGTATCCAGGTTGATGCCAATAGACTCTCTCCAAATCGATTTCTTTGATCTTAATACTGCCAATAGACATTCATCTAAAGATAGAATATTGATCTTTGATGAATACTTGTATTATTTGGTGTAGTCTCTTAATACAATTGAAGAAAGCTCACTCTAAGGTTGGCTTTTACAGTCGAGATTTCCAAAAGGATGAGTATCACTAATGAGTCGTTTGTTAGTATGAGCTATGAGCTAATCAATGCATTGAGTTCATGTGAGAGCTACCCCCCATTACAATAAATAATCTTCTCCCCCCTCATTTATATAATATGTAACTACATTCAAAGTGACATGCCATTGATCATCTCTGAACATGGTAGAGGTAAATCACTATCCAATACCCCAAGCAGATGAAGTATTCTCATATTGTATTAGTCTGACAAAACTCGTCAAGTACTGAATTGCTTATCTTGGTGCCAATTGGTACTTATAGCATATGTGTTAAAGACTTGCTGCTTAACAATGATAGCATGATACCATTTTTGATACTAATTTTATACTACCACGACGTTAATATAATATAGAATAATCACTTTATATCTAATAATATCTGTTTCTATTCTGATATATTGATCAAATTCTCTCATTGCAATAAGGTTAAATATACCTAATTTCGTGCATATGATGTGTGCAAAATTTTATTTTTATATTATTTTGATCAGTATTGGTTCTTCGGTAACGCTGCTGTCAGTCTATCAATAACAATATATCAACGGTAGTATTTATCCAGTCCATGTGCATGCTGATGAGATGATATCAAAGCTACCTAGCAAAGAAGAAGTGTCATTGATTCCTCCATCCCCCTACCTTTTACTTTTTGGATACCGCTAAAATTAAAAAATGACATGACATTCAACTCTCGACAACCCTCCCTTTCATTGCTTGAGAGTATGTGGACTACATACATACGGATTGAAGTTATATCTGAATATAGAAGAGTTGTGAATAGTAGGAAGCTTTGCGACTGCCAGTATAAAGAGTATTTTATACACTTATGGAATAATAGACCGAATGAGACCGAGAGATCCAGCGTCGTCCTCGTCTCTTCATTTCTTCTTCTTACTTGTTTCATCTGGAGTCGACTTCCCAATGATTGGGTTCCAATCAAAGCCAATCTCGTCTAATAGTGCAACTCTCTCTTCTGTCAGCCAACTCTTCTTGCCTTGTTGAACATTTTGATATTGAGCACGCTGGAAAGAAGACATATCGGTGAGTGAAGACGAAGAAAACTTTAAACATGAGATATATCATCGTCATCATATACATACAAAAGCACCAAGACAGAAGGATAACTCACCTGATTCATCACCCACCATGATAGCTTGCGGTTTTCTGAGTATCCATGAGGTACTCTGCAATGGCCGAATCTCTGTTATACATGCAACGACATAGTATTCAATATCAAACATGAGAGGATATCGGGGCGCACATACTATACTAAGATACATATCATACGAAACACTATATCATATACTATGGAAGGACTCACCTGTTGAAATTGCTTCATTTCTTCATATCGTATCATCCATCGTTTATCCTTTGAATGACCACTTGAAGGAAGGCGATGACTTGAGGTTTGTTGATTCAACATAGAAGAAGAAGCTCCTGAAGCAACGTTGGTCCCAGTAGTATTGCTTGAGGTATTTGATCCCAATGTTGTGGAGGTGATGTTACCTGTATTCGAGAAGTTATATGCCGGAGCTGTAGTAGCTGCCGTTGACAGACTTGATAGTAGGTTGCTATTGAATGAAGGATTAGATATACTCGCAGCTTGTGATTGCATAGCACTATTGTTAGTGCTACCTGCAAGTTGCTGACTTGATAGTAGCTGATAGATGAGCAAGTTATCTTGTAGCATACGATTCATAATTTGATTCTGTTCTGCTTGAGTAAGTTGAGGGGGAGGGGGCTGAGTAGGAGGAGGAGCAGGTGGTTGTTGTTGTTGATGATTATGCTGCTGTTGAGCTTGAAGAGCCGCAGCTGCCAATTGCTGAATGAGGTATGTATTGGCGAGGGCGGATGATGCCGCCTGATTCTCGACTCGAGGAGGTTGAACTTGAGAAGCTTGTATAGTGGGCATTGCCAAAGGGAGTTGATATGATGTTGGTAGTGCTTGAGTGGTTGGAGTTGGAGGAGGAGCAAGAGATGACTGATTTTGCTGTTGTGTTTGTATTTGTGCTTGTTGTTGTGATTGCAATGATCTTTGCGCGGTCAGTATTTGAGCAAGTAATTGCTGTGGATATATTTGCGGTTGAACTTGAGGAGTGGCGAGTGGAAGTTGTTGTAGTCCTCCCAAGAGAGCTGAAGATAAACTATTTGTTGTTTGTTGAGTACTCTGAGTTTGAGTAGTTGGCTGAGATGCAAGCATTGCTATTTGTAAAGCTATTGGAAGAGTTGTTTGTGTAGTTGCACCTTGTATAGATTGGGAGACAAGTGATGATTGTGATATCGGTGCGGCAGCGAATGTAGAAGTAGTAGTAGTAGATGCTACTGCTGATGATTGATCTCCCACCTCGCCTCCTGTTGATCTACTACTACTACCAGTAATATTGTCTGTGTTAGAAGACTCTGGTAATGATGCAGGTTTCTTTGTGTCGTTACTACCACTATTCACTTCGCTGGCTGGTTCATTTGTCTCTACTGCAATTGAATCTGACGATGATGCACGAGATGTGGTCATAGTCGTCGAATCATTTTTTTGATGAGATGAATCGTTGCCGCCATCGTTGTTAGACTTCTCTTCTTCCATCTCCGGCTTGCCTCGCATACTATGCGGTTTCATTGCACACGATATGTAGTATTAGATAATAAAGAAAGGTTTACTATGTATTGCTTTTTATTGTGAAGCATTGGCCATCACGTTTTACATTGGCGCCCACTCAGCAAAAGTCAACAGCTGCAAAATTTAGAAACCACGTCATGACAGCTGCCTATGTAATATCGTTGTGACAGTAACTCCCTATAAGTATGTATGGAGAGAACAGTGTGCTAGACTTCCCTTAATTGATTGTGCACTGATGGATGGGCACAAGAAATATAGACCAGAGGAGGTGGAACAATGTTGTAAATATCCATTACATATTGATTACAAAATACGAACCCATAGCAACACAAAGGCAAAGAGTGGCAAGAACAACATGAGATGATGGACCCGGCCTACCCCACCCAAGGTCAATTGCCTCCAAACAATAATGAAAATTACAACTCTTTTATATAGTTATAAAGTGGTGTAATAAAACAATCAGTTTTGGTCAAATATTGGCTGAATGTAAGTCAGTATTTGCAAGAACAAACTGCCAGACAAACAAAAAAATAACTAGATCAAGAGAGAGAAGAGTAAGGAGGGGGGGGCTTGAACAATAATGCAGGCAATGTCAATTGAACTTTCATAACATATCAAAAATGATGATTGCTGATAAAAAACTGGCAGGAAAATAGAGCACAACAAGGTAGTGGTCGACACCCAAACGTACGAATCGAATGGCTAGGTTTCCCTCGAAAATTTGGGATTCTCTTGTCTTTGAGGTGTAGGCATCTTGTTGTAACTCCACCATGAGTGATGCATATGCCACAGTAGACATTCCCAAGTCCTTACCTATACATGGGGTGGCTTTGACAAGCACTGGCAGGAAAATAGAGCACAACAAGGTAGTGGTCGACACCCAAACGTACGAATCGAATGGCTAGGTTTCCCTCGAAAATTTTGGATTCTCTTGTCTTTGAGGTGTAGGCATCTTGTTGTAACTCCACCCATGAGTGATGCATATGCCACAGTAGACATTCCCAAGTCCTTACCTATACATGGGATGGCTTTGGCAAGCACTGGCAGGAAAATAGAGCACAACAAGGTAGTGGTCGACACCCAAACGTACGAATCGAATGGCTAGGTTTCCCTCGAAAATTTGGGATTCTCTTGTCTTTGAGGTGTAGGCATCTTGTTGTAACTCC
>Ga0214480_101018_pt1 | contig 12975 bp, 11 predicted proteins | sample M1_20Mar14CPVII9_3_FD_165042 | JGI IMG/M metagenome (GOLD analysis project Ga0214480, IMG submission 165042) | Marine eukaryotic communities from Monterey Bay, California, United States - M1_20Mar14CPVII9sort6BwellE17 | ecosystem: Environmental > Aquatic > Marine > Unclassified | place: USA... | reverse complement strand
CTTCAAGTCAACGGCGAGCACTGGTTTGTGAGAGCTCCTGACACTGTTACAACAGTTGGTTCTACTACTGAGGCTGGAGGCTCGGCTCCCAAGAGGCGTGTGAAGAAAGATCCAACAAACAAAGGAGATATCGGCGCTGCCATGCCTGGGCAGATTGTCGAAGTTTTTGTTGAAAAGGATTGTGAGGTGAAAGAAGGACAAACTCTCTTCAAGCTTAGTGCAATGAAAATGGAGACGGAAATTAAGGCACCGGTTGGAGGAGTTGTATCTAAAGTATTGGTTCAGAACGGAGATTCTGTTGAGGCAAATGATCTACTTGCAGTGATTGAATGAAGATGTTGGTTTGTAATTGTAGCCTTGACAATTTTGTTTGATTAGACTTAAGAATGTAAAGAATGTTTGCTTTTCACCTCTAACTTTCACTGAGCAGTACTCCTATGAGAATATCCTTAGCCGCACAAATTGCTCGGTCAATTGTTGGTGGCTCGGTGACGAGATACAATCGCGAGTTCGAAGTTTGATGTTTGATGGTGAATTTGATGATTTGCCACAACATGCATATATCTCTTGGTCTCTCCCTCTCTATGATCGTCAGCGGAAATAAAGACTATTCTTAATATCGTGTTGAATTGCAACTTTCATTCTATTGTATAGGTTCAGGTACTCGCTTTCTATAAACAATCCAATTTCTATTTTTACGCAAAAACACATGATGAATGAAGAACCTAAATTATTAACTCATACCACGAGTACTACTAATAATGATATACCACCAGCTCAATATACAACTAATGAACAGGATTTGAAAGAGGCTGCTGATATACAAAATCGTTTACTTAGTAGAGCGCAGCAACAAACAATAGAGGATACCGATACAAACAATAATAATGCTACTGTCAACAACGATAATATACCATCAGTTTCTCTCGATGAAGGAGCATACAAATATGTATTAATCACTGCAAATACATCATCAACTAATCAATCTCGAACATTTGTTTATTCAAAACGAAATGCTAGTTATCACAAAGATGTCGCACAGTATCTATTGCCTATATTAGAAGGTGAAAGATATACTAATATAAGAATCAAAGGAGGAGGTAGAATTCTCCTAGATGACGGAGATAAGAAAATACATATCTTTGGATATAGTTATGGATTTGGAGCCGCAGATCATTCTCATGCTAAGAGTATTGTTGATCAATGTGAGAAGTATAAGGGATATACTGTAACTTGGAGTAATGATGGCTACTAGAAAGTTTAGGAGTCCTCATAGAGAGTGTCTAGAAGTCAACTGCAGTTGTGTTCATTAATCTCGAAGTATTAGGTAACTACATAGAGAAGAAGGAGCAAATCAATCTACACCTCTCTGTGGTTTGTTTTTGTATATGTTGTTCAAATTGCATATAATGATCTAGGAGAATCAAAGAAGAGATTACTGCTTGGTGACTTTTCCTATCGTTTCTCTTATCTATCTTTATCTTCTTCACTTACTTCTCTAATTGACCTTAACAAGGTCAAACACATATCTATGCATGCATATGAAAGCTCATCTCGTTTCTCGTGATTCCCAAAATAAACAGACACCTAAATGTCATCAGTGGGAAGGTGTTATCACCCATTCCACAATTCAATTCATTTCAGCACAACAAAAAGTACACAGAGCCCAAAACAGATATACTCAACAAACTACTACTCATTGACTGTCTGAAACTCAAACCAGCAGCAGAAACATCCTCGGTCCGATACAATGAATTCAAATATGCTTTTGATCCCTTCGTTGACTTGGCTGCCTTTCCTTCCACCTTTGAGTTCTTCGTACTTTTACCGCTCGGCCGAGACTGTTTACTCGACACTTTTCCAGCCTTGCCTTTCTTACTACTCTTTAATGATTTACCAAAGATTGGGTTTGAAGCGTTATATTCATCAAGGAATGCCATTGATAATGTTGGATCGGTAGGCTTTTGTGCCGTTGGCGGGTTTAAGATACTAACTACATTGGTAGGTGATGATGTAATTGGGATAATTGATGTTGCAGTTGGTGGCGAAGCTTCTTCAACTGTAGGTGATGATGTGGCCTGTACTTGTCCTGCTGTTGGCGATGTCGTTTCCTGTGCAGGTTCAAGGACGGGGATTGTAGGACTGGCAGTTTCTGGAACAGGAGCAGTTGGAGCAGAAGTAATTGGCGGACGTGTTGCTGGAACTGGAGGGAGTGTCACCTCCTATTTTTAGAAACAAGAGGTTAGGAAACGAAGTATCAACGACAAATGAAAACAGAAACAAGTCAAAGATGATACAACTAACAAACTCACCTTGACAGTAGGAGCAGGTGTAGGACTATCAGTTTCTTCAGCGGGCGCGCCGCCAGGCAACAGTACCTTATCAATAACATGTATAATACCATTACATGCCATGACATCTGGAGTAATAACATTGGCATCATTCACTGTAACTCCATCATCGGATACAGTCACTTCGACTGTGGCACCCATGGAAGTTTCCACTGGACCAGTTGTTAGTGATGAACTAGGTAGTTCTTGTGTAATAACATGATATTGAAGAATGGCGGTAAGTTGATCAATGTTCTCTGGTTCCAATAGACTTTCAACTGTACCATCGGGAAGTGCAGCAAATGCCTCATCCGTAGGGGCTAGAAAAAGTAAAGAGTATAAGTTTGGTGTGAGATACGAGGGAATGATGAAAGAACAAAAAAAGATAGACAGGTACAAGTTATGATATCATTTCAACACAGACTACATACCAAATACAGTAAAGGGACCGTCACCAGATAGCAAATCAACTAATCCAGCAGCCTGAACAGCGGCAACCAATATAGTAAATGATCCATTGGCAATGGCAACATCAACAATAGTTCCTGTACTTCCAGGACATTTAGTTGTTGGTGCGTTAGTGACAGGAGTTGATGCGGTTGGAAAGGGTGTAGCTTCCGGTGTAGTAGCCACAGGTGCGCTTGTTGCTTTACTATCTGTTGGTGTGGGTGAAGGCATTACTGTAGGTGAGAATGTAGGTATAGGCGAATCTTCTTCCTCTTCTCCTGTGCTATCACTAATTGGTGGACGAGTGATAGCTGGCTGACCGACAACGGCTGATATGGGTGGTCGAGTTGCTATTGGTGGACGTGTAGCATCTTGTAGAATACGAATCTTATCACCATTATCATTATTGATATCATTTACTATATGTTTATATTGTTTTCTATATTGTTGTAAGTTATTATTATTTTGTTGCAATGACGATGATTTTGACACATCTTGTGCATTAATTTTGTTGATGGTTAGGGCGAGTGTTGCCGCCGCGTAGGTGAGTGTGAATCTCATATTTTATTGATGAATATATGATAGCAGTCTACTTTTATCTATAACCTCTCTTCCCCCTAGCTCTAATTATGGTAGAGAGATAAGTGATAAACTCTCACAAAAAAATGCCGCCAAAACTTTTTGGCGAGATACCATATCCATTTTTGTCGGGGGCGGGGTATTCCTCACTCTTCGCTCGCTCTTCCAGACGTATTGCCCCCGGGGGCTATAAATCGTAGCGCGCACTTATATTTCAAATGATCGTTAGAGAAATATCTTAAGAAATTTCTTAGAAAGCTTTCGTTGAATGCTAGTTTGAATTTTGATATCTAAGTTCACCCTCTTGTCATTGCAAACCATACTTAGTGCACCTTAATACACCTCACCTATCTCTCATACACAAACAACCAAACAATACAAACAATGTCTAAATCAATAATAGCATCACTCTTAATTGCAGCCCTCGCGGCATGCACCACACCCATCATTTATGCGCAAGATGATGCAACACCAACAATGTGTTCCTGTTCACCTACAGTATTCACCTTTGTCCTTTCCTTAAATCAAACATGTAATGATAATGATATTGAAGATAATTCCGGTATCGATGGTTCATTCTGTTTCACTGAGGAGGGAGTTGCTGTTCCTGAACCACCCCCGCCCGCTGATGATGAGGCCGATAACACTGCCGATCCAGCAGATAGTACAAGAGATGCACTAATTTCAGATGCACTAAGTTCACTTAACATTAAGGCCACGGCTACTACCTCCGGCGCGACTATTGAATACTTTGGTTATGAAGAAGATGGACCAGTCCGTAATCGTAAATTACAATCCGATGATCCAGTTACTGAAATCGTATCTGTTCAATTTTTAGAATTTGATACATCGGGTGATTTAACTGTTATTAATCAAGATGATACATATGCCGATGTTACCCTCATGGATGGTGATAAGTTGAAGTTTAATTCGGCAAGTAGTTTCCTAGATACGAGTTTACCATTGAGTGAACAGATGAGTAACCCGGCATTAGTACCCGGTGGTGCGTCGTTGATTTTATATGGCAAGACTGCCAGTGGTGTCGTTGTTCGTAATCGTTTCTTTTGGATGTATGATATGAATTGTGGTGAGGAGAATAGTCCTATTAATGTTGATGATGAGATTGGTTGGATTAAGGTGGTAAGTTTAATTGTATTGTTTTTAGGGGTGTCATATGTGTATTTGGTTGTATTAAATGGTGCACTCATATGTGTCTCACATTTCACATCATTTCTCAACACTAACCATATCTACAGGATGAAATTGCAAATGCCTGGCCAACATTCTGTCCTGCCTTACCCGAGGGATCACCCACCATTGCACCCCGATCAAACGAGCCCACCTTAACACCCTCAAAGTCTCCTACACTTAAACCCTCTGCAATGAGTATCCCTCCCTCACCACCAACACCTACCACATCCAACGATGTTATCCCCAATGACTCATCTGTTCATCATGATCAACATACCATGTCGATTAACTTCATGGCCTTCTCGAAGAGTTCGAAGAATACCAAGACACACAAGCCTGCCAAGGCATCGAAGGGAAGTTCCAAGAGTGCCAAGAGCGCCAAATCCAGTAAGAGTAGTAAGGGATCAAAGAAATATCTTAATTCCCAAGTTGTCGGTTATGATGTTAGTTCAAGTGTGTGCACGAGATCTACTTTGGCTGCAGTTATGTCAGTTGTTATGGCGGCTGCCGTATTTCTCTGCTAAGGGTGGATAACATTATGAGTTATACGAAATATACTGTTTGGAAAATTAACACCTCAACATCTCATAAGAGATGGTTTGAGGTTGGTATATATCCCTCTTTGTCTATCTGTTTCTTGACAAAGGGGTATTGCGGGGAAGAAGACAAAGAGTGCTTATCATCTTTGGTGGGCTATTAAGTTGTTTAGGTTGGAGTAGAGTGAACATACTCTTTATATCTATTTATTTTAACACACTGTCTCGCTGTTAATAGTGTGTTTGTGGGGCATGTGTAATTATTGGGAATCAAGTGATTGTATCTGTAAAAAGTAAAGAAAGTTAATCCTTACTCAGCTCCTATTTGACCGGCCAGTAATTAGCAACATCACTACTTATTGACATCTTTGTCACCTTCCACTGATAGAATTTTGGTTGGAGGAAAGGCAAGATCTTCATTGATCTTCTCCTTCAGCTTTGATTCGAGTTCTTGCTCAAGATTCAAGTTCTTCTCTTCCATGATTGCCACTTCCAACTTGAGATCCTCACGTCGTGTAAGTACACTCTTGTACTTGGACATTAGATTCTCGGCTTGATTCCATTCGTCTCTGAAGAGATATTATGGTATGAGTGGATAGACATGCGAGGTTCAGATGTAAGCCATACAATACTCACCTCTTACCAAAGTTATGATGATTATTATTCTTCAACCTGAGACCAAACTCGTCACACGTTGTCTTGTTATTGCTTGACTTGGAAGCAGCAGCAACACTACTACTTCCACCGCCATGCCAAGTCACATCAGATGTAAAGCTTGCATTTGTCTGAGATCCACCAATCGCACCATTGCCGCCAAAGATATAATCAGTCGACTGATCCAACTCACTCTGTAGCTTTTGCAAGTCTTCACGATGCATACCAAGGACGGCCTTGTACTTCTCATCATCTGATACCTTGAACCTTTCAAACTTGTCTCGTAGTCCACTTGCCTGCTTTTCAATCCTCTCACAGTCGGCTTCGAGTGCTTCATTCTGTTTCGTGCCCTTGATTTTGTTTGTATTCTTGAGTTCGATTTGGCGACTAAGCTCTTCCTTGCCCTTCATGATTCGTCGTTTCTGTTTAGCAGCCTCGTCGTTATTGGTTGATTTCTCTGTCAATACTCGTATATTGTATTCCAACTTGTCAGTGTCAAACTGTTGACGTGCTCGTGTATCCTCCAACTCGATTTCAAGTCGTCTCACTTCTGCCTCGAGTTGTTTCTTGAGCTCTTCTCGTTCACGTTCACCTTTTGCCTCGGCTTGTTTGATGTCATGTCGATGTTGTTGTATCATTTGACGTTGATGTTCCAAGCTTGACGTCTCTACCTCTTTGCGTTGAGTAATAAGTGCTTCCAACTCGGCTTTGTTTGTATTCAAGACGTGTTGTCTATCAGCATTTAACGACTGTTCAATAAGTTGCAGCTCCTTCTCGAATGCCTCTTTTAGTAGTTGGTGTTCATTCGTAATGGTTTGTTGCAATTGATCCACTTCTTGTCGATTGCGTTTCAATGCGGTGACATATTCGTGATCCTTCTCACGTAGTTCAGATCCGAGTTGTTTGCCAATATCATCTAGCTTGGTTAATGCTGCCTCACATACTTGTTGCTGTCGATCGAGCAACTTGGATAGATCTTGAACATTGGTTGCTGCCAAACATTGATCCCAACCGGAAGCAACATCATCATCATCTTGTTGTTGAGTATTAGACGAGTCGCTTCCTACGTGTTGTTTTAAAAGTTGATCTCGTTTGGCATTGTCTTCTATTTCGGCATCTCGCCTCTTGGCCTCACGCTGATCAACCTTGACTCTTGCATCAGTTACTAGCTGTGAACTCTTGGTTTGGATATTGTTGAGTCGTTGAAAGGATGTAGAGATTTGTTCGTCACTGTTTATGAGTTGAGATGTTGAAGCATTGGCTTTGTCCGACTCGATGTTTGAGAAGTTGTTGTCATTGCCATTTAGTCTACTGGATGATATACGATCACGACGTAGCTGCTTTCTAATCTCCTTTGCAGCGGCAGCGCCATTATCGTTATTATTGTGGTTATTGGACATGATAATTAAGTCGTCGAATGAAGGGTTGGTGTGGCGAGTGAGCGAGAATTGATAAACATAAATTCATTTAGCCTATGTATGTAGGTACAACAACACTCCATCTCACACAAGTCGAAATAACTTGTTGGGTTTGCTTTTAATCACAATTGTCACTGCCTTGTAGTCCGTGAGTATATAACAGTCAGCACTTATCGAACTGCATATCACAAAGGCAGAACATTAATAAACAATGTTTCGGAGTAGTTATCCTTTGCCTTGAATTCATCAATCATAAACCGTTGTAAATTCGAGTACATCCTTCGAGTATCTCCCTTCAATATGCCGTCGAGGAAACGGAGTAAGGCGAAGGAGAGGAAGGCAAAAAAGACAGAGGCAAGAATATCGAGGACAATACAATCTTGGCAGGGTAAGCGCAAGAGTGAAATCAGCCTGTGATTGAGTCTACTAAACCACAGCTTACCTTCATCTCCTCTTCTCCTACCCCCAAAGATTGGAGCCTTTGGGGTATAGAAAACCCAAATATTCAGTGTGATCATGGCTGTAATACCAGTATACCCCAACGTGATCATCCAGTGTATAAATTTGTAGACATATTTATTGAAGGAGCATTGAATGACGTCAGCTTTGACGTTAATCTACAAACTTCACTCACAACTATGCCGCAGGTGTGGAAGGATGAAACTCTTAGGAATGAAGCACTTTGCATCTTGACTAGTATTACCACCAACCATTTGTTACATGAGCATCATTATGGCTCAACCTCATTGTCTCCAGCGTTTCCTTTGCCCAGGCCATCATTGCACTTGAACACCAAGATTTGATCAAAGATGATGACTTCCTTACTCTTTTCTATCATCCAACAATAAATGCCAAGTTCAAATACCTCAACCCTCAGGCCAGCGGTATAAGAGATGTTCTCAAGTTACTATCTCGCAAGGTTTCTTGTTCTTACTTAAAAGATATATACAGACAAGCGAGAAAGATGCCAAAATCACGTTACTGTGAATACTGCTTGAAAGTAAAAGAGCGTGATGAATTGATGTTGTGTGGAGGCTGCAGATTATTAGGATATTGTTCGATTGAATGCCAAGCAGCTGATTGGATTGGAAAAGGGGACATGCGAATGATTGTACTCATTTTGTCGATTATCAACACGCACATCAAATCCGATGACTTCGAATCATGTGGTATGTTGACTAATGCTAAGGCACCACTAATAAGAGTCTTCTCTGTCTAGTTGTTCTTACCGTCTGTTTGACTTCTTCTTCTTTCTGCTGTATTCACTTTGAGCACGAGATTGAGCTTTGGATTGAGTAGCATAACTAGGTTCCTCAGTAAGAAAACTGGGCTCTCCTTGACTAATTGCATCAATATAATACCCATCTTCTTCGTCATCCTCTTGTTGTGGTGGTGGAGGCATATCATAATCTTCAGTTTTAAATGAAGCCATATAATCTGGATATCTCTTGTTTTCCTCTCCATTGCTGTTAAATGAAGATTCAGCGAGTACAATTTGCTGTTGTGTTCTGTCATTCTTCTTTTTCATTGCAGACTTTAGTGGTTTGGGATCATCCTCCTCTATAGTTGCCTCACCGTCAATGTACATTGTAGGCTCTCTCTTTACTTTGGGTGGTGGTGTATTGTCATCATCGTAATATTTTCGACTATTACCGCTTGGTGCTCCTGCAGTCAACATGAGCACTTCATCCGCTATTGAACCCTCAGGATCAGGCTTGTCTTCTTGTCCCGGTATATATAAACTAGGATCACAAGCTGGCTTGATCCGTTTCACACTACTTTTCTTTGATGATGATGTACCACGTGTATTCATTGTTCTTGAGCTTTGATAATGTGACCCAGCGGTCAAGGCAAGTGGTTGTTGTTTTGAAGACTTGTTTCTTCGACTTCTACCACTGTTGCTTATCCCTCTATCATCGCCATTTGTAAGAGCTAGATGACGTTGAGATCTTCTTCCATCGTCACCATTAGTCAGAGCAAGAGGGCGCTGTGATCGTCTATCGTCATCATAACCATTCGTTAGAGCAAGGGGTCGCTGTGATCGTCTATCATCATATCCATTAGTTAGCATGAGTATCTTATCAGCCCTCTCGTCATATCTTCTTCTTCTTGACTGATGACGATCATTAGTATAGTCTGTAGCCCGACTTCTACTGTCAAAGTAGATATCATCTTTACTTTGATAATAATCATACTTGAGGCAGTTTGGCATACCGTAGCACACAACACCTATCCAATATAAACCACATCCAACAACCAATAGTACTATAATAACGATAAGTGCAATTGACCAGCCTGCTAGTCCACCGCCACTACCTCCCTTTGATGATGTACTTCCATCTTCATTCTCAACAGAAGAAGGATCAAACACATTCGGTGCCAAAACACATAAATCATACCGTCCATTCTTAACAGTACACCAATTCATTTTCAAATTCCCCCCAAAGTATTTAGTATCAGCGAATGATTGTATCTGATCTAATATTTCATTGTATCTGTTGCGTATTTCATTAATTATTATTGGTCCGAATTTGTAATTGTCATTACGGACGAGGTATACGTTGTAGTAGAGTGTTACTGATGTTGCACTACGCAATGCGCTACTACTATTTCCACCAACAGTATTGTCATTAATATTGACAGGCATTACCTTCTCTTCGACATTACTAATAATCAATTCCTCCATACTCCCTTCATTATCATCACTCAATCTCAACAATACTCTTTTTAATACAGTAGTCATTTCATCCTTCACTTCACGAACACGTATACCATTTGGTAATCCCAATACATCAAACTTAATTGGTATTACCTCATATTCACTCTCTTCGGGACGTGATATTGTTGGATGTTTCGTAGGTTGACCAGCATTGATACTAAAACTACTCCGGCCTGCGCATGAGTCTGAATATGGATAATTGAAATTACAACATATCTCTTTGGTATTGTAAATGTTCACTACGTTGGGTGGTATTGTGTTGGATGTTGTACATGTTTCACTTGTATGTTTATACCATGGACAATTAGTACCTTTGATACAATTTATCCATGGATTGATATTGCATACTTGATTTGGTATTCTGATACAATTACCTGTGACTACATCGAGACAGTACGGTGGTATACATTCACATTTACAGAGTTGTTGGTTATACATGCCAAATGGGCAGCCTGTGGTTGGTATTGGACATAATTGTTGTTGTGATTGTGATATTGTTGGGGTTGATAAGAGGATGGATAGTAATAGTCGTAGGGTGATAGACTTCATATTTAACACTATAGAATCTCTTTGTTTATGAGGTTTATGTTGCAATAGAAAACGCTACGTTTCAACCACAGATCAATATCAGGGTTGAGTATAATCTATAGAAGACCATACCATATCAATATCAAATTATATCACTCATTGCAAAGTCATTACAAAAGGTTTAACCCTCTCCTTCGGAGAGAATAAAGGGCTGTAGATAGACCATCAGCCCCCGCTCGCTTAGAAAGCAACAACAAACAACTAACAACAACAAAAGAGTAAAGTTGAAAGAGAACAACACGAGACGAGGCATTTATATCGACAATATCCTTAGCCAGTGTATGTTTTATATATAACAGTTATTGCCTATTTTCGGGCTTTGCACATTGCAATAGAGAAGATGATACCATTGCAACTTCTCTTACTCCAAATTACTACCATCTTCATCTTTAACAACATACCAACAACTAATGCATCATCAATAATAGAAAGATCAACCCAATTCAACTGTGAAATACCCTCAAACGGATGTACAAACGGTATGTTCAATCAAGCTAAATGTGAATGTGAATGTATACCACCATTTTGTCCAGATCAGAATGGCAATTGTTTTGTTGCAAGTGGTTGTACTAATCCATGGAAGGATTGTACGAAAGGTATTAATTGTCCTTGGTGGAGTTTAGGTGGTGATAGTGAAAGTTGTACTACTGGTCCAAAGGTATGTTTGAATTTTGTGTGCTGTTTGGTGATTGACATATGATATGTACACTCTTATTCATATATATGTATACTCATCAAAACAATACAAGGTACCAGACGGATACTGGACAATCTTCAACACCGAACGAATATGTTGTAATAAAAACTTTCCATACTCAACAATATGTGCAGTGGATCAAACATCATCACCAACAAAACATCCAACAATATCAATACCAAATGAATCTGAATATGAAGTAATACCAATAAAATTTGATGTAATGGGCTTACCATCTGATTTGAATAATAGAGAAATGGATGAATTGCATGAAGAAATGGGTACGGTGTTAAAACGGATATTGTTACGATTGAGTGATCGTATTAGTGGTATGAAGGTTAGTAATGTTGAACAGAAGATATTGCAACAACGACAACGAGGATTGTTGCGCACTACTACTAGTAGTATTGGTATGATTGTAACTGATATTGTCAAAGATATAACAACACAATATCAAACAAGAAGAAGATTAGAGCAGGATATAACACTCTACTTTAATGTATATGTCGTTCGAGATTATGATAAGAAGTTTGGTCCGCTCGTTATACAAGAGATACGAGATTCATATGAGGAAGTGCTTGAACAGATACAAACATTTGCGGATACGAAATACTTTGGTGCCAATTTAAATTTGAATTGGTGTACTGTGAAAAATGGAAAGTATGATCTATGCGTAAAGGATTTAAACAATGGTAGTTCAGGAGCTCGACCACTGTCACAAATGCCAAGTCAGACATATGACAAAACTAGTAGTAATAATAGTGAAGAAGGATTGGCAGGTTGGGCTATTGGTCTAATTGTGATTATTGCCTTAATTGTACTTGGTTGTGCTGGGTATTGGATTGCAGTTGTTTGCTTTGGCGTTACTAATTGCTTCCGATATAATCACGAGAACGACATTCAAAGCCATATATATTTTGATGATAATCAAAGTCAGTTTGATGTTGTCTCACGGTATGGGTCTCGCGGAACGCGACGATCAGACGAATCTACCATCAATAACAATCGAAGAATTGGCAAGGATCCTACATTTTATCTCCCTGGTCAGTATGATAAACCAGATCCCGATGCTCTCAGGTTGACTGATGGTTCAAGTAGAAGCAGTGGTAGAAGTAGTAGAGGCAGTGCAAGTAGAAATGGGAGAAGAAGGTATTATGAAGAGGATAACAGTGCACCTATTAGGCCAAAACGCGAACCGACAATGTACGTTGATGGTGAGGCGACAATCGATGAAGAGTATAGTGTTGACTATCCCGCATCGCTGAAATCTGCATCTCGTCAGACAAAGCCAAATAGATCATACTATAACGATGAAAACCGCGGCGGTATTCACTCTGTACTTGACGAGAATGAGAGTTATAGGACTGAAGAGTATGAAGCACCACCTAGTAGAAGAGGCCGCGATTATTACGACGAGGGAGATGCATCTTTCCTTACTGAAGATCCAAGTTATGCAACTCGATCAGAAGCTCGAAGCAAGAAGAAGAGCAGTAGGTCGTCGAGGAGAAGTGACAGAGAAGATTATTACTGATCTAGATGTCTATTAAAAATATCATATTTAGTCATGACAAGTAGTATGACAGCCCAGTCTTAGTCTCACTCGGTAGCCAGAAGAAGCGACTTCAACTTCTCGTCATCAACATCGCATCCCTTTCTCCAGACTAGTGCTTTCGTTTTGTTATCATCACTTTTCCCTATTCCATACTCTCCCACTGGCACCACCCGTATACCTTCAGCGTCATGTCCAACTCCTGAACAAACGTCTTTCATAACAAATGCTAGTTTCTTCATTGGAAAGTATTCCTTTGCACGTATT
>Ga0214480_101017_pt1 | contig 12979 bp, 14 predicted proteins | sample M1_20Mar14CPVII9_3_FD_165042 | JGI IMG/M metagenome (GOLD analysis project Ga0214480, IMG submission 165042) | Marine eukaryotic communities from Monterey Bay, California, United States - M1_20Mar14CPVII9sort6BwellE17 | ecosystem: Environmental > Aquatic > Marine > Unclassified | place: USA... | reverse complement strand
ATACGATTGTGGCAAGGCCGTAACTTAAGGCATAGAATGGTAGGCCGCACGGTTGTAGTCGGTGACCCATGTCCGTGGGTGGCTCAATCGGCAGAAGCCTTTCTTGGCAAGATCTTTGCATGTTCATGGTTGTAGCCAAGGAACACCAATCCTCGGTCAATCTTCAGGAGTATCAACAATTAGGTTACCAGAACATCATGAAGTGGAAGTTTCAGAAATTCGATTCTTTGTCGCTGGTCCTTCACTGCAACCTGAAAGTATTAACGGTATTGACAGTGATAAAGATTCATGGATGTTACGTTCACTTTGTATCCTAGTGGACACGTCACAGGGTGATTTGCATTTATACTCAGGAGCCAAGCGTCGATCAAACAAGAATCGTCTTGAGTTTGCAAGAGTACCTCTGTCCAATGTTTCACGGCCAAGTGAAGAGGCCGGTCGTCATCTTGTCAAGCTTCGTCGTAAAGGTATTGTACCCCAAGCAGATCAAGCAGCAGACAACTTCCGGCATAACCGCTTACATCGTTTTTGTGATATTTCTTCTCAAGACGGGCTGTTTGCGGCAACTCCTCGACCTCTTTGGTTTGTAACAGAACGTGGAGCACCAACAATTGTAGCTCACAAATCACGACACGTTAGCCCCGCAGGTGGACGACCTACTCCGGTATGTGGTTTCCTCTCATCAATGCCTTCTGTATTCCGCAATGCAAGTAGTGGTTTCATTACGATGCATGAACGTATCGGACGAGTTGGATCTCAGCGTCTTACTCTTTACAATGGACTATGGGATGTCTTTGCACCACATGGTCTTCTTCCCGGAGGATGTTCTGTTCAAAAAGTTCCTTTGGGTGTTACTGTCCGTCATATTGAGTTCATTGACGATGCCTCCATTTCTACCACCTCACGTCCTGTGTATGCCATGATTGTGTCGCATGAAATTGAAGGTGATCAGAGCTATATGAATGATGATGGTCTTAGCGATGAAGAAAGACAACGTCTCAGAGATGAAACTGATGCAGCCAAGGTTAGGAAACAAGTCGAAGCTGATCTAGGAGGCTTTGATATGGAGCAAGAATGGGTAGAAGAGATTGAGCGAGAAGATTGTTTCACTGTTGACTCCAAGCTTGGCCTTGCTCCAACGATACCTTCTCGTAAGTATGAACTTTGGATTGTCGATGCATCCTCTCAATGGAAAGTGTTAGATAAGTATCAACTTGATGAGCACGAGCACGGCACTGCTTTAAAGGTAATGTTCTTGACAGATGTTGTTGAGGACAGTGATGAAGTGCCAGAGAAGAGTTTAGTGATTGGAGTAGGAACAAGTATCATTGATAATGATGGAGAAGATGTTGCATCCAAGGGAAGAATCTTACTGTTTAATGTCAAGAAATCAAAGAAGAAGGCACTGAATAAAGGCTTGAAAGAGGCACCACTAGAGTTGACACTCAAATCAGAGAAAGCCATGACTTTAGGCCCTGTAACAAGCATATCATCGCTCAAGAGTGAAGATATATATCGTATTGTTGTCGGAGCGGGCGCAGAGGTAACAGTCGAACAATGGGGCAACAACAAGTTGACGCAAATGGGTAAGTAATGGATGTGACGTTATATATTATTAATAGAGCTGCTTTCTCATCATGTTATCATACTCTTCTCTTCTTAGGATTTTACCATGCACACATGCAAGTACAAGAAATCAAGCTCTTCAAAACATTCTTCTTGCTGAGTGATGCATATGATTCATTGCACTTTCTCGTCTGGCGAGAGAGTGACAAGAGCCTGACCTTGCTTGCAAAGGATTACGAGCCTTGTCAGGTATTTGCAACAGGAATGATATCAAGAGGTGGCGCTATGGCCTTTGTATGCCATGATGATCGACAGAATCTTTCGTTTTTGCAATATGCCCCAACCGATGCGGCTGCAAGAGGTGGTAATAAGCTCGTTTGTAGAGCTGACTACCACCTAGGCACACAAACAACCACTCTTAATAGTCATTGGGCTCAGTCAAGCTTGCTTTTCAACTCGTGTACCATGACTAGTTCATTGGCGGCACTTAAGCAACAGGATACCCTCTTTGGACGACTAGAAGATGATAACCGATTTGCAGTTAACTACGGTTCAACAGATGGTAGCTTTGGATCAATCGTTCCTTTGAGTGAGCCCACATACTGGCGTTTAACCGCCTTGCAAAGTGTCATGAGTAATGCACTTGAGAGTAACTGTGCCCTAAGTCATCGAGCTTGGCGTTTATACCGTCGTTCTACTCGACGAGCAGGATGTCGTACCAATGATCGAAAGAAGGGTGTTATCGATGGTGACATTGTAATGAAGTTTGTAGACTTGCCTTTACCTGAACAAGAAGACTTGGCCAGTTCTATCGGATCAACTGTTGGGTTAGTAATGGATAACCTACTTGAACTTGGATGTGCGGCTTCTGTTGTCTAAATTAAAAATGACCTCAGCATCATACTAAGTTATTACTGTTTCAAAGTATGAATACTCCTCTCATCTCTAGACGGCTATGGGCTACATAAAGAAAACTGATTGGAAGCGAATGGCCTCTTTGCAATTGCGAGTTTGAGACAAAATGACGACTAAAACCAAACTGCCAAGTGATATTCGGCCCTTGAAATTAGGGGTAAATTATATCAGGGGTAAAGAATATTGATTTAGCAAATCTTTTCCAATATCCTATGTACACTGTGCACGGACTGTGGAGGGTACTAAACTAAGGGACCTTGAAGAGGGTATCTACTTACCGAGGGGGTTATACCTAGCTTGGTCAAAGATTTTTAGTAGAAGTGGTGGCTCTAGATACTACATATTTGTATGTTGAACCAATAGTTCAATCAATGATCACCACACAATAAATAATAACAAATCACTGTTCCCTGCTATCTACTATCCATTGTCTCATATTTCACCCAAGGTGGATGAGATTGACCTTTGATTCGACAATCACATCAATATCATTTTATCATGATTTATTCTCCGACGACAACGAGCAGCTGCAGTATCAAGTCCTTTGCAAAGCAATATCTACCATTCATTACATCTTACCTTGTATTTGGTTTAATCCATGAACTATCCCATGTTGTCATTGCATCCATACTTCTCGGTCCATCGCTTACTAACAATCCTTTTGCGACATTTGATAACTTATATCACTTTATTGTAAGAGCATTACTAGGTCGATATTGTTTGATTGAAGTTGGCAATGACGATGATGTATCATCAGTACATCATCTTGTCATTCGTCACTTTGGATGGATCTTCAGTATCGTTATTGCAATGGGGTTACATTGTTATCATCGCCGCCACCGTCAGAATTCGTCAAATGTAAAAGATATGAACAAGATATCATCATCTCTGTCATCATTACTAGCTGATCCTATCATTGTCGTAGCAGCCTATGTCACTGCATTTGAGGCGATTACTACTGATCTATTCAGCTTTGTACCCATCTTTGGTCAAGACGTAAGTCATAAATGTGATATCCCATATAACTTTTTTTGGATATATGATGTGCACACTTTTCTCTAAAATCATATCTCTTCTCAACTATTTAGCCTATCAATAGCGATGCATCGTCAATACTATTCTTCTGCGGTAACTTTGGTATCCTTCTTATTAATTCATCGTGGGTTAACATTGATGGTGGCAAGGCTGCACTTGATATGTTAGAGAAGATGGTAGAGGTCACTATGATGCGTGGTAAGTTGATACCTATTGTACAGGTTACAATTGATGTATACTATTTATAGATATTGCAATATATGCTATATGAAACTCACCCATCACATACCACATTGCATAATACTTTACAGGAGCACAATCTGGTGGTGTAGTTACATTTGAACCATCCCAGTCTGGCTTGACATCTGAAGCACCCAACATTAAAGGCGTTCGGTCTCGTGTTGTGAATGCCAAGAGAACTGTCCTATCTCAAGGTGTACGAGCCAAGATTGAGAAGGATAACTGTTCCAAATTTGGTAATAAGTTATCAGGTTGGAATAAGGAAGCCTATAATCCCAACTCATCTGGCAAACGCCTAGTTCGCGGTTTCTTTGGTCATACTCGATTCGCGACGAGTTCCAAGGCAAGTATGGATGGAACCCATCCACATCAATGGTCTCCAAGACGATTTTATACCTTCTATCCGTTCCAATCAGCTGCTGCATCATTGCAGCCATTTGAACGTCGACGTAGTGGAGCTGTTGGCACCGGCTTTGCTGAGTCTGTCACAACTGATAATAGTAAAGTACATCATCTAGCACCCAAGTCACAATCCATTGGGGTTGAAAACTTTGTAACTCACAATGGTGACTTTGAGTTCTACAAGATTGGTGGAAGTTATTATGATACAGAGGCCATACAGAAGTTCCTAGTCATGACACTTAAGGTTCCAATGCCTGCCGTTGTCGATTCCGCTGCCATTGCTGGTATGATGGATTTATTAAGGACACAAGGCAGCTTTGCATTAAGTGCTCGTTATGCACTGTGCTTTTGTATTGACAGTGAGAATCCTACGGATCCAGCTGTTGTATATCCATCTGCTGACCAGTATGATGAGATTGGGAAGTTATTTGAGAAGGCAATTGATGATATGGTAAAAGAGAAGGATATCAAGACATTGGAAATGATAAGTTCTTCTGATGATCTTCGTCAAGAGCTGGCAAGCAATATCAAGCGTGGCTTGGCAATGGCAGTTTCATCAAAGAGTATGTCATATGCAAGAAAGGCCGCACTAAATGCATTGGGTAATCTCGTTCCAATGCATGATATTGAAGAAGGAAATCTGGGCAAGTTTGTGAAAGCTACAGTTACAGCCTTCTTTGACAATGATCTTTTGCATTCAATGAGGTTATTCCTTGAGAATGCTAAAGGCTCCTTTGGTCTTTGTGTTACAACCACAATAGACTCTCATCGTCAAGCAGTGTTTGCGGCCAAGGGGCAAACTCTGTCAGTAGCGTTCTATCCTCGCAAGGGTGTTATCTGTTACGGTTCAGAGCAAGCCGCTGTCAAGGCTGGTTTAAACTATGATACCCCGCAAGGCAAATCCACCTTTGGTACTGACTTTAAGTTTGTTGACGAGAATGCTGTACGTCTTGACTTGGATGACCTTGGTGGTGAGATTGTCCTCCTTGATTGGGGATATGCTGGTGACAAGGAACCAAGTGTCTCACCCCCAAACCGAAACCTTACCGTTGATAAGCTCATGGGTGGATCTGTAAATGTCATTCTTCTCCATCAAGAGAATGTAATGAGTAAGAATCCCAAGATTCACAAACGCCTAGTACAGCTGGAGAATAATGAGTTCATCAAGCCCCTCCTTCCAGATACAAACGACCCGGTGCTTGGTGACATACAAGATATTCCCAAGATTTGTGCAAACATTCAAACTGATTGGCAGGATGTCGGTCTCAACCGCATGACAGCATGGCATCTAGGACAGTGCATTCGACATAGAATGCAGGCTCACGTCGATGGGAAACTTGAGCAGCATGCGAGCCAAGTGGATATTCTCATCACTGGTTGTGAGGTTAGCCTTTGGGCTGCCGAGCAGTTTGCAGCTGACTTATCAAAGTGCTTTCCAAAGTTGTATGTGAAGTCAGTCTCTGCAAACAAGGTAAGCATCAGTTATTCTATGACTTGGTACGGAAGATTACTCAGGAATTATACTTGAAATTAATACTAACCCCGTGACTTCCTCTCTTCTGATACTGCCTACCTACAGTTACTTGGGCTTTTTGGACAAGAGCTTTCAATGCCTGCCGTAGGTTTCCCATATACAGCAAAGACAATGGACATGAAGGATCCAATTGTAATCCTAGTTTCACACAGTGGTGGTACCTTCGGATCACTTGCTTGTTCAAATCTATTACAATCATTCTCCTCTTCCATCTTTACCGTGAGTTCAGAGTGGGATACACAGATCGGGAAGCAGTTGAGAAGTATGTATGGAGATAAGAATGATTTGTTAACCAGCAGAATCTTCAGTACTGAAGTTGGAGTTCGTCCAGCTGAGCCTTGTAGTGTTAGTGTTGTCGCAACACACCAGCTCTTGACAAACATATTTGAGCACATCTGTGAGTACTAACTTGTTGATGTTCTCTTTTGATAAGGATACCGTTGACTAATATGACCCATTTGTATCCCTTCTTGTATAACTCTTTTACTCATCATTTAGGTGTCACGATCATCGGCAATCCTCACCATCGTGCGGTGACCGGTGCTGTGATTACAGAAAGAGATCTCCAGACGCTCGAACGTTGTAATCGCGAGAATATCAAATCCTTGGAGGTAAGTGTTGCCCATTTTGTCTATGATGGTACTTTCTTTTCATTCAGTACTCACATGTTCATTTTTTATATGCATTACACAGAGAATTGTAGGTGTTGATCGCAATGGCGATGAGGTACATGACGTTTTGAAAACAACTGAAAAAGAACTTAGAGCAGCAGGAGATCTATGGGCTGAGCATATACTAGAGAATGCGTAAGTAGTAGAGAGTCTTCTGTGTTGCTTTAATCTGACTGGTTGCTTTGATATTCAACATGATGACTAACACAATTTCTCTCCTTATCTACCATATTATAGCAAGGCGTATATAATGACATTCATTTATATTGTTGTTACTGTCACTATTGGCTACCCCCTTATCTCAGGAATTGCGTATGCATCGGGCTTGCGGCCTGATGTTAGCCCTGGGGATCGTTTGTTCTATCTCCTACGGTTCTTCGATGCTTTGATTTATTTCTGGCTGCCACAAATAAATATATTTATAATACGATTGTGGCAAGGCCGTAACTTAAGGCATAGAATGGTAGGCCGCACGGTTGTAGTCGGTGACCCATGTCCGTGGGTGGCTCAATCGGCAGAAGCCTTTCTTGGCAAGATCTTTGCATGTTCATACTCCATTGCCGGTTGTAATGTTTTGTCGGGAAATCCTGCAGATCATTTAGTCCACCGACATACTCATCGGGTTGTTAGGGGAAGCTTGTTCGTTTGCGGCCGTCCTGATGGCCGTTTGACAGCTTTGACAACTCTGGAGGCAAGTACATGTCTTGCTGTGAATCAGGCAAGCTCTATACAGAGTATAGGAGGTACTTGCGAGTCGATAACTATTGGACATAACATGAGTGAACTCCCTCTTAGTAAGAAGGGTATCTTCTTGGAAACTCATCGTCCCCAGTTTCTTTGTGAAAAGTTGTTGGATGAGTTTGATCAAGAAGGAATGGCGGCTAGGTTAAAGCCAAAGAAAATGAGTTTGACTGCTACCGGTAACTTGAAGGCTAGCGCCACCAATATCAATGGGCTCGCTAATGATTCCTCCGATGACAGTGATGATAGTAATAAGAAATTGGCTACCGTCGATGAGAGCCCAAGAAAGAGCAAGAGGTTTACAATGAGCTTTCGAAAGAGTAGTACAAGTGACCCTCTGAATACATCCAATCGTAAATCAATGTTGCGCAAGTCATCATCTGGCCCTCCACAAGATGATCTCAATGTATCCAAGCATCGTTCAAGTGGAAGTTTGTTAGGAGCCTATTCAAACATGGAGAAAGCTGCCAAGGCAAAGGCTGGTAAACAAGGTGTTCATGATGTCCATCGCCTTGATGGAGTTATTGAGGATATGATTAAGGAGAGGAAAGGTGTTGATAAGTTTGTCGAGATCTTCAATGCAATCGACGCTGATGGTAACGGTTCTCTTGATATGGAAGAATTTACTGAAGCATATCGGAAGATCCAACCCGACATATCAATGGTTCAGCTCCAAGCAATGTTCGAAGAAGCAGACATTGATGGCAATGGCACTCTTGATCTTGAAGAGTTTGTTGAGCTATGTAAAATGCCTCAGGTTGATGTACTTGGAAAGCTCAGTGTTTCCAATCGTGATGATCGTGGTCTGGTACAAGTAATGCCTTCTACGGAGAGATACTTTGGCGAAGAGTTACGAAAGACAGCCCCGAAAGGCACAGGCGCGTTTCTAATGAGCCAGTCACAACATCTTGTAATGGAGCTCTATGAGAGTCGTGTCGCGTCGGTTCAACGCTTCGTAGCTATGACAGGAAAGTCCGCGTTAGTATCTTTGTATCATATGATTTCGTGTGTTCGATATGAAGACCCGGCGATTTGGATACTTCATTTGGCCTTTATTAGCCATTATTTGACTGCCTTTGAACCACATGTACTAACATAAGTTACTATCTCCTCTCTTTCATCATCATAAATCGTAACAACGCGCATCTTCCAGTAATGTTCCATCAGATGGGTGCTCGTGTTCAACAATTCTTCCCCAAGATATCGTTTGGTATGTGGGGTTATAGGATGGATCGTACACACTCAATCATGAGGATTGCAACCACTGCATCACCAGTGAGTGGTGCTGATGTTCGTGATCGAATGGTGGAACTGCATTTGAGGTTCAAGATTCAAAAGGCGGTCAATCTCGTCGCTCGTCGATTCCTTGTATGGAAAGATGAAAAGATTAAAGCCGAATCTGAGCACAAGGAAGAGTAAGTTTGAAGTAGGTCACAAATGGTTGTTTAGAGTGGGTATGTAGTGTTTATGGTTGCATTAAGGCCTTAAAATAAATAATGCAATAGTAAATCAGTTGTCACCGGGCCCTGCTAAGAATCTTATAATTTTTATACATATATAACTACAAATCACTCTTTCTCAGATCATCAATCAGTCTATCCTGTAATACTCTTTTTGTTCCTCCTACTTTCAAAGATCGTCTCTTCAATTCTGCCTTGAGATCTACCACTCTCATATCTTTTATACTATTTCTAAGACGTTGTTCTATATCCGCTTCTGACTCTTTTAGTTCTAATTCGACTCCTCCATCATTAACCAATTCTGCAAGGATATCATCGCTATTTAAATCCAATTCCGTCTTCTCTGTATTATCATCATCTTCTTCCCATTCATCGTCATCATACCAATCTCTAATTGTCATATGAATGACTGGTAATAGATATGTAATATCTTGATTATTCCCGCTGATACTGTCAGCACATGTTTTCAATGCCATCTTCATACATTGCTTACTTTCATATGATTGACCCAATGCATCATAGTGCAGACCGAGGTAGAATAATGAATGCAGTTTGTACATTTTATGATCAGGTCGTGCCTTGAATAGAGATGTTCGACTTTGTTGCTGCTCTTCGGATGCTATTGTTGGCATGGTAGGTAGTGTTGATTTCAATAAAGGTGGGAATGAATCGCCACACGTTGCTTGTAGTTGAGCTCTTGCTAATGTCATACCGGCTGAATTGCCTTGTAATGAACTTGAGAATAGCTGACGTGCCAGTCTGAAGACTTTTCTCCTTTCGCTTGCAATACTATCCCTCTCACTCTGTTCCTCATCTACACCATTCTCCTTGTCTATTAATGCAGCAACTCGTACAGCTGCAGCACTATCTTTATTCTTCATCTTCCTACCACCATTAATAGTATGTATAATCTTCAACTCTGCAGCATCTCTCCATATTCGTTCTTCCGATGCAGGTTCCATAAATCTTGTTTCATATCTAACAGCATTCTTCGCCAATGATTCTGTTGAATCATGATAATCCTCCAAGTAATACTTAAGTAATCCATCCTGCCATAGATATGCCTCTGGTTTAATTTCATACACCTTCTTAAATGATTCAGATGCCTCTTGGAAGTGTAGCATTTTCAAATGTGCCAATCCTTCATCTGTCCATAAAGCTACAAATTTATCAATGTTATACTCATCAATTTTACTATCATCATCACTCGTGCTTAATGATTGTAAATACTCTTTCTCAGTTTTGTCTACATTGATTGGATAATCTTGTGCTCCTGGTATTGCCGAGGTATGTCCTGGTCGGTTCTCGCCCTCTCGTAACTTACGGCGTTTATCTTCCTCACGTCGTTCTCTTTGAGAAGCGGATAAGTGTTCATTATTAGTTGATAAAGGTTGTTGTTGTTGTGTTGGTGGTGGTATAGACTCGTTATCGTTGGAATCATTTGAGTATTGCAATAATATGATATTGTTGTTATATCTTTTGCCATCACATATTGATGTTAGTGATGGTTTAGATGGAACTTCTTTTTTAGGTAAGTTGTTTGTATAAAATGCAGTTGCAAATTGGGCAGAGATTAAAAGTATGAAACCAATACTGGTTAGAACTCTCGATAGGGACATATTAGTATATTGTTAGTAGATAATTAAGGCCGGACATCATAATATTACTGCAACTTTCTCTCTTGCCCAAAGCCCAAACTGATGGTCCTTGGCCGCTAAAAACTCTCATAAAAGGATACCGCAAATATCTTTTTGGTATCATTCAAGATTTATTATCAATAAACAAAACTAAAGCAACCTCTATCAAAACCAAACCAATACTCAATCAGCGGTGAGTTGTATTAACAAATATATACTTGGATTTGTCGATGACGTGCAGTATAGGGCGTACGCGGCGCTTCTCTCACTATTATCTCATTCCCACGAACTCTTCCTTTTCTACTCTATGTCCATTTACATAAACTGCACCACATAGTAGTACAAAATGAAAGTTAGTAAGTGTTTATCAGACCTAGGAATCTCCGACGCATCAATCTTTGATGATTGTGAATCTCTTGATCAAGAGGTGAAGGTGATTAAGAAAATTTACTTCAAGCTCGTATTAACGGCCCATCCTGTAAGTTATTACAATGATTCTATTTTAAAGATATAATCTCTTAGATTTATCTTATGCTCTGTATGAATGATCTTATGCTCTTATGAATTATCTTATTGCATAATATATGGTATCATGAAATCCTTCTTGTACTTTTATTTAATTACTCACGTAATAAAATATATTTATATATTATCTTACACACTTGCATCATTATATTAACTCGTATCATAATATATAACAGGACAAAGGCGGTAGTGCTGAAGCGTTTAGAACTATCCAAGCAGCATGGGAATCACTCAATGATTTGCAAAGATCAGGCAAGATTGCAAAGGGAACTTTTACCGAATATATTGGAGGCTCGGCAAATGAACCCTCAGTCGATCCAAATGAGGTAGATGATGATTTTGATGATGAGTTGTATCAAAAGTATGCAAGTAATACGTCGGTGCCTAGTTATGAATGGTTTGAGGAAGCCGAGAAGGAAGAAGTCCCTGGATATAAGGTTGAGCTGGCACGTAGTGGACGATCAAAGTGTAAATCATGTGAGGGTACCATTGCCAAAGATAGTATTCGTGTAGGAAGTTTGGACAAGGTATGTTTTATAGTGTGCGTTGTTGTTTGGTTGTGTATTATGATTTTAAATATGATATATGATATACTTATATTATACTCATCACATCATATATTATATGTACTGCTTGCATTTAAACACAGGTGGCTGGAAGTTATGGAAGGTGGCACAAGTTGGAATGTTGGAGAGTGCCAAAGAAGGTTCAGAGTGGACTGACAAACATAAGTGATGAGGCGGTATCACTTCGTGATCTGTGTTCAATGGAAGAAGTTCTTTTGACGGGTGTGGCCGGATTGGATGATGAATCTAAAAGTCTTTTTACTCAGCATTGTATGGATAGTAATAACTGGGCCGGAAGGAAGAGGAAGGCGGTTGCAATCATGGCGGAAGATACAAGTGCATCTGAATCGTCTGGAAACTTTATCCTTGTCCCTGGAGTTGATGGTGCAGTTAGTGACAACTTTCTTGATGGAAAGACGTTTGTATTGACTGGTGTATTCCCTGAAGTTGGCGGAGGAGATGGACATACTGTAGTGAAAGCATTGGTCGAATCATTTGGTGGTAAAGCGATTACAAGGTTCTCCAAGACGACCAGTAAGTATTGTATTCTTTAATAATTCCTTTCATATATTATGTGTCTATGCAACTGCTCATTCACTAATCCGAATATATCATTTTCCCCTTTGCTTAAACATAACAGACTATCTTCTTGCTGGGAAAGATACGACGGCCAAAAAGATCAATGATGCATCAAAACGGGACGTAGTCGTAGTTAGTTTGAGTATGTTGCGAGGTCTTCTAAAAGGAGTACACACTCTTGAAGAGTTGTCTACATTGGAAGCTGTGAATGTTGATGACTTGGCTGGAGATGCGTATAAGCCTGCTACTGGAGTAATTTCAGCTCAAGCAAAAGCAAGTGCCATTGTTGCAACAAGTACTTCCTCTGCCAAGCCTGCAGCCAAGAAGAAGGCAAAGAAGGCAACAAAGAAGCCGGCTGCTAAAAAAGCTGATTCAAAGCCCGAGCCTGAGCCTGTCAAGTCGGAAGAAGAAGCCTGCCCTGTCGTACCTGCTGCTGCTGCGGCTGCTAAAAGTTCCCAGGCAATCGTCCCTGCTGCCGCCAAGAGTACATCAACTGCTGTGGTTGCCCACAGTGGAAAGAAGGCCCGTTTTGTCGTCCCAAAGCCTGGGGTCAATGGGGCCGTTGCTAATGTTTTAGACGGTAAGCGTTTTGTCTTGACGGGAACATTTCCCGAGATTGGTGGAGGTGCTGGTTTGAATCAAGGAAAAGACCGTACAAAGGAAATGATTGAGTCCTTTGGTGGAAAGGTCACCAGTGCTGTAAGTGGCAAGACTGACTTCCTACTTGTAGGAAGAGATCCTGGTCGATCAAAGGTCAGTCAGGCGGACAAAAAAGATGTTCCCTTGATTGATTTGATTGCTTTACACAAGCTCTTGATGGGTCAGGCTACCATTGAAGCTACTGCGGCGGCTGAAGCTCCCAAAATTACCAACTTTAGTGCTGGTTACCCCGGCCAGAAGCAAATTGCCTACGACTACTGAGGACGTTGAGGAGGTTCGCAAGGCAACCTGATAGGTCGTGACTGAGCAAACCAGTGACTTGATAGATAAAATTATGCATGAAATATGATACAAATCCTCTGTATAAACTTCCAATCTAGCGTTACTGTAGAAGATTGAGCACCCAGTCAAGTTATAAACACAAACTCTTAGCCGAATAGTTATATAC
>Ga0214480_101015_pt1 | contig 12990 bp, 13 predicted proteins | sample M1_20Mar14CPVII9_3_FD_165042 | JGI IMG/M metagenome (GOLD analysis project Ga0214480, IMG submission 165042) | Marine eukaryotic communities from Monterey Bay, California, United States - M1_20Mar14CPVII9sort6BwellE17 | ecosystem: Environmental > Aquatic > Marine > Unclassified | place: USA... | reverse complement strand
TTACCCCTAATGACTCAAAAAGGTTAAATCTGGTGGGACTCAATGTTAAAATCTGACCAGATTTAGTTAAAATCTGACCAGATTTAGCTAAAATCTGGTGGGTAAAATCTGGAAAAAAAATTTTCTGGGTGATTTGGTATCACTTAATGGATTGGTATATAAGTGCAACAGCGATCCATATAGTGGGCATTGTGGATCAGCTGGTTATCAACCAGAGGAAGATGTTGCAAGTAAGTCTCAACGAGAGGTTTTGTCCTACTCTCTCTATCTTCTCTCAACACTACAAGCTAACAGATTTTGATTTCCTCTCTCACAATAGCTCCTGGGGCATGGAAGCAAGCATGGACTCTCGTTGGATACTGTTCTGGAACTATCGCACCAACTAAGGCACCTCATTTTGAGACATTGGATGCTATTGAGGGAGGATGTCCTGATGGTTGGGATGAGGATGGAGAATACGATGAAGGTGACTTGGTTGCTGTGGTTGTAAGTGATGGCTTCGAGGATACCTCTGACCACACTCGGAAACCCTCAAGACAACCCATCACGCCGACCCCACCGCCAACTAGTCAATACTGCTTCTCTCCCACATCAAGTCCTTCGAAGAGACCAACGAAGTTTCCGGTATGTGATCTGTACATCATCTGATTTACGAAATCTATGGTGTGTTTGTATCTAATACATGTTATACTACCTTTTGTTCCTCTTTAGACATCTTTTCCAACGGTCTCCCCGAAACCGACGAAGGCTCCAGTTACTCGCACGCCATCGAGTTCTCCGACTACAAATGCACCTTCCAAAAGTCCGACACAAAGTGTAAGTTATGATACCTATGACTCACATTTTGTGTATGACTATGATATGATATGTTACCAAGCAACCTAACATTCTCATTTCCTGTTTCTCTACTTTTTGTCTTATTCAACTTTAAGCCAACGAAGGCTCCAGTAATCCCCACACCGCCACCTTCCGCGCCGCCTTCCAAAGCTCCAACACCTTATGTAAGTCAAGTTTGCTACATCATTATGAGATATATTTATTTAGAGACTCAAATTTGTTTCGATTCGATTCTAAACCCTACCGCAGCCCACTCCCGACCCTACACCTGATGTAAGTTATCTCATATCATATGTCTTTCATCATTCATTTAAAGTCTCACATTTGTGTCCATTCCTACTCTATTTAGCCCACTCCCGACCCCACACCAGATCCAACTGTAAGCCATTATTCATTTCATATCATGTGCTAGAAAAAGGATGTCTTTTGAGTTGTCTAACTTATCGTTCCTTGCCTCTATTATATTCTAATTAGCCTGATCCAACACCGGATCCTACACCAGATCCAACACCGGATCCTACACCAGATCCAACGGTACGTAACATGTGTATTTAAGTTCCCAAATGTATCTTATCATTATCGTCACTCAATAATCACCACATCTCTTGCCTTTTATTAGCCCTTCCCGACACCAATGCCAGTAACGGTATGCTGCCTTTCTATAACATATTTGATTAACTGTAACCAGTTGTCTATGACTCCTTCTCATCTAACAACCTTTTGATACTTCTCTTTCTCTTCGTTTAGCCTGCACCCATCACCCCCTCCCCAACGGATAACCCTACAACATCGTCAGCACCGAGCAGCATGCCCTCTCAGTCATCTGCTCCAAGTGATTCACCTTCTGACTCTCCATCAACCACTTCACCACCAACTTTGTCACCAACAAAGTCTCCATCAATCAGCCCCACGATCGATGATGGTGTCCGTATAGTTGTGTATCAATGTGGTGTGTTCCCATATTCTGTAAGTACTATCATGAAGTCTCCCCTGTGCAATATGTAGTTCACGTGCATATCTCATACTTCATTCTATTCAGGGTTATTGTTCTCAGTTTGATCCCGCTGACAATACCGGCCTTGGATGGAAGGCAGTAGGTAAATGTCGAGGTAGTATTTCTCCGACTGAATCACCAACGTTGTACGATGGGACTTGCCAATACGAGAAGTGTGTTACCATTGAGGAAGGAGGTGAAGAAGAAGACTGTACACAGGGTCAAACTGGCTGTGTAGATGGAAAGAGGAAACCTGATATTACTGTATGCTCAACCGAGGATGTTCTTAACTACTCAACGACAACGGAATACGAACCAGGAGATGTAGTTCGTATTGGGACAAAGAGATACGAGTGTCGTGGCTGGCCTAACGGTCTGTGGTGTAAGATCTCCGCTTACGCCCCTTCCCTCAAGCCAGGTATTTGGGAGCAAGCTTGGAAGGAAGATGGCAAATGTTTGCAATCTTGATAGTTTGAGTAGCTTGGAAGACGGAAGGCAGATATGGTAGAAGTAGAAGTGCCAGAGAGGAAGAAGAAAGATACCTCTTAGTAGAGATAGAAATAAATGAATGAATAGGATGATTAGAGTAAATGTTTAGACAAAGAGTTCAGAAATTAATGAGAAGTAGAAACCGAGCTACATACCTTGCCTTTCCTCCCTTTTCTCTTGAAGGAATGTTATCAAGCCAAGCTTCCGAATACATATGTAATGCCTCTATCATCTCGAGTACTAATAGCAACTTTAAAAAAAAAAAAAATTATTATGTCTTCGAATCGAGATGGGTATCTTTACTCAGGGGGGGGAACTACGATCCTTATCAAGCTGTGGATATCAAGCCAAGCAAGGTCAACTCGAGTAAATACTTTAAGTTAGAGTTCTACACACTCATAGATTGACTTTACCATAGACATATGTGTACCCTATACTCATACAGATCAAACAAGTAGGATGGAGCTTAACTTTTCTCTCTCTTCTCTGTCTTCCGCCCGACTAGTCAACAACAAATACCTAAACCTAATGAACTATCTACTGCTCTGACTCTGGTTCCGCCTCGTTTCGTAGTTCATCAGCAACTACTTGCTGCTCGTCAGATTCCATGGTGGCACGACGATTGGGGGCTGATTGTTCACTACTACTTCCATTATCATCCTCATCTTTGGCACCCTTCTTGTACTTCTCGGGATCTGAGAGACCCTCCATGTAGTCCGTCCACCATTTCATAGGAGGGAAGAAGCCTAGTAAAACAAGCAATAGACCCCAACCTGCCATGACGAGGAAAAACTTCCAGACTTGTGCTTCGACGTAGTACTTAGTGCTGCTAATGTTGGAAGGGTTGTCGCCAGTTTTATTCTCAAACCATGGCCCACAAACCCTGGAAGATGCGCGTTTAGCGGTTTATGAAGATCAAGAGAGATGATAGTAACTCACGTTAGTGTATACGGCTTGCAAAGACAATCAAATAATGATATATGAAGTTCAAATGAAGCACTCAAATCACCAACACTTCATATAAACACATAAATTCACATAATAAAACAATACTAACGCGGACTTTCCTGTATAGACTCTTGACGACTTGATTTGATAAGGCCACTTGAACTAGCTTGTTGATTGCATTACCAAGTGTCTTGAATTCTGTTGGGGCAAGGTTGAAAACAAATCCATCGAGCGTAGGCACAGTCTGGATGACGGCCACACCGACAGGAATCAACGGAAAGACTTGCCACCAGATACTAATCTTTTCCTGCCTTTCCTCCCATACACGGTGGATCTGGAGGTCAATAACGGTGTAGAGGATGAATGAAATGAAGTAGAATATACCAGCGGTGGCCAACTTGTGCACAACTGGGAAGTAGTATCCCTTAGAATGCCTTATTAGGTTGGATATGATGAGTGGAATAATATATTATGTGAGCATATGATATGACAGAATAAAGAAGTCAGAACAAAACAGAAGGACACTCACATCCATGGAATAATCTTACGGACGAGCATCTGTCCGTAAATAATGGCACTGATACTTCCAAAACAAAGCATTTGAGGACCTCCCCAATACTCAGAGGAAGATTTCATTGCAAATGATTGGGTAATGCTAAGGTTCATAAATGCAAACATGCAAACGTTTGACGGTAGACCCAGTAGTTGGAAGGGGATAATCCATAACAACCGAATGAATCCGTCAACAAACTTATCCGGTAGTATCCCACCTCTTGTTTCTCTGAGATTATCAGGGCCTGGCACTGCAGCCACATAGGAAGAACGCCTCTCTCCCTCATCCTTTTTCTTCCTCTTGCATGGAAGGCAACATAGGAATATAGCCTTGATAAAATTGATCACTTTGAATCGGTCAGTACTACGTCTGACATATCTCTTCCTTGCAGCGAGGAATACGACAATTCCTAAGACCTGGAAGACCGCCATTAGCATTACAGATGCCACATAGTTGAATGAAGCTACAGTAGTAACTAGTAACTGTGCAATAAGACCTGCTGTTACTGATGCAACTCCACTCCTGGCGGTGCGCGGACAAAGTTTATGATGATGAAAGAGAGGAGGTCATAATATATGTTAGTACATATGATATGCAAGGGCAACAATAAAGGCAAACTAAGTTCAAATAAAGCAGTCAAGTCTTCGAGCCTATATACTGAACACCTGCATGCACATGATAAAACAATACTAACGCGGACTTTCCAGACGAAATACTTCTCCACCTCGGCCTTCTGTGAAACAGGATGGTATTGTTTGGCTGAGAACATGTCATTCAAGGTATTCATACCGCCATTCCCAATGGGATATAGAATCAACATCCCAACACGCATAATATCCTTGTTAAATTCAGATCCTAATAGTTCTGGCCAGGCAGCTAATACCATTAATATCAAACCGGGTAGACTGAATAGAACCATGAGAATAAGAATAGTACTAAAATCCCCAAACAAACCATCTGCTAGAAGGGCAGTGAAGAAGGGAGTAATGTACTATGCATGTTGAGTGTATTTTGTGCATATGATATGTACCACAAACGTTTAGAGAGCAAGAGATAAGAGACATATTTTAGTTAATAACATAAGACGTAAACAAGCAAATGTATATACATACCAAAAATCTAATACCATAGCACACATATAATCTAACTACATACTCACCGCAACAATCATAGCAGATGAACTAAACATGGCGGCCTGCGACGCCCCCATGTTAGGATTCCATGAACCGTTGTAGAATCCAGTTAAGAATGGCACGTTTGTATATGTAGTACCCCACATGACAGTACGATCAAGTACCATTAGTGTTAGGAGGAAGATAACACTAAACATTAATGGGTTGGGAGCATAGTAATCTGTTATGTGTTCACAAAATGGAGATAGAGGTGCGGCGGTCAGAATTGTGCATTGCAATTATTAAGTGCATTGCAATCAATGTATCATACACTAATATATAGATACTTACAAACACTCTGCTCAAGGGCAGAATTCCATCCAAGTGGACGACCCTTGAATGGACTTTCGGGCAAGTTCTCATGATTTGCAAATGGATCTTCATCGTCTTCTTCTCCGTCTTTGACGACGTCCTCTTTGACGATGGCACTCTCTTCAATGTCATCATTTGGGAGAGCTTCTTCTGGAGCTGGTGTAATAACTTCTTCGACGGGTGATGGTGACATGGACTCACTCATATCTTAATTTGATGCTTTAAGAGAACAAGAGGGATAAAGTATAAAGTATGATGTGTAGATCGTCGACAAAGTATCGTTTACTTCTGATGATATTTTATGCAGTCGATGGCAATTTATATTGCAGTAAGTTGTTTATCTAATTCTAACACAATAGATATGTCGGTTAGGCTCCTCTGCTTTGTTTGATAGTAGTTGAACATCGATGACATCAAATCTTTGGCTTCTCGCCCTGGGCAGATGTTTGTGTCGCATCAAAAAAATGAATCAGAGAGAGTTTTATTGCAGAGACATGTGATAGTAGATAGATAGATGATGGAGAGTCCCCCATTACACTACAGACAACATCCCCTTCACTATCTGCTGCTGTTATAATATGCTTATGTTCTTCTGATATATAAAAAGCTAGGATACCTTAAACGTCAAACATACACTTTACTCAACAAACTGCAACACAGATATAATTACAATGAATGATACTACAGAGACAACAAATGGTATGATTGCAGTACAAGAAGAGCAAGATACTATAGAAAACAATACTTCAGAAAACAATGATTCATCAGTTAAACATGATATCTCTAACAATAACTTGCTCGATTCTATTATTGCATCATTTACAAAAGAACCCACAAACAACACCAATCAAATGAAAATCTTATTAGATATACTAGGTCCAGCGTATGCGGCACCTAAATGTCCAATGGCTTTATTCTATGTCGAGACAATTGGTATTATAATACTCTCAGCTATAATTGCACTATTATCACTCGCCTACAAGAATCTTATTATGTTAGTGGCCGATAGATGGATGACAAATGATATTAATGATTTAAAGATATACTTCGGTGGGGAGCTGTACTATGTTGCAATAGGTGTTGGTACTGGAATAGTCGTAGGTGTACTTAAAGCATATGTCTTTCGATTTGATGGATATAAGGGCTTTATTGAGATAATTAAAGAGCTGGATGCTGATTTCAAAGAAGCAGTTAGTATAGTTATTGTTGGTTATGTATCCCTTGTTGGTGGTGCTTGTATAGGACCTGAATCGTAAGTCTTTGCAATTGTGTTTTATTATTCATATTGCAATGTATTCAAAACACATATATGATATGCACAACATCTCAAATATATATCTCTGATCTATACATACATACAGGGGTTTGGCAGGTATCGGAGCTGCCATTGGAAAGCTAGCTGTATCACCCATAAACAATGCATGTATACGGCTAGAGAAAGTAAAGACTACCCAAGAGTCTGATGATGATGACGACGAAGCTCTACATAGAAGGAGGAAGCTTATCATGCTATCTAGTTTAGTAGCTGCATTCGGCACAATGCTACCAACACCTGCCACATCTATAATGTTTTGTGTTGAATTGATGGGTGCTGCCGCGTTTGTTAGTCATGCATTTATTGCCTATACCGGCATGATAATTCAACTTGGGCTCGCCGGAACAACTGCAAATTTAGTATTCACTTCTGTTGCCGAATATACACTGATACACGACGATGGCATATTCCCTGGTTATCTTTTAGAAACTCAAGTATGGAAGAACAATGCGGTTGCTTTGTTATTTGGTATATGCACACCAGTGTGCTTGGTGATACCATACTTTATCTTTGCAGGCATTACCAAGTTGTCTGTTAAAAAGCTCAAGTTCTATATTGAATCAAAGTTGGGTAAAGAATTACGCATGGTTATCATGACAACAATTGGAGGAGCCATATATGGTTTGATTGGTTGGATATTACCACTGACAGTGGGTGATGGAGGATATCAAATGCAGCAAGTTATCAAGCATGGTAGTCAAATTCCAGTGTCGGTTCTTGTACTTTCCTCTTATGCAAAGATGCTTTGTTATTGGGTATCAAATGATACAGGTTTCGTTGGCGGTATTTTTCATCCACTGTTGATGATATCACTTTTGTTTGGTCGAATGATTATCCAAGTGACGAATGTATCTGAGATACTCGGGGTAGCAGTTTCTTTCATTCTACTGGCAGCCGCCTTCACTCCGCTGCCTTTTTCTATGTTCCTTTTAGACATTGCACTCTTCAACCTCAAGGCATATGATCAAGTAGCAATCTTCCTTGCTATAATTATCGCCCATCTATTCACTACTGGCCTAGGTATACCGCAAGCATTCTTCGGCCTAATGACAAGAGGGAAGGGCAGTGAAGAGAATGATAATGTGTCGAGTATAAAAGATGACTGCAAAGATAACAGAGTATCCGAAGAAGAAGAAGAAGAAGAAGAAGAAGACTGGAAAGAAGATGTTCCATAGTACATCAAGTAATATAACACGTATATAGCTATTTGTTCTTTAAGATGCTACTCATATATGACTCTCAATTCACAACTGCAAACCCCCCACTTTATTCGCCCAATTGTACTCCCTTGATAATCGGGATTGCATATCTCAATATGTTTAGAATAGTCGTAGCTTTTAACACCTTAGTAACCTTTCCATAGAAGCTTGCTTCTGCTTCCTTCAACTTCTCAAAGACACTAAAGTCCAATTCATTATCCCCCCTACTAGAAGTTGATAACTCATTTGTGGCATTAAGGAAGTTCACATTCAACTCTTGCAACAGCTTGAATAGTATCAAAGGTGTAGCAAACTTGTTGATGTGGATGATCTTGATAACTAAAGGAAGATCTCCAAAGATAATCGTTGCCCAGAACAAGAATCTTGTAATGGCAAAGAGTAGAAATGATATTGAACAGAATTCCATACTCTTCGAAGCCTCAATCCCTTTAGATACAGTTGAATTGATATCATTCGAAAGTTCCTCATCCTTTGAATTGATATAGAAACTTGTACATACTGCTACTGCTAACACAATTAACGGAGCTATGGTTTCAGAGTTGAATACCTTACTTGCCAATCGACAGGATAGGGCCACCATTGACCAACCAGTTGCTTGGTACATGATTTGATATGTACCCATAATTTGTGTAGCCAAGCTCATATCTGTACTACCGGCGGTAGATGATGACGATGAGCCAATCTTTTCATACAACTTGGTCACCCAAAACAAACCAATACCAAAAAGTAGTATATTCATTGAAGAGGCCACATCTGCAAAATCTACTACCCAACTCGACGGACGACTAATAACTAACTTCTCCCAACCACCTCGCGTTTCAGTAAGACGTGCTAATACATCAACTCCACAGAATAGAAAAGCAGTTTTATAGCATGATTTCATCTTTGATATACCCTCTTGTCGTGTAGTTAGTTTCACAGGTTCTAATGTATTATCATCATTAGAAGAAGTAGAAGAAGAAGTAGAAGATCTTAGAATACCGCCACCACGAGATATATTAAAAGTACCATATTTATTGTGTTGATGTAGTAAGGAGGGTGTCAATGTTGATATAGGATGAGGTTCAATTGCAAATGCCAGAGCCATGGGATAATGAGATTGGATTGATGATGATACTAGAGTTGAGATCAGGAATGCAGACGTCTGCAAGTTTGATGATGATAGACGAACCATATTTTTATTTAGTACATTTCCTCAGGAAGAGTATGTGTTGCTATTAAGTAGTATATACAGTCAATCAGTTAGCTTACTAGTTCAAATTTCAAATGCGGTGATTGCATCAAAGATTGAGTTGTGTCGCATCAAAAGATACGGTATCCTTTTGAAAAATGGGGAGTGGTGAGAGTAGTTGCGTTGGGAGAGGTTGGAGCCGCGGTCAATATAGACTTTAAGAAGGATATTTTGTAAGGCTTACAACATACTGCTGCTATCTGTTAAATGGAGTGGTACAAGGGAATGTGATTGTACTCAAAAGACAACACATCATCAATGTCAATATTATACTATACTATCTAGACATCATACCCCACAAAATAAATGCAGATGATACTATGTACAATCGACGAGAAAAGATCATTTGAAATGAAGATAATACCAACACACACTCCCTTAAGAAGCAGTGGATACTACTATTTGGTAATCTAACATTAACATACAATAAAAATCTCCACTACCAATAGAGAGGAATGGGACAATCGTGCAACAATTCCTAAACTGTTAACTGAACTACAGACAAAGTACAGAAACACATACTATACAAAATAAGATGTTACGACAATTTATCTCTTGTGAATGGTTAATGACTTTAGAGTACATCCAGTCTGCAAAAAGAAATGGATAGCGGTGTACCAATCACCAGTACTATATTGGTAAACTTTAGTATTGCGGGTCCAAATAAGAAGATAGGATACGATGGGAAGTTTCAACACATTATAAATTGCAATCATACATAGAAACATAATATCGAGATTCTCACGTTGATCTAAATGTACAGTGTATGAATTTGATTGGAAGGGGAAGGCTCGACATAAGAAAGTATGCTAACATGTTGCCAAGGAAATGGGACACAGCTTGATAGTTTCACTGCAATGTTTAGTGGATGTTAATATGATATAAAACCTAATGGCTGAGTAGCTTATTATAATACACATACAATGATCTAATCTAAAATATGCAGTACTAAGAATGACAAACAAATAAGGTAAGCTTTAATTTATTTTTCTTTACACTGGTGCAACTGTGGCCCAGACTGATTCAAATTCACTACACACTTTTCATACCATCCTTATATTTGCCATATCTTTCTTTTTCATATCATCGATATCTCCAGCAATTAATTCGGGTTCATCATAATTCAAAATACTTTTCAATATCATACTCTTCCATTATTAGGAAATGGATACGTCAACTTATTTACATTTGCTACTCAACTCAATCAATAGGAGAAGATTGAGAACAATTGCCATCTTCCACCCAAGCTTGCTCCCAAACATTAGACTCGGCAGGAGCATACGCGGGGTTCTTACACCATAGCCCGTTAGGCAAGCCACGGCACTTGTACCTCTTTGTCCCAATACGAACTACATCTCCTGATTCGTATTCTGTTGTCGTTGAGTAGTTGAGCACATCTTCAGTTGTACAAACTTCAAGATTACGGCTAAGTCTTGGAATGGTCCCTGCCTGAAGTTTGCGGCGAGTCAATGGTACGGTTGTGGGAGAAGCTGTTGGAGACCCTGACGGTGATCCAGTAGGCCCTTTTGACGGACTGGAGGAGGGTGACACTGTTCCATCAACGCACTTCTCATAAGTGCAAGTTCCGCCGTACTGGGTAGGCGAGCCAGTCGGAGAAGCGCTACCTCGACAGTATCCTACTGCCTTCCATCCAAGGCCGGTATTGCTGGCGGGATCAAACTGGGAACAATAACCTGGACCCGCATCACATTTATACACAACTGTGCGGACACCATCATCGACGAATGATGGTACGGTAGATGGAGAGTCGGAAGGTGTATCACTTGGAGCAGATGACTGAGAGGGCGAGCTGCTTGGTGCTGATGATGTTGAAGGGCTGTCCGTTGGGAAGGGAGTGGTAGGTGCGGACTAAACATTGAGAAGAGAAAGGTTAGGTGAGAAAGAGTCATAGACAACTCGTTACAGTTAATCGCATATGTTACAGAAAATCAGCGTACCGTTGTTGGGCTATCACTTGGACTGGAAGTGATGGGTGCAGGCTAAATGAAGAGAAAGAGAAGGTATCAAAAGGTAAGATGAGGAGGATTCAGGACAACTCGTTGCTATCATGCTATGATATAGAAAAGCGTACCGTTACTGGTGCCAGTGTCGGGAAGGGCTATAAATTGAGAGGAAAGAGATGTTGTACTAAATTGAGTGATGATATGATATTGGTTTTGAAAGTCACTTACGGTTGGGTTTGGGGTAGGAGATTGGCTTGGACTTGACGAGGGCTGGAGAAGGAGACGAGTATAAACAATCTATTAGTGAACGAATGATATCCACTGAGATACACAAGTTAAGCATCAAAATGATACAACACGTACCGTCTTTGACGGCGCCTTGCTTGGAGTTGATGACGGAGATTTGCTTGGAGATGTGGGCTGTAAGATGATGAATAGAGTGAAGAGATTGAGAGGTAGTGCATATCATGTGAGTGAGTTGTTGACAATATAAAAGAAAAGATCAACGAAGCAGACAAAACAACATAGTTGATAGAATCTCACCTCCTTGGATGGCGATCTTGTCGGATGAGTTGTCGGACCCACTGTTTGACTAGGACTTGTAGATTGGCTAGGACTCGACGTGACAGTCGGACTCGACGTAGGCTGTAAGATTGATGATGCGTATTAATGTGATGAGGATGAACAAGAAGAGTGAGTGTTTTGTGTGTGACGAGATGACGGCTATGAGTATGAGGATAAGGTATCCTACAGAATCAAGAGATTGTCTCGATCGATACAACATAGCACATATCTTATAATATATAATACACAACAGAAACTCACCTCCTTGGATGGCGATCCTGTAGGAACCTCCGTTGGCTGAAGGTTAACAGGGGGGAAAAGAGATGAGAATGTTAGGTTGCTTGGTATATATCATATCATAGATCATAAAATGGGGCTCACATTTTGAGTCGGAGATTTGGAAGGTGATGTTGTAGTTGGAGAACTTGTTGGACTAGAAGAGGGTGAAACGGATGGCCCTTTACTAGGTGACGAGGTCGAAGTGGTAGGACTTGATGTGGGAGAGAAACAAAACTGACTAGTTGGCTTCAGGGTAGGTGTAACGGGTTGACTTGAGGGTCTTCGAGTGCGTCCAGAGGTATCCTCGAAGCCTTCACTTACAACCACAGCCACAAAATCACCTTCATCGTATTCTCCAGCCTCATCCCATCCATCAGGACATCCTCCATCAATAACATCCAATGTCTCGAAATTAGGTGACATAGTTGGTTTGACGGTTCCAGAACAGTAGCCAACGAGTGACCATGCTTCCTTCCATGCACCGGGAGCTATCGTTAGAGAGAGAGGAAAACAAAACCTGTTAGCTTGTAGTGCTGAGAGAAGATATGAACAAAACCTCTGGAGACTACTTACCTGCAACGTCTTCCTCTGGTTGAAAACCAGTTGATGAACATAAAGAGCTTTTGCACTTGTACACCAATCCATTAAGTGATACCAAATCACCCTCTTCATATTTTGTCTGCCCTGGAACGTTGGTCCATTCTTCCCACTCATTTGGGCAACCGCCAACATTTGCAAGTGGATCCATAGTTGGCCGTACTGTTGGCGTGATGGTACCCTCACATGTTCCAACGAGTGTCCATGCCTGGTATTCATTTGGGATTGGAAAAGAGATGAAGTTTAATAGTGAGGCGTATGTGCCGCCGAAAAAGTACACAAGATATGAGCACATAAGGCACCACTTACCGTATCCCAATATTGACCTGTTCCCGGCTCGTAACTCTATCATATCAATATTATAGAGCGAGATAGAGGATTAGATAATGTTAGTTCAAAAGAAAAGGAGGAGAGATATCATATAACAGAACAGAACAGACACTCACAATGATTCCACTTCCACACCAACGATCGTTTGGTGCACTCTTACACTGGTAAATAACTTGTACATCATC